>TARA_R110002012_G_scaffold233815_2_pt1 | contig 50262 bp, 59 predicted proteins | sample TARA_R110002012 | Tara Oceans TARA_R110002012 (sample SAMEA4396515) | marine metagenome | biome: Westerlies Biome; feature: [DCM] deep chlorophyll maximum layer (ENVO:01000326); material: water (ENVO:00002006), including particulate matter (ENVO:01000060) such as... | depth 40 m
TATATATATAAATAAAGCGACTAAAATTAGGAATTGTCAGATTTTTGTCGTAATATTGTTCAAATTAAAACACTAAAACATGCAAACAAAACACTACATTTTCGATTACCTTGGAACCAATGATGGATACGAAATCGGTTGGCTACACGAGGAACACCAAAAAAATATTAATGACCCTGATTCAGAATTATTCTATGATAAATATGGAATGATGGATGTTGCGAAAGAGTTGATACTTGAGGGTCATAAGTTCACTAACTATTGGCTAGATGAGGAAGACCTTGAAGAGTGGGAGCAAGAGAGAGACAAGTGCGAGGAATGTGATGGAGAGGGAACTATTATCTGCTCTACCTATGACGACCCTTTCAATGAAGAAGTTTGTCCGGAATGTTATGATGATGGTTCTGATTTGGCATATGATCTTTCAAAAGATAAGTAATATATATATAACAAGACAGGTGCTACCAAGGTGGTCGATGTGGTTTTTGGAGTCATAACCAAGTTTGACACAGCGTTAGTTAATCTTCTCATGGAAGTAAAACAGAGGTTCGATTCCTCGCCTGTCTACTAATTTTTAAACACTATATAATATGATACAGAACACAAAAGAATTAATTATCGAAAAAGATTATAACTATTACTATAAAGACTATAGTGATGGATTAACCTATAAAGTGTGTGGTTATTTTATTGCTGACATAACTTTTAATATGTGCAGAATCTCATTTAACAATTGTGATTTTAGCAAAAGAGAAGAGGTCGACTTTGAAACACTTACTTAAAACTATATAATAATGACACAAGTAATAAACAAATTAAAAACGAAAGCGATTTGTGTGTTTGCAGATGAAGGGGGAAGAATAGAAGTTTATCTTCCCTCAGATTCTAAATACCAATTCTATTTAAAACTATATAATAACAAAAATAAAAACAAATACTATGGGTAGATATTATTACGGAGACATCGAAGGTAAATTTATGTTCGCAGTCCAATCAAGTGATGCAGGGTGCAGATTTGGTGCAGAAGAAATGGAGCCATGCTCAATTGATTATTTTGTAGAGAGAGACCAATATAAAAATCTTTCTAAGGAATTAAAATTAATTGAAGATTCAGGTGCAGTCGAAAGAGTTAAAAATATGTGGAAAGGTTTAGAGGAAGAAGGGGAATTAGGCTACAACGATGAGACTTGTAAAAAGTATGGGGTAAGCAAACTAGACATATCGGAGTATGCCGATTGGAAGTTAGGAACAAAGATGAAAGATTTCTTTGATGATAATCCTAAAGAAGATTCATTAAACTTTAACGCAGAGCTATGATAAACGAAGATAAGTATATGGACAATTGGAAACGCAAGGCGTGTGCCGATGAGTTAAGAGAGATAGTTATGTATGGCGAAGACGACAGAGATTTAGTCGTTCAAGATGCCCTCATGATAATAGATAAATATTTTAATTAAACTTTATAAATAATGAAAATAAAAATACAACAACGAAGTGTGTACCACAAGTATGCAGAGAAAGAGTACGATATTGATGAGAAAAAATATCGTGAATACATTAGAGAGAATGGTTTCGATGAAGATGGAAACGCATATCATGACTTGCAAGACTATATCTTAGACAACGAAGATTTTTGGGTTGATGATATGGATAGCGAAATAAACAAGTCAGAGTTTATCTTTGGTAGTGGAGTTAATGAGTATGATGGAATGGAAGATAATAAAGAAGATAGCGAATGGAGATATGAGTGTGAAGAATTAAAAACAGGGGGACACTTATAAAGGATAGCATGGTGCAAGGGGGGTTCGATTCCCCCCTATCCACAAAATTAATTACATTACGATTAGGAATTGTCAGATTTTTGTCGTAATATTGTCGAACTTTAAATAAACACTATGAAACAAAAAACATCCAAGTATCAGGGTCTTGTTCTTAAAACCCTGCATGAAGAGGAATACATCTTTAAAGGTGGAACACACAAGGTAGGTCAGCTACTTGACACTTCTTATTATGATATTATTCAAGCATTCGGTTCTCCTACTTATTATGGTAGTGGAGACAACAAGGTACAAATGACATGGGTTATTGAAGTCCAATCGGATAATGGAGTAGAGACCATGGAAATATATGATTGGAAGACTTACGATATGAAATACACAATTAATTCTTTAGATAGTTGGAGTATTGGAGGAACAAGTAGGTCAAACCCTTATATCTTAAATGCATTTGTCGAAAGCACGAAGAGAAAAGAATGTTTAATATAAATAATATTTATGAAAAAAAATAAAAGAGAAGAGTTAACACCTCAACAACAGGAAGTTTATGTAAATGAAGCTATGAATTTATTAGAAGATGTTGGATATTACATTCAAAATCTTTGGCACGTAAGCGATATAGCTGAAAAACACTCAGGTCTATCACAAGATGAAGCCTTAGGTATTTTAAATGATGCTTTGACATCAGCAAGAATCATAGAAGAAATAAATATTGAAATTGATAATCTTATTGATGGGTTCCATCCTTATGTTGAATATCCGGATGAAATAGTTAGAATGAAAATGCAGAATGCTGATAAAAAATCTATTCAAAAAAAACAACAGGGAAAAAATGGAAAGTAATAGACTAATAAAATTTAAGGATGGTTTCTATTGGTGGGACTTGACTAATGAAGCAGAAGACATATATAAAAGCATAGAATTATATGTTTTATTTGATGATGAATCTGAATTATTAGTTGAATCAATAGAAGAAATTCATGAAGCTATAGCTAACAATCTACGCATCGCAATGAAGATGGGATATGTTGGCGAAAGACCTGACCTGTGGACTAAGTGTCAGAGGTATCTCAGGAAAGGTCATTGGTATATAAAATTATCTGACGCATTAAAAACACTATCATGAGAACAATAACACATTGGACAATCAAAGTAATGTGGAGTGATGGGGCTGAAGAATTTCTTGAACACATACCTAACTATGTTGCAAGTCCTATTGATGAACACTTAAATCATTTAGAAGAGACATATGAAAAGCACTGAAGATTTAATTAAAGAAGTAGCTAGAGAGGTAGTTCTTCTATTGCTTGAAAAGAACAAAGCATATGGAGATACGGCTAACAATCCACCTCATATTTTTAGTAAGCTATCTGCAAAAGAAGGTATCCTTGCTAGACTTGATGACAAGTTAAGCAGAGTAAAACACAAAGGAGTTCAAGATGAAGTGGAAGATACAATTAAAGATATAATTGGATACCTGATTTTATATAAAGTACAAGTATTAAAAGAGGAATTAATAAATAAAGAAAAGAAATGAAATTAAATATATTTAATGACTACGTTACAGAGGTTTCAAACCTTTATAATTTAGAAGAAGACCAAATATTTGAAAAGACAAAAGAGAGAGGTATAGTAGATGCTAGGCATTTGCTTTACTATCTTTGCTATTTCAGACCGATGAAACTTAAGGACATACAAAACTATATGGCTCAAAGAGGTTATGAGATTGGACATTCAAGTATGATTTATGGTATTCAAAATGTTGAGAAGTCGATAGAGACTGACCAAGATTACAAACAGATTATAAATCAAATTAATGCTTTAAATGGACAATAATATTATATCTATAAAAGATATATGGGAAGAAGCTAAGTATGATACATATGCATCTTCTTTAAATGGAGACTCATATGAGGCACGAATGGTGTTTGGTATCAAAATTGTTTTTGACCACGACACAGATAGTGTAACCATATGGAACACGGCAAGAGGTGGGGACTTTTATACGGAAGTTACCAATCTTGATTTATTCTTTGAGAGAGGATGGAGATTTGGAGTATATACCACGGCGTTAGACAACTATAGATTTAAACTTGATAAAGTAGAAGTCTCTATGAAAAACGAAGTAAACGGAAAAAGAAATCCAAAACAAATAAAATCTTTAAAGAATGCAAGAATTAGATTACTTAATAAATACAATTACATTAGTGAAAAATTAAAAACAATTAAATCATGACTAAATTAAAATCAGTAAACATCAAGGGTAAACAATATGTAGAAGTACACGAAAGACTAAGATACTTTCGTACTAATTACCCAAATTATTCTTTAACATCTGAAGTATTAGAAAAAACATCAGATTCAATTCTTATTTTGGCTACTATATCAAATGCTGAAGGTAAAGTTATTGCTACAGGCATGGCTGAAGAAATGAAAGCCGACTATGGTATTAACAAAACTTCATACGTTGAGAATGGAGAAACATCGGCTTGGGGTAGAGCATTGGGAAATTTTGGAATTGGTATAGATACTTCTGTTGCTTCAGCTAATGAAGTAACCAATGCTATATCTAATCAAAAAAAGAAAGCTAAAGAACCAACTCCACCAAAAGAACCGGTACAAGTTGAAATGGAACTCAACGATGAAAAAATGGTTGATGTTCTTAAATATGTTGTTGATAATAAAAGCAAGGGGCTTGATTGGATAGTAAAAAATATCAGCACCAAGTATAATGTTACAACTAAATTAAAGAACACAATTAAAAAAACACTTCAAGATGCAGAATAAGGTAACTAAAAAAGTAGTTAATCTTCTCAAGTCTGATACAGAATACTATACAGGGATTGGTAGACAATTCCTGTCTAACTCTGACATAGGAACTTTACTTAAAAATCCTCAACAATACGGAATAAGACAACCGGATAATAAAAATTTTATCATGGGCAGATATTTTCATTGTAAAATGTTAGAGCCGGAAAAACTTGGAGATTATTTAATAGCAAATGTGAGTAGTAGAAACTCCAAAGCATACAAGGAATTTTGTGCTGACCATTTAGTTCCATACGCAATGCTTAAACCTGAAAAAGAACAAGTAGATATGTGGTGTGAAACCATGCTTAGTCATTTAGATTTTTATGAATTGATTCAGCATTCATCAAATAATTACGAAGTTCCTAATGTTAAAAACATAGGTAATTTTGAGGGTGGAAGTTTGTGGAAAGGCAAGGCAGACATCGTACATAAAGATTATGTTATTGACCTCAAGACAAGTGGAGATATTACAAAATTTAAAAGTTCAATTTATAATTACAATTATGATTCACAAGGTTATATATATCGTGAACTATTCGGTAAGCCTATTTTATTTCTCGTTATTGACAAGTCTACACAAGTTATGGGTATGTTTGAATTATCTGAGGAAAGTTATGATAGAGGTGCGTACAAAGTGGAACAGGCTCTTGAAGTTTACAAAACTTTTTTTGGAGAGAGCAGAACAAAAGATGTTAAGTTACACTATCTCACGGCGACTATATAGAATAGTTAAAAAGAAACGAACTCATTTTATTCTTGAAGTTCCATTGGAATTTGATGATGTTCAGGACTATCAAAAGTTTTTAGTCCAAACAAATAGAATAATGGAGCAAAATATTAATATTAAAAATTATAAACTATGGCACAAGCTGAAGAAAAAATCTTTGCAGACGGCTTTTCATTTAAGAAAAGAGAAAACGCACCCGACTTTGTTGTCGGCAGAATCTCTGTAAAGGTAGATGATGCAATTGCATTTCTAAAGAAACACTCAAAAGGTGGTTGGGTAAACCTTAATTGTAACCAAGCAAAAAGTGGTAATTACTACATGGAGCTTGATACTTTTGTTCCGAAGAATGCAGAAGCAAAAGAGGAGAAGGCTGACCTTCCCTTCTAAATAATATTGGAAGGGTCAAGATGACAATTATTATCTTGGCTCTTCCTTTTATTTTATTTATCTTTTCTTTTTTATTCTTTTGTATACAAGGGTAAAAAGTTAACAAAGTATACAACTGCTTGATAATCAGTAATAAACTTAACACAAACTCAACATAGAGTCTACACAAACCACTATAATAATGACATCAGAACAGAAAATCACTATCTTTAAAAACATAAAAGAAACAGACACACCATTTCACAGACCATTAAAACACATACTTAAAAGAATTAAAGATGGCTCTACTAAAGAGTTGGTAAAGCAAATCAGAGCAGAGAAAAGAAAGTCTGAAAGAAATGACTTAAAGAAACTATTACCTGCTATATGTTTTTCGGGATTATTTAATAAAAGAAATGACGCTTCAATACAAGAACACACAGGAATCATTTGTCTTGACTTTGATGGGTATGAAAAAAACAAAGAACTCTTACACGATAAAGAAAACCTAACTAGAAACAATTTTGTATACTCAGTATTTATTTCTCCATCCGGCTTAGGTTTAAAGGTGTTGGTTAAAATACCAAAGGATGCTGAAAACCATGTAAACTATTTCAATTCACTTGCAAAACATTTTGATAATCAAAGGTTTGATATTACTTGTAAGAACTTATCTCGTGTATGTTACGAAAGCTATGACCCTTTAATATATGTTAACGAAAACTCAAGTGAGTGGGATAAGATTGAAGAAAAAGAATACCAAGAAAAACATTCGATGCGTGACCTACCTACCTTACCTATCACGGATGAGAATAAAATTGTGGAAATACTTAGTAAGTGGTGGGTAAAAAAATATCCTATGAATGAAGGGCAACGAAATAACAATACCTATGTATTAGCTTCAGCCTTTAATGACTTTGGTATAAACAAATCATTAGCAAGTTATGTTTTATCTAATTATCAAACCAAAGACTTTGGGCAAAGAGAAATTCAACAGACAATAGATTCTGCTTATGCTCAGACTCAAAATTTTGGTACGAAATATTACGAAGATGACGAAAGAATAAATAACATTAAGATAAAACTAAGAAGAGGAGTATCTAAAAAAGAAATAAAGTCTCAACTACTTGACTCCGAAGTTGAAGGCAATGTGATTGACTCTGTTTTACAAAGAGTGGATGAAGAGAATAAAGAACAAAAGTTTTGGTCAAAGAGTGACAAAGGCGTTATCAAGGTAGTGCATATTCTATTTAAACAATTCCTAGAAGACAATGGATTCTACAAGTATTGTCCTGAAGGAAGTAAGAACTATGTATTTGTAAAAGTAACAAATAACCTTATAGACCATACAGATGAAAAGCAGATAAAAGATTTTGTTTTAAAACATTTGATAGAGCTCGATGACCCAAGTATATATAATTACTTTGCAGACAATACAAGGTTTTTCAAGGAAGAATTTTTATCTCTCTTATCAACTATTGATATTTACTTTATTGAAGATAACAAAGGAACATCCTATTTGTACTTTAAAAATTGCGCCGTTAAAGTTACAAAAAATACTTTAGATATATTAGACTATTTAGATTTGGGAGGTTACGTTTGGAAAGACCATGTAATAGATAGGAATTTTAATGTGTGTGAGTTTCAAGGAGCAGACTACAGGAAATTTGTTGCGAACATATGTAAGAATGAAGATGATAGAATTAAATCTATGGAATCAACAATAGGTTTTTTAATGCATGGACATAAGAATCTAAGCTACTGCCCGGCAGTTATATTAAACGATGAGGTTATCTCTGACAATCCTGAAGGTGGTACAGGCAAAGGTGTGTTTATGAATGCCTTAGCACAAATGAAAAAGGTAGTTACCATTGATGGTAAATCTTTTTTCTTTGAAAGAAGTTTTGCTTATCAATTAGTGTCAGCCGACACACAGATACTTGTATTTGATGATGTTAAAAAAGCATTTGATTTTGAAAGATTGTTTAGTGTGGTAACGGAAGGTCTAACGCTCGAAAAGAAAAATAAGGATGCAATCAAGATACCATTTAGTAAATCACCTAAAATTGCCATCACAACTAACTACGCTATAAAGGGCGCAGGTAATTCTTTTGCTCGTAGAAAATGGGAATTAGAATTATATCAACATTACAATAAAAACTTTACTCCATTGGATGAGTTTGAAAAGTTAATGTTTGGAGATTGGAATGATAAAGAGTGGTGTATGTTTGACAACTATATGATTAGTTGTCTACAAATATATTTATCAAAAGGATTAATAAAAAGTAAATTTGTAAATTTAAAAATAAGACAATTATCTGCTGAGACTTGTCATGATTTTATAGAATGGTGTGGTGTTATTAACGGAACGATACCTAATGAAAGATTAAGAAGAGATATGAAAATTAATTTACAAGAATGTTATTATGATTTTATTGAAGAGTATCCTGACTATGGTCCAAAAGCAAAACTGACTATTAGTAGAATTAGATTTAACAAGTGGATGGTATCCTATGCAATGTTTTTAACAGGAGGTTCTCCGGAAGAAGGAAGAGATGTGCATGGCAGGTGGATAAGATTTAAAAGAAAAGAAGAGTTGAGTACGCAAACTAAATTATTATGATTCAAGATGAGTTTGTAGATGTAGCATTTCGTAATTCCTACGCAGTCATTATTGATGACAAAGATGCACAGGATTTAATTACAAATAGTGAAGGCTACTTTATTCATCACCCGGCTAAGCCCATTAGTTTAAACATACTTCATGAGATGAAAGAATACTTTTCTTCTACTGAAGAGTTTGAAAAATGTATTAAAATATTAAAATATATAGAACATGAAAACATTACTGAATTATGAGGGCATAGGATTTAACGACAAAGAATGTTTAAAACAAGCAAACCTTTTAAAAAAAGTTATGTTCCGAACTCAGGATGTAAAAAGTGGTAGAGGTAAAAAAGCTATTGTAACACAGGAGTATCTATATAACACAGAAGAAGACGAAGAAGTAAGAACAAAAATAACAAACACTATAAAACACTATGAAACTAAAATGGAGACCTTATCAAAGAAGGATAATAAGTAAATCATTAGAAGTAATAAGCAAGTATGGCTTTATTTATCTTGCGATGGAAGTTAGAACAGGTAAAACTTTAACTGCACTTGGAACTGCACAAGCGTGTGGATTTAAGAATGTGGTTTTTCTCACTAAGAAAAAAGCTATTTCATCTATTAAGCATGACTATGAATTATTAAATCCTAACTTTAAGTTTGATGTAATTAATTATGAATCAATGCATAAGCTTTTAATTAATCGTTGTGATTTTTTAATTTTAGATGAAGCTCACGGTTTAGGTGCATTTCCAAAGCCAAGTAATAGAGCAAAGAATGTAAGAGAATTTATTCAAAAACATAACAGTTGTGTGTGTTTGTTGTCAGGAACTCCTACTCCGGAAAGTTATAGCCAAATGTATCATCAGGTGTATGGTATACCTGCAAACCCCTTTAATCATTTTAAAAACTTTTATGCATTTGCTAACGATTATGTAAAGGTTACAAGAAAAAAAATAAACTCTATGTATATCAATGATTATAGTAAGGGCAAGACAAGTGTGTTACGAACCATGCAACCATACACTATAAGCTACACACAAAAAGAAGCGGGGTTCAAGGTAGAGACGACTGAAAAAGTATTAGAAGTTGAGATGAAAGATTCAACTTATTCAATAGCTAAAAAACTTAAAAGACACCATGTCGTTGAAGGTAAAGAAGAAATTATATTAGGAGATACACCTGCTAAGCTAATGAATAAACTACATCAATTATATTCAGGAACAATTATATTTGAATCTAATAACGGAACAATATTAGACTTAAGTAAAGCAGAGTATATCAAATCATATTTTAAAGGAAAGAAGATAGCAATCTTTTATAAGTTCCGTCAAGAACTTAAGGCTCTTAAAGAAGTGTTTAGTGGTACTTTAACTACAGAGCTAGATGAATTTAATTCAACAGATAAATGTATTGCTCTTCAGATTGTTAGTGGGAGGGAAGGTATAAGCCTATCCAAGGCTAAGTGTTTGGTCTATTATAATATAGATTTTAGTGCCACCTCCTATTGGCAATCAAGAGATAGAATGACTACAAAAGAACGACTTAAAAACAATGTGTATTGGGTCTTTGCTAAAGACGGAATAGAAAAGGATATCTATAAAACAGTTTTGAATAAAAAAGATTATACTGTAAATCATTTCAAGAAGGATTTATTATCTTTGTAGTATGAGGTTTATTAAGTTTACTTTGATTTGGATAAGCCAAAATTTAGCCATACCTTTTTGGATGGTAGGTCATATTCACCTATCAATCCATGACTTTCATGAGTTTCATGAGTTGTTAGCTTCAGCAGGAATGAATCTTATAGTAGGCGTTGGATTTATAATTGACTATAATGACAGAGCAACAAATACAAAAGAAAAGAATTAAACAACTTGAAGCTGAAGGTTACTATGTAATTAAGCTAACGGTTACCAATAAGAATGGGATACCTGATTTAATTGCTATACCAAAAAACTCAGATGTATTATTTGTGGAATGCAAAAGAGAAAAAGGAAAGTTGTCTGAATTACAAAAATATAGAATTAAAGAATTAAAAAAATATGCTAAGACAGAAGTATATAGGGGAGATGAAACATTATGAAGTTGATGATTATTTTATAGACAAAATAAGAGACATGCCTATGGAGGTTGGGTTTGATGTGGTGGACCAAATTGATGAGATAGCATTTCATTTACCTCAACGAGATTTTTGGGAACAAGAAATAGCTTTAGTCAGCACAACTCCAAAAGACCCGGTATATTTTTTAGTAGAATACATACACTCCGAAGATGTGGCTCCTATTTTTTTAGATATCCACCCTATAGAAGTAAATGATTATTTAGATTACTTTAATGCAAACAAAACAATTAAATTAAATTATGATTACAGATGCACAGATACGATACCTGAAGAAGATAGTTGATTCTGAATTTAATATAGACATTTCTGATAAGTGTAGAAAAACTAATTACGTTAATGCAAGATTAATCTATAGTTATATATTAAGAAGTAGAGGTGTAGGGTTAGTAAGAATAGGAGATTCTTTAGATAAAAATCATGCTACAATTCTTTATTTAATTAGCAATGCGCCTTTTTATTTTAAACAAGACCCGGAACTTAATTTACGTTATCTCTCCTGTAAATCATTATTTGAAAACCATTACTCTCCAATACTAGATTTCTCACGAAGAGAGCTAATACAAGCTTATGTAGAGTTAGATTCACAATTTGATATGGTAATTAAAGAGAATGAAAATCTGATTGAAGAGATAGGCGAATTAAAAAAAATCACTCAAGAGCTAGGATTAGAAAAAAATTATTAATATTTTAGACATAAGTATGGAGTATTATTTAAAAGACATTGACAAAATTTCAGAGTTCAAAACATGGGGCACAAAAAAGAAAATAGATGAGCTCCTAAGACTTGATTGTCAGCAATACACAAACCTCGGCAAAGACTCAAGCAAACAAGATAGAGAAGAGGTACGCAAAACATCTCGTAAAATTTATAGATTAATAAAAACCATTGATAAAGAACTTGGAGATAAGTTCTTACACTTCATGGACTAACAAGCGTTATGATAACAGCATTAGAGCACGAAAGATTATCCTATATCAATAACTTGATGGACGAACTTAACTGCCATAATGCCGACATTTATGAAGCTTTATGCGATAGAGAACACTATCAAGCTCAAGATACTATTAAAGAGTTAGTGGAAAAATTAAAATCTTTACACGACTCTTTAGAAGATGAAATATAAAAAGTGTAGAACTTGTCATGAAGAAAAACCTATTACAAAGTTTTATGGGTTAGGCAAGTATAACCTTAAAGGGGAAGAATATATCTCTACACTTTGTAAGTGTTGTAAGAAAAGTTATAAACACAACCGAAGAAAAGAACGCAAGGAGTGGATAGATAAAATTAAATTAAATTTAAAATGTAGTAAATGCGGATATTCAAAAGACACTCATCAAAACTTTTCAATTAGAGCTTTAGAGTTTCATCATCCACAGAATAATAAATCTTTTGCAGTAGGTGATGGAGTGCATCGAGGATTTTCCAAAAAATCAATACAAAAAGAAATGAACAAGTGTGTTGTTCTATGTACACGATGTCATACTGAAATACATTATGCATAATAAATATAAAAATAATATGAGAGCTTTGTTTGTTAGTTACTTTGGAGTAATTAGTACATTGCTATATCTTTTTTTTACTAAATGAGATTTGAAAGCGATAAGGATTTAACAAGAGAACAAAGAGCTATTAATTATTTCGTTAAAAGATTTAACGGCTCATTCAAAAAGCTTGGTCCTAATGATATAGATTATAAAGTATTTGATAAGGAAGGTACTCTGATTGCTTATGCAGAAGTCAAGGGCAGATACAGAAGTATATCTAATTGTTATCCGCTACCTGTAGCTTGTAGAAAAGTAGTCAAACTCTGTGATAAAAGATTAAATCCTGTATTAATATGGGCTTGTGATGATGGTATTGTGTATGGACAACCTTCTCAACTAGATGGATATGTTAAATGGGGAGGGCGTATACCACGAGATGGCTCTGCTAATGACCAAGAGCTTATGATATATTATGATAAACAAAAAACACTACGATACTTTAAATATTATTAAGGAAGTAGATTTCTTTTTGGAGGTTTCAATCCTCTAGGTTTTTTTGTAAAACCATCTGTAGCATAATATAATTTTACTTGCTTGTCAGTAAATGTTTTTCCGCTTGGACTTACGTTTTTATTTTCTCCTACTTTTTTAAAAGGCATAATTATTTTATTGGTCTGAATAAAGGACTATCACTATTGTTTAAGTTATTTGTTTGTCTTTTTTTTCTTTCTTGCTCTTTATAGTATTCAGCGTTTTGTTCAGCTATACTTTTTGTTTTTGTAGAACTTTTCTTTTTCTTTGGACCCTCTATAACGTAAGGAGAAAAATTAAGAATCCTTAATACGTCTTCAGGAGTATCACCTTTACCAAGCTTGTCTATATTTTTTATAAACCTATCAATCTGAATAGCAGGTAAACTTGTTGAAGCAGCAATTTCTAAATAGAATTTTTTGTATGCTTCTCTAGCTTTCTCTTCATCCTTCGTACCCATAGCTCTGTTAGCTAACTTTAATAATCTTTGAAGTTGCATCAATGGAGCAATACTTCTAACGCTTTCTCCTGCATATGACTTGTCTTGTAGTAGGTCTGCAGTTCCACTTATCACTTCACCTATAATAAATAAAGCATTTAAGTTTCCTATAATAGCAGCTCTTAATAAATCATCATCGTCTTCATCACGCACCGGTCTTAATAATCCGGGAAGTCCTAACGCAACATACTGAAACAATACAGGCGCAACTAAATGATAAGTAACAAAGGTTCTAATGTTTTCTCCTAAAGTTCCTTTACCTGCATTTCTATCCCAAGCTTTTAGTTTACGATATAAATTACGAGTTGATTGTATTTCTTTTCTTAAATATTGTTTAGGTGTAGTTAAGAACATATTCAATCCTCTTTGAAGTGCTCCTGCAGTTTGATAAAAGTCTCTATCTTGCAGGTCCATAGATTGCTGTGTTCTTTTTGTGTCTCTTTCAAATTTAATTATAGCTTCTTTCTGCGCTTCTTGTTCACTCTTTCCTTGCTTTAATGCTTGGTCTTTATAATATAAATAGTTAGGCATACCTCCTAAATAGATAGCCGCCTTATCACCAAACTTAGTTGTATACATAATAAAGTTTACATAACTATCCCAATATTCATTAGGAACCATTTCAATCATTCCATCATTACTATAAGATTCTATTATCCTTGTGATAGATTGTTTGTTTCTGTCTTGCATGTATACAGAATTCTTGGAGATTTCTTTAAAGGTATTCTTTATCTGAGGAATATTCTTTAATGAATACTTCAGCCAATTTGCATAACCTATATCATTACCATAAGTAATCATAGATGTCAGCTGCTTTATCATTACTGTTGGGTTCAATCCAATTCTTGAAAAGATAAACAGATTGTTCATTTTATTTACAAACCTGTCTGCTGAATTACTTCTTATACCTTGGTTAGCAATTTTACTAATCATATTACTAATCAATCTATTAACATAATCCCCATGAATAGCACCTATAGATTCACGCACTTGCTTATTACTAAATATTTTATTTATACTATTTATGGTTTCTCCGTAAGCAGCAAAGTATTCCATGTCACGCAGATACGTTGCCATCACATTCATAGAGTTCATCTTTCTAATTGGAAAGTTATTTTGAACCCTAGATTTAGTTGATGCTGTACCAACTGACGTATTCATTATACTTTTATCTGCAAGTAAGTCAAGAGGTTGTTGTTCTATTGGATTCCCTTGTGGGTCGTTTCGATATATCATACCGGAATAATATCTATTCCATGGCATGTTGGTTCTGTATAAAGCTTTATATGTGGCGTTGTAATGAGAGTAAAGAGAAGGATAAAATTCGTTGACTTGCCAATCTCCAAACTCTTTAATGCTATTATCCATGTTTGCCTCCATTTCGTTCATGATTCTAGCGAAATCATTTCCAAATGTTGCTTTAAAAGAACCTCTGTTTGCAGGGTCCTTGTATAAATTATAGTAGTATAGCATTTCGTTTTGAGACATTTCTACTTCATTCTCTGCTAATACTTCCTTAAGTATTTGTTTGTTCTTTAAACTTGGGTCGTTATTAAAATCTTCTTTTGCTTTAGCTATAGCTTTAGTGTCAAGGACGTAAGCTACTTGTGGTTGGTTATGTGTTCTTACTTGTTTTCTCCACTTTTTACCATACAATTCTTCAAGTTTAGTAGCAAGTATTTCTTCTTGCTGCATCATTCTACCTTTATACATTCTTGTTGATGCATCAACTCTTGAAGTAACTAAGTCTTGTAGTCTACCTCCAAACATTTCACCCGGAAGTTTAGATATTAAATCCATCAATCCATCTAATGCTTCCGTTTCATTAAAGAACTTTTTTACATTTGTCTTAAGAGTATTAACAAACTTTGCAATTACTCTCTTGGTTGTTTTTTGTTTTTTGTTTCGTAACTTCTGATTCATTGAGTCAACATCAACTTTAGCATCAGGGTCACCCATGTCCACTTTTTCTCCGGTGATTTCTTCAATAGCAATTGAAGCTTCATCGTTATACTGATTGTGCTTGTCTTGAAGTTGCTGTTTGAGTTCACTTCTACCTTGCTCAATCATTTCTGTAAGAGATGCAAGTGCCACATCCAATGAACCTGTTTTATTAACGTCATTATTCTCCATAGTCAGAGAATTGTTAAGGTTTAATAAAATCTGAATATCTTCCAATCGACTCATGTCACCTTCCGATAAAACATTTTTTTGACGAATTTGGTTGAACTCATCCGTTAAATTTTTATTTGTATTTTCTATTTCTTCAGCAGTTGCAGTAGATGAGAGTACGTCTTTTGCAATCTTTTGTATTCTTTCTTTTATCTTAAGACTAATCTTGGCAGCTTTATTTCTACCTGATTGTTTAGTTTCATACTTCCCATTTAAGATACTATCTATTTTCTTCTGTAACCTTACGTTATTCTTGGTATTAACAAACTCTATTATTTCATTGAATAAATTTTCTATCTGCGCAGTACTACCTGCGTCAGTTATTTGTCTTACAAGCTTCATCACTTCACTACGAGTGTATACATCTGCCGGTAAAGATTTTCTAAGAAAGTTTCTCATTGCAACCTTTACACTTTGTAAATCTTTAGCTCCACGCTTTCTTTGTTGTAACATTCTTCTAGCTTCAGTAAGTTTTTCTTGTACACTTTCACTAGGTCTTGTGCCAACACTTTTTTGAAACTCTACTTGAAGTTGTGCTTGTTTAGTAGTTAAACTTTTACTTCCATCTCCTTCATTTTTGTATGCAGTTTGTTTTTTAAGAAACTCTATGGTTTGGTCTGCTATCTGTTGTTCTGTAAGTTTAACTTTTTTATCCTTGTTTTCTATAATAAGTTTTTGCTCATAAGCTTTTACTTTTTTATACAACTTTACACCTGCAGGTAAACCATCGGTTATGTTAGCAAAACTTTTAGGTAAAGTCTTAAACAAATCAACATTTATATTCATTATTTGGTTGACTAATTTTACCGGATATTTCTTAACTCTTACCAAGAAATCTTTTATTACCTCATCTCTAAAGTTAGAATCTCTTGACTCGTTTATAATATCAGCTATGTCTTTTTGCTGTCTACCTCTAGGAGAGAAGGGGTTTATTTTACCTCTTGGACCTGACAAGTAATAAGACCCACTTCTAGCACGTTTTAAAATTACAGATGGTGGTAACATTCTTTTAATTTCAGAAGTATTAATGACAGATGGCATAAAGCCGGAATCATTCATATTAAAAAAACTTCCTATTTGTTCTATAGATTTTTGCTGTCTACCTTTTCTTGAAGTAACTTCCTTAACTCCTGAACCATAAGGTGCTACCTTTTGACTAGTATTAGTTCTAGCTTTACCCTCCATTGAATCTCTCATTTCTTGAGGCATTAATTCAAATGCATCAATCTTTGTATCAGGAACACCAACAACTTCTCCAAGAATAGTATTGGTATAAGTAGAATGATTTGAACCTTCCTTGACTCCTGTTGGTTTTAGTACCATCATGATATCATTTTGTTGGAAGTTGTTCTCTGCATAGAAACCATCTCTAAAAATTTCAGGGTCAATAAACCCATCCATTCCCTTAACAAGTTTATGATAAGCTGTGTTAGGAGTTTTGCTTTGAGCAATATGTGCAATCAAAAAGTTTTTTCTTACAGAACCATCAGCTTCTTTTACTTCTTGCCAACTATCAAACTCAGTTAGTACATCTCTAACTCCCTTTACAGGGTTAGTTTCTAATGCCTTCTTTTTAAATGTAGCGTAGTCACCAAGCTTTTCTATATATTTATCGTATACCTTTTTATTAAACAAGTGACTCTTTGATGGTGAGCCACTAATAATAAATATATATTCAGCTTTGTCTATATTTCTTTCAAGTGATTTTTTAGTTAAACTACTTGCCCAAATTTCTCCTTCTGTTTGTAGTGCGTAACTTGGACCCGCATCTATATCCATCTCTGCGTCTAAACCTAATTGGTCAGCTACCCAAAACCAAACCTTCTCACCCTTGTCTGCAATGGTATCAATTAATGAATCAATATCAATTTTTTTAGCAGAGCTTACTAAGGATAGCGGATAGGAGTCTTTAAATTTTATCTTTTGCTGTCGACCTTTACTCTTTGGCTTTACAATGGTAGTGGGATTACCTATTGGATTTGTACCATTATCAAGTTCTTCTAATGTAGCTATATCAGATTGTTCAATTTCTTCACCGGTTCTAGTTTTTCTAGCTAAGGTGTTTAACAAATCAATTATATCTCTATCAGTTTTTGTAAACTTTGAACCTAAATCAATCCCAACTTTTGAAGCCATGTTCTTTATAAAGTTTACAATGGCATTTTTAGATGGCTTAGTTAAGCTCTTAAAGTCTGATGCCATCATTCCAAATAATTCTGACAATGCTTCTTCATTAGCTATCGACATGCCTTCAGATTGATATGCTCTTTCAAACGCATCCATTCTGTTTGCCATCAAGCTATTTTTATCTAACGTCTTACGAACAGACCCAATCATTTTAGTTACTGCTTCAGCAGTTTTAGTCTCTCCTAAAGTATTAAATAACACAGCATGAAAAACCTCATGAGGTACAGTTGTAGCTGTAGCTCCTTCGAGATTAATGTGAATAGTATTATTATCAAAATCAAAAAAACCTCGACCTTCAGGAGCAACTTTATTAAACTCCTCTATAGATTCATGAATCACTATTTTTGTCTTAGGTAATATTTTTTTAATAGAGTTGGCTGCTTTAGATGCAATATCAATCACCATTCCCCTCATAGATTTTAAATCAGGAGTTAGCTCGTTAGTTCTTTTTCCTTTTCTGTTAAAGAATAAATTGTTTTGAGAGGTTGTTTCTGTTTCAATTTCTTCACCAAAGAATCCTTCAATGTCAGTTCGTTCATCTTGTGTTACATCAGTATCTTCTTCAACCTTCTCTTCAACTTGCTCTTGAACACCAAGTTCCGGAATAGATTGTTCTAATTCGTTTTGACTTTGCAGGGTTTCTGAAGCTTTAGTTTGAATGCCTTCAAGAGCTTGATTAATTTCTTTTATTCTTGTCTGTTCTTTTTTAACTAACTCAGGTGCTTTACCTTCTATTTTAGATGTTAGGTCTTGTTTTTCGAGTAGTAATTGCAACGCATCTTTTCTTTGTTGAGTGTTATAATCAACAGGTATTTGAGGAGCAAGACCCTCTAGCTTTTCAAAGTTTTTTAATTCTTTGTCTGCTTCCTTTTGTGTTTTTGTTCCGGCTGCTACCTCTTGTTTTAGTTTAGTGACATACATAGTTTTGTACTCAGGGTCCGATATAATACCCTCAAATATTTTAAATACTGCATCATCTACCTCAGCTAGTTTTCCTCCGGCAGCCATGTTTGAAACAGCAGGAATTACACCTAATGTAAAACCACCGACTGCTTCTTGAGCACCTGCATATAACATTTGAGCTCCAATATCTATAAATGTATCAGGATTTTGAAATAAATCTTTTCCTTGGGCTGCGTCAAATATTTCTTTAATACCTATTGTTGCTCCTTCTTGTAAGAATCCTGTCTCAAATTCTGCAGCTCCACCTGCGCCCACTGTAAGAACACCTCTTCCTATCATACTCTTAACATCTTGTCTTATAAATTCTTGGAATGTTTTTGCTGTAGTTTTTTCGGTAGACTTACCAATAGCTCTCGCAACCACACTATTTATTAATCCCTTTGAGTTAACAATATTTCTAAATCCATATGCTTCTAAAACACCTACTGCAATACCTACAGGAGCTTTAACAAAATACTTTTGATTCTCAGTAATATTGTCAAACGCAGGGTCCTTCGACATCTCTTCGTCTATATGAGAGCTAGTCAGAGCATACATCTGTGCTGTTCTTTGAATTACTCCCGGAAGTCCACTACTACCAATCATAGCAGGTAAAGATTCTGCAAGACCTAAAAATGCACCACCCCAAAAGTCTTGCTTTTGAAGATTTGCCCATTGGTCTGTAGTAGATTCTGAGCCAAGAAGTTCCACCATGCCTTTTCTTGTAGCATCTATCATTCCCATTTCAGTATCTACATAGTTTGACTGCATAGAAAAAGGATTTGCTGCAGGTCTTACATTACCTGTTTTTCTAAATCTATCATACGCTTCCCGACCATAATATTTTGTAGCTTTTTTGTAGGCATCTTTTGTTCTGCTTACAGAAGACTCAACTAAGTTTGTTCCATCTTCAGCTGTAAGATTACTCAAAATCAATTGAGCCTCTTCAGCACTAAAATTAGACATTGCTTTGCCTAATGTATTCTTTTCTTTTTCGGTTAGTTCGTTTTTATTAAGTAAATTTTCTATAGTTAAAGTACCACTAAACGCTACTTCACCTTCTATTAAACTTCTTTCTCCTTTTCCTTGAAACTTAAATTTTTCAGGAGACTCTATAAACCTTCTAAGCGCATCATTAGTTACATCACTTTGAAAACCTGCCTCATTATACCCTGCTCCCATTGGATTTACTTCTACAAAAAAATCTGTCATTATATCAGTAAAAGTTGTACTAAATGAAGAAGCTCCTTTATTCATAGCATTCCAAATACCTCCTGACCATGAACCTTGTTCACTTTGCATTTCAACATATCTTCCTACCTCTTGGTCAAGTATTTCGCCTTTATATGAAAAAGTTTGTTCTTTATTTTGGAGCTCACCGAAAACTCCCATTAATTCTTTTTTTCTTTGAACGTATTGCTTATAAGATGCGTTTACTTCGGGATTGTTTTTTAATTCACTTGCCGAAAGACCTTTAAACATATCTTCATATTCTCGGTCTAGCTCTGCTCTAGCCTTTGAAAACTCTACTACTTCTTTTCTAAAGTTTTCTGTTTGCTCGTTAAATAGTTTAACGGTTGCTTGTATTTCTTTTTCGTTTCTTAACTGCTGATTTTTATTTTCAATTTTAGCAGCTGTTCTTGCTAAATTATTTTCTGAATCAACTTTGTTTTTTTCCAAAAACTTTCTAAGTTTTCTAGCTTCTGCGCTTTCACTTCCAAATGCGTCACCCATTACAGGGTCTAAGTCTACAGATAATTTTTCTCCATTTGCAGCTGTAACAACCATTGCATCCGATAGAAACCCTGACTTGTCAAAAGTAAAACCATAATCATTGAATCTATAGTTTAAGTCCGGTACTACGAACTCCTCTTCCTTATCTATAAGTTTATTGTCAATGGTGCTTAAACCAACCTCGAAGGGGTCTTCCGGTTTATCGGCTAGTATGGTTCCTGTAAATGGGTCTTGATATGATTCCGATGAAACATTTTCTGTTTCCGATTGTGAAGGTAATCCCAATCCGATTGGATTTTTTTTTTCAGGGTCTTTATTTCCCTCTATATCTGAAATTAATTCCCTTTCATAAGCAACTACATCTTCAACTACATCTTCAACTATCTCTTCTTGACTATCATCGTTAAATCCATATTGAGATTTGAATTCCTCAAAAGATTTAGTATAATCTCCGAAAGAGTTTAATTTGGAATAAAGTTTTTCAGATTTTTCAACATCACCATATTGAGATTTAAACTCCTCAAAAGATTTAGTATAATCACCTGCGGCAAATAACTTATCATATAATTCTTCCATTAGTATTTTTTTTAGTCGTACTTGCCTTTACCTGTGCTATTATCTCTTGTGCCTACTTTATTATTTAAAAATTCTTTAAGACCTTCTGCTTCTGATGCACTTGTATTTGCGTTTAAAAAATCTATTAATCTCTTTTGATTTTTAGAAGCCTGAGAATATTCTTCATTAGTGCCAAGTCTTATTGTTTTCCCTCCTTTAGATATTTCAAGAGTATTACTACCCATTTCAACTTCTTCTACATCAAATCCAAACATACTAATTAAAGGCTCTAAAGCTTCCAATGCATCGGATTCATTTTGGTCCCTAAAAATATTATAGGATATATCTCGGTCAAAATATCTATTTGCCTGTGAAAGAGGTGTTTCCACAACCGTAGTTCCTGCTCCTTGACCCTGCGCTATAGATGTCAGTTCAATTTCTGTTCCTACCAAGTCATTGTAGTCAGTTATATCTTCGTCTTGCCCCATTGGTCTTGTTTCTTTTCTTCCATCTTCAAATTCAACAATATATGTTCCATCTTCATCTCCTGCTATCACCTTCGAAACTTTACCTGTTCGTCTACCTCCTCCTAAGTCTACACTATCTGAAATGTTAGCGTTACCTGTTAATAATACAGCCGATTGAGCAAAAGTTTCAAAGTCCATCATATTACCATCAGCGTCTTTCATTGGCACAGGCTTAGTAACACCTTGTGCATCAGTTACATATATAATGTCACCATCTTTTCTAACACTTTGTGCGCCTAACAAATCTCTAAAGTAAGTTTCCGAAGCACCTACTTCACCGGGATTTCCATAATATATATCACTTAACATATTAATTGAATTTTCATCCTTTTTATTATTGTCACCTTGAGCTCTTGTGTAGTTATCAAATGGAACCCTACTTGTACTTGCTGTTATTTTTTTATCTACACTATTGTTAAGTCTTTGTATAATAGCCTCTTTTACTTTCCCCTCTTGGTCTTTGGTAAATTTAGGTTCGCCACCCATATTTGTAGTCCTGTCTAAATAAATTTCATTAGGCTTTCTTTTTTTAGGGTCAGACTCATAAGTAAAAGTAAATTGCTCTCCATTAGAAGCTCTTAAGTTTTCATTAGTTAAAACAGAAGTAATATTAAATGGGTTTGACATCATACCCTCTGCGGTGTATTCTGTCCATTCTCTATACTCATTTAATATTTTATTGTCTTTAGAATATTTTCCTCCTTGAGAAGTAGTTTTTAAAACTCGGTCTAATCCTCCTTGATATCCTGCAAGTTCAAGTGCCATTTCATCAATCATTCCCAAGTCCTCTACGGCTGTGTTTACAGATTTTCTTACATCAAAGTAATCATATTTTCCTGCAAGGTTTCCCATTAATTCAGGAACTGTTTGATAGCTACTAGGGTCAGTATCCATTTTTCCATCTTTCCATAAGCCAATAGAAACCATGCCATTAGCAGGGTTTATTAATGCTTTGGAATTTCTAATATTATATAGTCCTTCAGCTGTCTGCATTTTCCAAGACTCTAACGCTTGAGAACGAGTTGCGGGGTCATCTGAATTCATTCTTTCCATTTTTTCTTTATAAGCGTCTTGATATGCTTGACCTAATTTAAACATTGATTTGTTTGAAGAGTTTAGGTTAGCTCTTACTACAGCATAATCTCTAGGTTTTAATATACCTTGTTTTAATAATCTGTCTTGTGTAAGTAGTAGTTGTTGTGCATCATTTGCATAGTCTAAAGCAAACTGATTGCCATCTACATATTCTCCTGTAGGAGCATTCTCTAATGTCTCCACCATTTCTCGAGAAGCTCTATCAATTTCTGCTTTTCTTTTCGCCCTTACCTTACCTTCTTCATTTATTATAGAAGTAAACTGAGTTGCGATAGCACCCCAATCTAATTGATTGGTTGCCTCTCTTCTTACATAACCAAATTTTGTTGCCATATTTTATTTATGAATTTAATAAATTAGTAAGCTCAGTCAACTCCGCTGCTGTAATAGTACCTGCTGTTTGTTTAGCTTGTAAGTCAGCTAATCTAGCCGCATTTGCATTTTGAAGGTTTTTGGCTTCTAAAGTGTTTTGGTTTTGAGTTAACCCTAAATTATATTGGGTTTGAAAACCTTGACTACCAAATAAAGCTGTTGATTGTTGGTCTGTCAACCCTCTTTTAAACTGTCTAAAATCTCTATTACTCATAGAACCTATAGCCTGTAAATCTAAATCCCCAATAGTCGCCAATTCATCAGCCGACAACTCTGTATTTGATAATGCAGCTTTTTGAAGTTTGTTATCTTGACGATAGTCCGCACCTAGTTGAATTCCTTGTTGTACTGCACTTCCTGCAGCTTGTACACCTGAGTTCATTGCTGCTGCAGCCTTTGCCTCAGAATCTGCTGCGGCTGATTGTGCTCCTGCTATTTCTCCTAAATCTAATTGTACATTTAAGTCTCTTAATCTTGATTCTTCCATAGCTACAGCTTTTTCTAGTGCTGCTTGTTCTTGTCCCATTGCAGTTCTAACTCCACCTTGTGCTTGATTCTGTGCCTGTTGAAGTCTACCGGCTGCTGCTGCAACTCCTCTTTGGTCTCCTTCTTGTGCTGCTGCTAAAGCAGTTGCTCCTTGTTGAAGCAAAGCTTCTCTTTGTAACTCATAAGGCTCCTTCTTAATAGAAAGCTCCTCCATATAATTAATGTCTAATCTTTTTCTTGCTTGAAGCATCATTGCATCTGCTTTTGATTCGGCATCTCTTTGTGCTCTTTTAGCTGCACCGGCTTGACCAAATGAAAATGCTGCACTTCCTGCAGATAGTGCTAGTCCTGCTATTAAGAAACCTGTTGCGGGTCCTGCCATAATTTTTTAATTTTTTTTATAACCTTTTTAGGAAGGTCGTTATAATTATTTGTATAAACATCTGCTTCAGCTTCTTTAAAAGTCTTGGCATTTGTTTTATAAACTCCCACTATCGTAGTGTCTTCATGCACCAAGAAAACTCTTTGTGCTCCAACTTTAGTAAAAATTTTATAAGGTGCTTTTACTTCCCTTATTACACCTTTATCATCTAGATAGGAAAACCTACCCTTTAAAATAAAAGTAGGATGGTTTTGTTTATGTATTAAACTTACTAATACCGAACCTTTAGGCATAAATAACTCTCTAGTATATATACCACCTTCCAAATGTTCTTGCAAGGGAAAAGTTTTTGACATTTCCTTGTCATAATCTTCACCTGCTTTATGGTTCATAACTCCCTCAAACTCATTAACCTTATCTTGAAAAGCTTTAATTTTATCCCACATTATACCTGTTAATTGAGGGATACCACCTAACACCTTTTCAGCTAGTAGGGATTCGTTACTATCGACCATAAAGCAAAGATACTAAATTTTAAGGAAAAGATTTCATCACCTCGGATTCTACAGCAAAAAGCTCTGAAGCAGCTGTTTGTTCTAGCGTAAGCTCAAACACACAATAATGCCCTAAAACTCCATGAGATTCTGCTATTGGATTCTTAATAAAAAACCAATAATCAAACGCCGTGGGTATCTGAGTTGGCTGAGGTGCCGGAAAAGGTGCTACGCCTGTAGAATTAATTGTTATTTGATAAGTTCCTCCTGTTCTTATTATACTTGTTAAAACTCCTGAAAATCTTGGAGAGCTATAACTAGGTGCGGGTGCAAAATACATAAAGTCTCCTACGCTTATAATACTACCGGGGTTTACACCAAGAGCAAAATCTACAATTATATTTGCAGGGTCTGTTGTGTCAGGTACTGAAGATGTTAAACCTATACCATTTACACTTCTTAAATCCCATTGACTTGCGTCTGTGTCAGGTCCTGTTGGTCCATTGTTTCTAACAAAAGCAAACCATGCTCCTTCTTTTAATTCAAAATAACTTTCATTAATTTCTCCATCAGTATTTATATCAGTTTGCAAAGTTGCTGACCAAGCATCATCTCCTTCTAAATTTATAGTTTTAAATATTTTATTTTGAAGAGGAGCTTCGTTAAAAACACTTGTAATTCTAGAAGGATATTGTTGACCATAATAATTGTTTCTAGTGTTATTAGTATTATGTCTCCATAAATTACCACCTTGAAAGGTGTATAAATATTGATTCATTCCCTTTATAAATTCAGGACAATATGTATAGAATGAAGGAAATCCTTTAGAGTCTTCGCTATAAGTTAGGGTACATTTGTTTTGTTCGGTTATTGGATTCATATCAACATGCTGTAAATAAGGTTATTACTCCGTTTGCATCAATAGTTATATTTTTCTTTCCGGATGGTGGATTAATTATATACTGCCCTGCAGGATATTTATCCACACCATTTCCATCATTAAATGCAAACTCATTAAGTGCAGGTTCTCCTGCTGTTCCACCTCTGTTAGGTGCAACAAACACAAGGTTTTCAAAATCGGTTATGTTACAATCTACGGAGCCTAGGCTAATAGGAGTTGAAGTTAATGCAGCAGGACAATTAATTTCTAAATTCCAAGCTGTAGTGCAAAATCCAACCATATCTACCAACACAGAATTAGCGTTATTGTTGGGTCTTGGTATTACCATAGTGCAGTACCCGGGTATATTTGTGGTCAATTGTACGTCAGCTGAAGTTCCTGTAACCGTAGCTGTTGTGCTGAGGAGGTCAAATGAACTTGTTACGGAATTATATTGATACAGATTTAATCCGGTATATCCTCCACCATCTAAGGTAACACCAACGCCGGGGGTACAATCACTACTCGAATTTCCTAATACCACATAGTTTCCTGAATTAGGAGATGCTAAATATCCGTATACAGGACTAGTGACTTCATTGTAAGTAACATTATCAAATATAGCTCTTAGTCCATCAGGAGCTCCTACAGGGTCAAAGTAAACTATCATTGCCCCTAAATCGCTTCCGGTGTCAAAGCTTAGATTATATACTCCGGTATTTCCGGTAGCGGTAATAGTATCACTACAAGCTACGCCACAACTAGGACATGGCTGAGCAGCTAACAATACACAATTGAATTGTTCTCTAACCGTTGTTCCGTCAGAGTAAAATCCATCTGCCGCACAAACAGTTAAATCCACATCATCAAATACAGCTGTTGCTGTAGCTAATGTTGGTGCATCTATATAAAAATTTCCTAAACTTGCTGCCATAATTTTTTAAATTTTAAAATCCACATTCACAGTATTGAAAAAACACATTAAACTGTTGAGGTTGAGTGTACGACCCCATACACACAGCCTGTACTCCTGTTGGGCTTATTGATATTGTTTGAACTGCACCGTTGCAATCTGTATAAAAGAATGTTCTTGTTTCTGTTGAACTTGGGTTTTCAATAAAGTAAGTAGCACAAGCTTGGTCACAACTTGTTACACTTGCATTACCTGATTTTGTTGCTGTAATAGCATTAGTAGAAGTAGCTATAACTTTCCATACACAATTGTCACTTGCTATAGTTATAAAATTACCTACCGCAGTAAAACCATCATTATCAATAAATTTATTAGGGACTGTGGTTCCACTATTAGGTGCTTGACATCTTGATATCTCTAAAGTTAAATTACAACCACAAGTAAATACCGCAGTAATATTATTTAAAGCTCCTAATTCAGTAGCACAAATAATTTGAGAAGCTCCGCCTCCTGTTATTGTTCCTGTTTCTACACGCCCACCACAACTTACATAATCGTAACTACCTCCTGTTAAATCTGTACTTAATTCATATTGGCTACATACTTCATTACAATCTGTAATTGAAGATAAAATACTACTTACTACAGCATTAGAATTATTTGTTGTTTCAACGCCTACTTCATATGTACAAGCCGGATTAGATGTAATACTAATAAATGTACCTTCTGTAACTGCTGAAGTCGGAGGAATAACAACTTGTATTGGTAGTGCAGGGTCTACTTCTGCTTGTGCATCATAACATAAATTCGCAAATCTATTTGCATCCGGCACAGGGTCTCCACTACAATCACAACATGCTTCTTCAATACTTATATCCGAATAACACAACTCCAATAATGTAGGCTTTCTATAATCCCATATTAAATAAAGCTTGTCATCTGAAGTATTAGGCATTGCAAAATTAGCTTCATAAACATTACCCCCTCCTGTAATAGGAGTGGCTAAAGTAGAAGCAGTAAGTAATGCCTGAACAGACGCAGGTGTATTAACATAAGCGGTGTTTGTTCTAAGGAATCTAAATTGATTTGAAGCAATGTCAAAATTAAAATCATCTCCTTGAGCACTAATTTTATTACTTATTAATCTAACTGTTGCTCCATTTGCGGGAACTAAGTTTCCACCTTGAGGGGCTGTTGATTGTATAAATTGAGAAACAATTAATCCTGAACCATTTTGAAATGAAACTTGTTCTGATTGAAGTGAACTAACAAATGTACCGTCTGTCCATCTATATTCATCATGAATTAATTGTCCTGCTTCATTGTCTGATGTAATAGCTATTTGATAAATAGTAATTGTTGTAGCATCAGGACAACTAACCGTTACTTCTATATTTACATTTTGAGTGTCACACCCACCTGAACATTCGTTAAAAGATAAAAACAATTCTTCTTGCGAAACAACATTTTTATCAAAAGTAAATGTAATAGTTCCATCCGTAGTTACGGTTTGATTATATTCTGTAATACCATTATATACTGCGAGTACAGGGACTCCGACAGCAGCGTCTACGTTTGTAATAGTAAATGTTACTTCTACAGGTCCAACACTTGCTCCAAGTTGATATACAAAATCATAATCTTGTTGACCGTTCCAATTAAACAAACGAGTAATTCCACAGCTTATTTCAGCTGCAGGAGCAGGTATTTGAAGAGGAGAATTATTCAATACATATTCATTCATGTAAGGGTCATAACCTCCAAACTTAAACGTACCAAAGCTATTAATGAAATAATCTCTAAAGTAAGACCTCATTCCTGCTTCAGATATTATTGATAATTGTTCTGACTGAGCTGAGCTTCCTTTTAATTGAAGGACTGCTCCACGCTTTGCGTCTGTAAAAAATTTATCTGCACCCCAAACAGCATAGCTTTCAGGGTTATTACTATTTCCGTAATCTTCTATTCTAGCAATCTGTGTTCCTAATACTTCAGGAACAGATGTAATTGCACCTCCTCCTGTCGAATCCGACAGTAAGTTTTTTCCTTGCAATACATAAGAAATTTTATCTTCTTGTAAAACTAATATATCGGTTTCTCTTCCATCTAAAACTGTAATTGGTCCATAACTATCTTCAAGGGGTTTAAAGTTTAATAAACCTAAATTAAACTCATTAAGCTTATTAACATTGCTTTCGTCATTTATAACCCCACTATAAGTTATGTCTGCAAATCTATGTGCTTCTTTGTAATCTTGTGCACTTGTACTTGTAGTTCTGTTTCCAAGCGTTAAAGGTTTACCAACAATAGAGTCTTGAATCTTATAACTTTCAACTCCATTTCCAAAAGAAAAACAATTAAAAAACTCGGTATCTACAATCCCCGGTAAAACAGCAGTTTGGTTTTGTACATTTCCTTGATGAGTTCCATCTGTTTGAACTGTGTATGTAGTTGGGCTTTCATACCATAAATCAGGTAATGCATCTTGTGGAGTTGATTCAAAAATAATAACAGAATTAGTTCTTACAATTGTAATTTCCACATCTAAGGTAGAGCGTCTATTTCTATTACTTCCGCATCCTTTTGTTCCGGTCATCGTTAATCTTTGCTGTCCACCAAACACTTCAGGTTGAGTTCCTGCAGGGTCGTAATCTAAAAATCTAATATTGTTAACGCCTAAGTTACAGTTGATTTGACCGATAATAAGAGTCTGTCCAAATACAGGTACACCATTAAAAGTTCCAATAGAAGAATCATAATCCCAAGTGGAAGGACTATCAGAAGTATCTGTTCTACATACTGCTTGACTTGTAAGTCCAAAAATATTATCACCATCCCACCACGCTTTTACTGAAGAATAATTTTGTGAAGCTGTAGCTGTGGTTTCCCATATACACTCTCTCAATTCACAAGCATTACCTGAACCACCGTTTCTTTTATTAAAATAGTTAATTCTCATTGTAGACCCTTCCGGTATCTCAAGAGGTATAAAAGGTAGGTTAGTACCTGTTGCGGGTGAAGTTGGGTCATAAGCAGGATTAGGTACAGAACAAACATTCATGTATACACTAGGACAACTTCCGTCATTTCCCCTACCGCTTTGGTCATCAGTTACCACAGGGTTTTCACCAAGCTCTGTAGATATTTGATTAGTTGAAATACGCATATAGGTTCCTGAAGGTACAGTCACTTCATTATTAGCTGCATCTACAGGAGGTGGAAGTATAAAGTCAGCTTCCTTTGCTTCTTTATCTAACACCGTAACTTCCGTGCATCTACTCTTAGGACCGTTTGTGTCTGCCTTTACAAGAAGCTTGTCTCCTACTTCTATTTTTTGTGAATTTTCTCCTTCAAGTAAAAACCATGTAGACCCTAATGTGTTGTCTCTAAAATATAAATTTGTATAAATTATATCATAATCTTCTTTGTCAGCCTTGATGCAAAACTTATAATACTTTGAAAACGAAGGTGCTATTTGCTGCACAGGTATTTCTACTCTAATTCTGTTTTGAGTTATCGAATTACTACAGTCAATGTACTGAGTATTATTAGGGCTTACTAAAGCTGTAGTAGCCCTCATGTATTCATCTAAGTAAATAATTCCTACTTCATATCCTCTGTTGCTTTTTAAACTTTTTGCATTAGCAACTTTAGTATATTCTGCTTCACCTAAAGTTATGTTTAAATATTCATAAGCTACATTAGCAGGATTGGTTGTGTCTGTGTACTGTAAAGCATTAATTTGTATTAATAAAGTTTCCGGAGCACCGGGAGAACCTGATACCACAAAAAATGGTTCATTAATACCTGTAATACCACTACCGCTTTTTTCATAAGTAGTGTCAAGAGTTAATTGAGCAGCACAGTTAAATTCATCAGACAACGAAGCACCGTTACATGCGTCTAAAAACACAGGCTCTAATAACTGAATTGCATCCAAGAACGATTGGTCAGCAAGTAAGTTTGTTAAACTTGCATAATCTTGAGTTAGTATATAATTAAAAGTTAGTTGTATATTACCATTTGTTGCTGTTAATTGTTGCCCACTTGAATCCCATGAGTCGTGAACTATATCAAACTCTATTGCAATAGAAGCACCTGCAACTAAATCTACAGTTGATAAATCTACTTCTATAACGGTGTCCGGAATATTAACAGCCGCTCCACCCGCAATGGTATACCCCCCTGCTGAGGTGCTCACATTTAAGTTTTGAAAATCTATAGCCTCGTTGATTTGTGAGGTTGTATATTCTAGTTTTATCGGCTGACCAAAGTCAGAAAATAAATCATAACCTTCATAATAATTTCCGTACATTAGTCGATTACCCATTAATGTTTGAGCTTTAGCTAATAATGGAACATTATCATAGGTTCTAAAAATTTCTGTATCACTTAGTACTGTAAATATTTTACTATTACTAAAAGTATATACTTGAGTAGTGTTGTTAGCTAGTCCTAAATCAGCTTTATTTAATTTTTCAATAACTTTTATTGTGCCGGTATTCATGTCTTTAAAAAGTAAATCAATACCTACTACTAACTCTCCACCTGTCCAATAAGAAATTTCAGAAATATTAGTAGTGTTTAACATGCCTGAATTTAAAAAACTACTTGAGTCAAAATTAAAAGGACCCGGAATAAAAGATGGACCTGAAAATGGCGAAGTAGCTGAATACTCATTATCTGCGTATTTGTACCTATAACCAAAACAAACAAACCTGTCTTCTAAAAAATTATTTACTCCTCCGGAAAGAGGCTCAATAATCGGAGCAGTATATGGTGGTCTTTTAATAACTAAAATAGACTCTGCAGAAAATTGGTCTATAAACGCAGCACTTGGATTATTGTAATTTCTATTTACATTTATAAATCTAGGAGGATTAAAGTTGTCCGTAAAGAAAAGTAAATCATTTACAAAGTCAACTCCTAATACTAATTCTTGAGGGTTGAAATTTAAAGTAGTGTTTACTCCACCTCCGTCATCTATGCTTACTATATGATAAGTTAATGTTTGTGAAATAGTTTCGAAAGAAACTATCATGTCACATTTTCCTGTGGCTCCTAAATTAAAAGCAGGGTCGTGAACAAACCAATACATAGTTTCTTGCTCACCCAATTCAAACGCACCAATACAGGTAGCCTGATTAGACAATACAGTTCCTTGATAATCAAGGGTAGTAAGCCTTTCATTTCCTTTTGAGTTTTCTACAGCTCCTATTTCCGTTGTCTCCGTAGAACCCAAACGAACATTAACAGCATCAATATACTGACCATTAGGTAAAAGTCTCTCGTCAAGACCTTTATTCATTTTACCTGCTACAAAATTTCTGCTTGTATTTGCCATACTACTTTATCCATTTATCTCTTCCCCTTAAGTTCATTAATAATCTACCGGGGTGAATATTGCTTATTCTAATTTTTGCATTTCTTAATAAAGCGGATTTCTTTTTCCTTACTCTATTTACTATGTACTCTTGTGTACCTAATTTTGAACTTAGAATAGCATATTCGATATATGCATAAATATAATCTTCAAATAATTTATTGACACTAACCTCTGCGTCATTACCATTTTCCATTCCATCAGATACATATTCTAGAATACACTTTTCATTAGCCATACCTGAGCTGAAGTTTATTACTCCTCCTTTTCGGTTTATTGAAAAAGTAGGATTAGAATTTGCCGTCTCTGTATTAAGACCATACCTTGCTCCAATACCATAATCAAAATACCAATACCCATCACAACACCATCCTTCTTGACCATCGAATATACTGTTTTTATTTAAGTAAATACTCTTAAGACCTGAAGTTATTCTTTCAAAATCTAAATCTGAGTATTCAGGTTTAAGTACATTACCATCTTGGTCAAATAAAATCCTACAATTATTGTCTTGCAAATAAGCTCCACTCCAATTGGTTTGAATGTTTTCTGTTAAAGGATATAAAGTTCCATTTTTAAAAACAGAAATTCTAACCCAATTAACATAATCGTTAGGTAAAACAAATCTTAAATTGTTACATACATCTAGTTCTAATATTTTAATTTCCTTAAACGCATCGTAATTTAGTTCTTGCACTCCTCTTTTTGCGTGAAACAATATCTTATATCTTTCTTCGTTGTTAACTAAAGAATGATTGCCCGAGTACATTAATTGAAAATTAGTTACTATATCTTTTAAGCTTACATATTGATATGAACCCCAATTAGCATCTTCAGGTGTGTTACCTCCGTTCTCGTAATATTGATATGGTGTTATATACATAAACTATTATTTTTCTTGATTATCTTCATATTGCTCTAGTCCTTGACCAAACTGTACAGCTTGTAATTCTCTTATGGACATTCCTGCAAATTGTAATATTTTTAAAACTAAGCTTGGCTCATCATCTAATGGTAATTCAAAATCTTGATATGATGGATTAGATTGATTAAACACAGGCTCTCCTCCTGTTAAGGTAGTATATGTCCATTGAGGGTCTTGTGGGTATCTAATATACTGACACCATATACTATCTTGTTGTAATGCTGCAGGACCGTATGCTGTTAAAAACTCTCCCTCGCTTGTATACGCAGGATACATTTCACTAGGTGAAGTAAGTAAAGAAGAATTAAGTAATGTTATTTTTTTATGACTAACTCTTTCGCATTCTACAAAATCAGTAGAGGCTACTCCTGCAGGTATTCCTTGCGATGGAGAAAACAAAACTTTATTAACTAAATAATAATCTGAGTTAGTAGTTGCGACAGAAGGCATGTTATATACGGATGATGCAACATATGTTAAAGAACTAAATACAGAAAATAAATCTATTACTTCCTCATATCCTTTTGTTATATCTGCATATCCTGTGCCTGATAATCTTTTATTTTCTTTGTTTATTTGATAGTTATACTGATAAAAATAATCCTCAAAAATATCTAATTGTGCTTGTTTAGCATATAGGTTAAAATCTTGAGGGGAAATATATCCATAATTGTTTTTATTAAGAATAGCTAAAACTGTATTTCGTACTGAATTAATCATTAATAACTTATTTTATACAAAGATAAACAAAAAAAAAAGAGGGTTGAAAAATCAACCCCCTCTTACAATTAAATGTGTGCCTGAACTAACTCAATTGTTTTTCTAAGTATTCTAACTTTTCTACTCCTTCATCAGATTTAAAATAAGAAGCTATGACATGCATAGGGTCTTCACCGAATGGAATAGTTAAAAGTCTTTTTTTATTGGATGGTAAATTAAAGTACACATCTTTGTTTTTATTTCTATAAGCTAACATTCTTTCATCAAAAAATCTTTGAATTGTAGAATGTAATTTTAACGCAGGGTCGTCTAAAGCTTGTAAAAATTCTGCAGGATAGTTTCTTGAATAAACCAACATATCTCGTTTGAGCTCAGCGGTAGACATTTTTGTAACATCTCCTCTAAGAATAACTCTACCTAAAGATTCCATTTGGTCAACACTTAATTGCTTTGCTGCAATTAACGCATCTACTTCCACATTCAGAGCTTCTACTTCTTTAGCAGCATCTTTTGCTGTATCTACCTCTTCAAATTTTAAATCATTTAAAGGGTGGTATGCTAAAAATCTTTGTAAAGCTTGATTTTGTTTTCTAACTCTTAATAAACCTGATTCAAAAATAATAGGAGTAACAATAGCATTGCCATCTTGTTCATCTTTAAAAGGACTCATTTGATTAGTTGCGTATCGAATTTCTCTGTTCTCACCTGTCTCTTCATCGAAGTGAAGTAAAGGTCTACGCTTAGAACTTTTTGAAGGAAGCATAAAACTCAATGGAGCTGCTCCTCTTTTGAGTCTATAGACTCTGTCTTTGATTTCTTTTTTTTCTTTCATTATATTAAAATTAAATTACATTAAAAAAAGATAGGGGTGCCCGAAGACACCCTTATCCCACACACTACTAATATTATTCTTCGAATAATACAAAGTTGTTAGCACCCATAACACAAACACATCTTTCTGATAAGAAGTTAACTCTCATCTCATCAATGTCTGTAGTAGCTGCTCCACCTGCTGAACCTGTAATCCAAGTCTTGTAACGTCTGTCTTCAGTTTCTGAAGCTCTATAACGTACATGAAGGAAAGGTCTCTTAGCATTTTTACCAAGAACTTGGTCATAAACACTTGTAGAACCTGCCGGTACTAATAAACCTGTGATAGCACCTGAACCTGCAATAATAGGGTTGGTAGTTAAACCACCTCTCATTGTTGGGTCATTTAGGTACTTCCAATCAGACTTGTAGAAGTCATAACCTCTTCGGAATCCTGTGAATCCTAAGTTAAGAGCCATCTCCTCATCGTTGTCAAATAGTCCATAAGAAGAACCACCTGCACCATATGAGTTTTGAGCTGCTAACATATCATCAATATCAAATCCGAATTGTCTGTTAACGAAGATTACATTTTCTTCGATTGCTCCTTGCTTGTCTAATCTATCAATAACTGAATCAAAGTCAGCTAAGGCATCAGGGTTTCCGCCGCCCCATAAGTTTCCTCTTGTTCCTACTGCGTGGAATACACCTTCAGAACCAATAAGTCCTGCAGCTAATGCTCCTGATGCAACACCACCAACATTTTGTGCCGGTACTGCTTCTATCATAGATGTTTCTAAGTAGTCATCAAACCTTAATCTTGTTTCATGCTCTGATTTTAAATACCATAAGTATCCTGAACCACCATCTTCTGTAGTAATCTCTACCCATCCTATTTGAGCCATATCTGAGCCATTAACTAAGTATGTATCTTTTAAGATGATTGGATTGTTTTCGAAGATGTAGTCATCAGATTCTAAAGAACCTTGCATTCCTGCTGTTCCTTTTTGGAATTCAGAACCATAGATAAATACTGTAACGTCAGAATTACCAACACCTGTTCCTGCTGTAATTAAACCTGCAGTTTCATAAAATGCTACGGTAAACTGTAAGATGTTTCCACCTACTGCTACGTCTGTAATGATACCTTTGTTTTCACCTGAACCATTGTTTTGATTTATCACAAGAGTTTGTCCAACTCTAAGAGCCGGAGCACCTTGTGCATCAAAAGGATTGCTTCCTGTGATTACAGTTCCAACAGGGTTTGCCCCTATTGCTGAATCATTAATTTGGAATGTTGCTGTAGCTGCTCCTGCTGCTGCTGCACTTCCTACTTCTACATATTTTATATGTAACCTTCCTTGTTCTGCCCATTTGATAAGGTCAGAATTGGAAGGCATCTCAGCTCCTACCATTCTTAAGAATGAGCTAAGTGTACGATTACCATATCTTTCAAATTCTTTTTCATAAGTATCCGGTAGATACTGATTCAAGAAGTCGAAATTAGTAATATAGTTACTCTCTAGTGGTACTTTCTGTGCAGAAGGCTGCAAAGAAAAACCCGGAGTACCTGCTAATGTTCCTGCCATAATTTCTAATTTTTAATTTTTAAACTTATTTATTTTTATTACTTCTAATTTTGAGCCCTCTTCCCTCACTTGGGTTCATTGCTCGTATTGTCATACCATCCTTCTTTGTTACTTGAGGTGTATTCCTCATAGACATATTGACATTCTTTATTTTTTTTGTCACATCTGTCGTAGCATCAGATTGTCCTTGTTCATAAAAGAACTTAGCAAACCTTTCAGGATTTTGTGCAATTGATGCAGCTCTATGGTATCCTACCGCATCATTGATTAATCCGCTTTCATCATCAAGATATTTCTTAATAAAATTCATCGAATCAGAATTAAGCCTCTTAATCTCAGACACATTCTTAGAAGGTAAAAAAGTAATAACTTTATCTTCACCAACCTTGAAGTCAAAACCTTTGAACTCCGGATGAAAAACTTCTTCGGTTTTATTTAAAAACCAATCTCGTTTCCTTTTTGCTTCCTCTTCATAGGTCTGAGCATCGTTTACGTATTGGTTATATGCTTCTAGCTTTTCTTCTTGCTCTTTAGAAAAAGATGCCTTACTTGACTCAAGGGGCTCTTTGTACATTTCTTTTTGCTTGTCAAAAAACTTTCTAGCTTTTCCAATCTCTTTTTTAAAAGCTAACTTCTTTTTCTTTATTACATTCTCTTCGTCCACCTCTTCATCATAAGATAAATCATCCAACATATATTGAATGTCTTCTGAATCTAAAGAGTCTTCAGTAGTAGAGTAATATTCTCTAAGAAGCTGCTTTTCGTCCATAGCTTTAAAGTCTCTATTCAATTTAGAATAGTCAGAAAAACTACGTCCGGTTTCTTTTTTGTACTCCAAATATGCTGCAACATCTTCAGGGATTTCTTGATTTGCTTCTTTAGTTGCAAACAAGTCTTCCACGGATGCGACATCTTTGTTGTATCGGCTCTTAATAAATGAAAGAACGTCTTCCTCTTTTAACTCTGAGGACTGAGTTATTTCTTCTTTTGGTGCTTCAGCCGTAGCCTCTACACTCTCTTGTTCCGGTGGGGTAGATTCAACTACCTTTTCCACGGTGTTATCTTCAGATATTTTGTCTGAAGCTTTGTCTAGAACTTCTTGTTCTTTTTGAGATGCTGACTTTTCGTCAACAGACCCAAGGTCTTTTACTATTATGTCCATTAGATTAAATTTTTATACAAAGTTAATAAATATTTTTGGTTCAAATTATTTACTATCTAGGATTGAATTCGGCTAAGTCAAATCCATCCAAGCTGTCTTCATTTGATTCAAAATTTTGTGGCGGAAGTGCATTCTTCCTTTGATTAATTAATTTAGATTGTTGTGTATTTTGCTGAGAGATTCGGTCTTTCTTGGCTTCTTCCCTTGCACCTTCTCTAAATGCTAAAGCTTCTTCAGAGACACCTCTTAACTTCTGATTATAATTAAATTCTTCAGCCATTAGTTGACTTTTTAATTGAGCTTCATTATTCATTTTTTCAATTTCAAAAGATATTTCCGCTTGTTTTAATTGCATTTTACCCTGCAACTCAGCTTGTTGTTTTTGCATTGTGAGTTGAGCTGCCATCTCTTGAGCTTTGAGTTGTTGGGCAGAAGTCATTGCTTGTTTCTGCATTGCCATTCTTTCCTCTCGTTCTTGCTTTTGTTTTCTTTTTAACTTTAATAATTGATTAGCAAGTTTTATATTTTTCAACTCCCTTATATCTATTGCATCTTCTAAATTAATATCTCCTTTAGATAAAGCCATTTGAATGTTTTGTTCAAGCTGAGCTTTTTGTTCCTCGTCAGGTGCTACGTCAATAAATATTCCAAAGTCATATATATATAAATCAGAAATATCATTTAATATACTTACATTATATTTCCCTATTTTATTTACAAAGTCATCTTTAAAATCTGCATACTCTAGAATATCAGCTACTCTATAAGTTAAAGCTTCTGCTAAAGTTCTATAAATATACAAAGCTCCGTCTAATATGTGGCGTGTAGCAACATTTGAATTTAATGCGGCTAGTTTTTGTAAACCAACTAAAGAGTTTGGGTCAGGAGTAGAAGCATCTCTTGCTTCATTCAATCCTGTAACTTGTCTAATCATTCCTAAATAGTGATTATAATTACCTATCAACATTTGAGCCTTACTAGCTCCTGAGCTAGAAGCAATCTCTTTAATAGGAACTCTTGCTTGATTAAAGTCTCCGTCTTGAGTATAACTTCTACCAACAACACTACCTGTTTGAAAATACATTCTTAATGCATCTTCAGGGTTATATGCATTACCGGTTCCAAGGTCTACTTCATTCAATCCATCCGCATCTATATATACACCATCAGGTACTACTCTTGCAATAACTTGTTGTAGTTTTAAATGAGTTATTTGTATCAAGTCAGCAAATGGAATCATTCTTCTTACTAAAGATTCTATCACTCCTTTGTACATTCTAGGAGCTACAGCCACATAATTAGGCATAGCGTGTTGAGAGGCAGACTTAGGTCTTACCATATTTTGAGCTAACTCCCATTTTAAAACAATGTTTGTTCCCATAACCATTATGCCTTCATACCAAACGTCTATAGTTTTTTCTAGCTTTTCAAACTTTCCTTCTTCCATAACCTCAACAGGTGGATTAAATTGGTCATCTTTTTCAATAACCTTACTTCCTCCTGTCTCTAATATTTTTTTCTTATATACAAATTTTTTGGTAGTCTTATAATTAAAATAAAGTAATGTAACCGTGTCTCTAGAAAACATACTGTTCTCATACATAGCTGCTACATTATAATAGTCATACCATGATTGACTGTATTTGCTTATTTCCTCTAAGTCTTCTGTAGTTAACTCAGGGTCTATTTTCATTAATTCTATTATTGGTAATGTTTTTACTTCACCCCAATAAAAACAATCTTTAAAATGTGGGTCTTCTGTATAACTATATACAATGTTTGCAGGGTCTACATATTTAACTTCCACTCCTGAACCGGGCAGAAACTCGTGTTTAGACACAGCAATACCTAAAACGGTTAAGTCATAGTCTAATCTTTTTCTTAAATCTATATAATGATTTTCCTCAAAAAGTGTATCAATAGCTTCTTCCTCAGCAATTTCAATTGAAGGCTTATAATTTAGTTGCATATACAATGAAAGCTCCTCGTCAGTATTAGGTAGCTGTTCAGGTGAAACCGTAAAAGGGTCTACTCCGGATTGTTTTTGTAAATCCATCAAGAAATCTTTTGAAACCATTTGGGCTTCAACCATATCCTGATACTTAGTTCTTTTTGCCTGTGACATTGCATCTTGTGCATATGCCTTTACTTTGAATAACCTATCAGCCATTCCGTTGACAACTATATCCACAAATTTAGGAATGACAGGAACCGGTGTCCAATCTAAGTTTAAATAACTTAAATCGCCATCTACGGCTAGTTCATTCTTATATTTTGCTACTGACTGTTCACCTCTTGCGTATAAACGTAATCTGTGAAATTGTCGAAATTGGTCGTAAAATCTACAACCCATTCCGTCTCTTTTAAACCACTCATATTGTATAGCTTGACCTATTTGTAAGCCATACTCTAAAGTTTCTTTTTCTGCGTCAGATACAAATTGACTTGGGAAAGCGGCAGATTTTATATTTACCTTTACATCTTTCATCTAATTATTTCGCTTTGTATGCCGGTATTAGTATACCTTGCAAAGTTAAGTTTTATTTTTGAATTTTTTCTTTCAGATACATATAAGTGCTTCTGACAAGCCATTATTGCTAAGCCACTACTAATAGATGCATCAAACTTAGTTCTGTTGTTAATATCAAACTTTGCCCAATCTAATAATGTTCTATTAAAAGGCATAGTTCCCATCTCATCTCTACTTCTAAAAACCTCCTCAAAATCAATTCCTATATATTTTTCAATGTAAGATTCAATGGCGGCAGCATGTGCTTGTTTTACTGCTTCACTTGTATTGGGAATACCTCCTAATTCTTTTTCAGTTTTAGATAGCTTGGTAAAATGTTTGTCAGGTCTATTCATACAATACTTTCTGTACCCTCTATTTTTAAAATGATACAACAATCTAGGTTTGTTATTTTCTACTAATATAGGCATTCCATAAAAAACACATGCCATAAGCACATCTTCAAAAAATATTTCTGCCGTTTGTGGTCGAGCAATATACTCTAAAAAGAATTCATTACTTGGAGCATCATCCATGTTAAACTTAGTTAAACCATGAAAAGCTCCGTTAGAACCCCCACCTCCTACAACACCGGATATATCATAACTATCACATCCAAATGCACCTAAGTGTTCATTAGCCGGAAGCTTCATGCCGTTTCTATCATGTGCATGATTTTGAATATTAGCTGAAGGCAACCATGAGATATTAAACCTTCCCTTGTTGTCCGGAACCCAAATTACCTTAGAGTCTTTAATTCCGTTTTCCCAAATAAACTTGCCTTTAGTTATGTGATGTTCTTTTATCATAGAATCATTATAGTCGACCTGTTGATAAAGTTTGCTTAAATTAAATATAGATTGCTTACTTTCATCTCTAAAAGCATGTGACGTGGTTCTTGGAAACTGTCTATAAAATTCGTTTAAATTATCAGCATCACCCTTTAAAGAATCTACTTCACCTTCCCAATATTTAATTGCACTTGTATATATAGGTTGACCATCAACTCCCTCTGCTTCAACTTTAGGAACATCCAAGACAGGCATTCCATAGCGGTCAATAAAGCCTTCCATATTCCATTCCATTGGAATAAATAAGTTATATAGTCCACTCTTTGTTTGTCCATTGGCATTTCTATTACTTACATCTGAATCATCATAGAGTTTTTTAAAATTGTTTCCTCCTTTTTCTAAAGCATTAGAAGTGGAACCCATCATACATTTCCCTATTATCCTACTACCTAGTCGTAAACAAGTTTTAGTTACATTCCAATTATTTAAAATATTATTTGGCTTAACCCATTTACCACTTTCATCGTGAACTAACAATAATAGTTTTTCTCCATCATAAGAGTTGTCGTCAGTATTTTTCCAATCAATAGTGGTATCTAGTCCCTCCATATCATCATCAAACACTTCATGCATGTTTTTTTTTGTAATCTTAGAGGCAGGAATTCTAAAAGCTAATTCTGTTTTAGGCTTATCCATACCATCCATAATTGGTTTAAAGAAAAATGGTAGTCTACTATTGATAGGAACAACCTTGTCTGTAAACATCTTCTTAGCATCCGAACCTGTCTTAGATAGTATACCTATCCTAGCATCCTTTGCTAAAGTAGCTGTATTAATACATTCCGAAGAACCCATAAAAGAAAAACCTGAACGTCTTATTTTTAAATACACCATACCATAACTTCTACTATCGGCTTTACAGGCTTCCCAAAAAATAAAAAAAGCTCTATTGGCTTCTCTAAAATCCGGGTACCCTACATCTATCTTTGTCCATTGTAAATACATATAATGAGAACCTGTTACATAATGTGGTTTTCCTTTGTTCATAAACCAATAACCTTGCTCTCTATAATCAAACTCTTTCTCTATATAATCTATGTATTTGTCTTTAAATGAATTAGGCATATCATTCCATTGAAAAATAGATTTAATTCTCTGTAAGTGATTAGGGAGTTCAAGTCTTTCCCAATACTGCTGAAGTCTATTGGAACTTCGTGAATATATTTCTTTAGGAGCTTTGGGCAATCCTATTTTTAAATTAGATATTTCAATTACTTTACCTAGTTGTCCGTTCTTCGATATAACTACTAAATTATATTTTTTATTGTAGCCATACAACCAACTTCGTGCTCTGTTTTTATTTGACACGACATTTTTTGGTATATAGTTTTTAATTTCTTTAATCATTTAGAACGTCTTTCTGCAAAACCTTGTTTACTTGAAGGTTTCCCTTCTCCCATTTCTATTGCTTCTTTTTCCGATTCAATGCGGGATAAAATTTCAAACGCATCCATTATGCATAATTTTTTAGTAGCTGCTGCATTTTTTAATCTATCTGCTGACAGGTCGTCTTCAGGATTATGTTTAATGATATCTTCTTTAGCAACTTTAATAAGTTGCTCTACAGCTCTATAACCTGCTTGAATAATTTTTAATTTAGTTTCCTTTAGATTCATATGCTATTATATTCTTAGAACGTATTCTATATAGTTTTTTATCTTCTACTTTAAATTCATATTCAGAGTCCGGCATAAAAGTTACGACATCTCCTTTTTTAATACCATGTCTTTCTATAGACTGACATGGATATTCCATAACACCCATTAAAGGTTCATTTGTAAAAGGTTTATATATATAAGTTTCTGTTTTTGGAAGAGGAGCAACAAAACAAAAAGGCTCAACAGCGTACCATTTGCTTATTTTTTTATACATATAGTATTGTGTTTCGTCTACAAAAAACTGATTGTCTTTGAAAAAGCTTTTGCCACTTTGCCTTCTTCCATACATATCATTATAAAACTTAAAAACATTGTGATGCACTAAGATGGAATCTCCTTCTTCTATTGGACCGGAATAATCAATTGGAGTTTTTAAAACGATAGCCACCCTATTAGAAAAGGAGGCTTCTTCTTCTGAAGTGTTTAATATTATATCTAACCCTTCAATACTTTTTACATTATCATAGCGACTTTCATTAGCCGGTACAACTATAAATTGATTGGGTGATTTCATTTGTTTTCATTTAATTAAAATTGTATATTAAATTCAAGAGAGATAGGCATAGTTCCATTAAATTGCTTCCACAATAATATTTCTTGCTCATCTTTATCTTCTATAAAAATTTGATAGGCATCATCCTCTGTACTATATTTGATTAAATGAATTACATGTCTACCATTAAGAACAGGCTGTCCTACTAAATAGTGCATTCCCCCTGATTTATAATCGGGTCCTATAGAAATTTTTCTTATTTGCATTTTATTAAACTGTTTCTTGGAACAAGAATGACAATCCTAGTTCTCCGTCTGTTGGAGTTACCGACCCTGTTTCTCGACACACTACTCCAAGATTAGTGTACTGAGGAATAATAATTGCTTGATTTGCTAAGTCCGCTTGTTTTCCCGGAAAAGTTCCGTTGTCATTACTATTAAGCTCAAACATAGTATCAATAACTGTAACGTTAGATATTTGAGATGAACTATTATCAGGAATACTAACTAAATCAAACTCAAACTTATCTGTAGAAGCATTGAAATTTAAAGCAGAACTACCTGTATAAATCCAAGATACTTGCATAAGTTGATACTTTCTTAAAGTTCTCATTAAAGGAATCTGAGTATCCGGAGTTACATTAGAGACCCATTGCATAAAATCATATCCAATAGGAGTCGCTGATTGAGACCCTAGATTATTAATCATACCATTTACTACCGTATATCCGGTGCTTAATTGTGTAGACAAAGCTGCTATAGACTCTATGGTTACGTTTTTAGTAGCGTCTGTAGGGCTACCGTTAACTTGTGTTATAACTACTTTATCTCCGGCTACCGGAGTTACTAATGGATATTGACTAATCTTTGACATCTGCTTTTTGTTTAACTGTTCCTGTATTCATATTTATTACGGAGTCTTGTCCGTACTTTTTAATTAGTTTATCCTCCAAGCTTCTAAAGTCAGACTGTAGAGTTGACACTTGTTCGTATAAACTTTTTTTCTGAAGTTCTAAATCCCCAATAGCTAACTTATATTTATCTAAAGATAGTTTAGCTTCTTGCAAATCCTTCAGTTCTTGTTCTGTTAATTTTGTTTCTGTGCTCATTATATTAAATTTGATTTATACAAAGATACTATTTTTTATTTTTATTGTCTTTTATCTTTTCAAAACTACGTCCTCCAAAGTAGGCTGAAATTACTGTAATCAAAGTTAACTGTAAAAGGTCTGTCCATTTATCTTCCACTTCAAAGGTAATCATACCTGCATCTATAAATATCATTACTACTGTTGATACGACTAAAAACAATAAAATAATAGGTCTCACGTTTTGAGTCAAGTAAGAAGAATTGTTATCGGATAACCACCTATCGGTTATATTTTTTTCCAAGTCTGCTTCATGTTTCATAAACAACTCCGTCATCTCTTTTTCAAATTCATCTTTTTCTTCTTTAGTCTGAACAAACTTATCTACAATGCCTGATAGTTTATCGGCTACATTAGTAGCAGCTCCTCCAAATATTTTTGCTAAAATTTCTTTCATAAGTTTTTGTATTCTTTTGTGGCATCAAAACTAGGACATGCTTTAGGAGCAAAATCTCTGTGTCCATGAATCTTTGCGTTTGGTTGTAATAATTTTAAAAAGTACAATAGATACTCTAATGATTCTTTTTGTTTTTGTGTACGAGTATCTTTAGGAGTCTTGCCATCTTTTTCAACTCCACCAATATAACATACGCCCCATGACTTACAATTAATTCCTTTTGTGTGAGCTCCACACTCATCTATCTTTCTTCCAATTTCTATCTTACCGTCTATTAAAACAATAAAATGATATCCGCACCCTTTCCATCCTCTTGCTTTATGCCATCTATCTATTACTGCTGCATTAACTGAATCATCTCCTTCTCGAGTTGCTGAGCAATGAATTATTATTTTTTCTATATCTTTTGTTTTCATCTACCTTGTCCTCTATATTTTTTTTTATATCCTGTCTGCCCTTTACTTGCATTTTTACTATGAGGGTGAGACTTCCCTTTTGGTTTTGTATATACTGATGCTACTCCTCTTGCTGCCATTATAATCTAAGATTTAAACCTAGTGTTGAATTAAAAATTTCTGTATCCCAAAACTTAGTATATTCACCTTCTATAAATATACCTAATTTAGAAGTAAGCTTCCACCCCATAATTAATCCAAGCTGATAATCTTCCCATTGTTCTAATTCTGAATTTTGTGTTAACCCACCTAATCCCCAATTGTTTCTGTTTAAATAACTAAAAGCTTCATCACCTTTAAAGTATTTATGGTAAGGAAGTACATAATTTGCATAAGCATGTATCCACATTTTTTCATTATAAGAATAAAAATCAGCTCCTACGATTGGAGCTATCTCTGCAAAATCATCTAGTAAATCCCATTGTTCTCTATTAAATCTATTCATTAAATCAGCAAAAACTGTTTCACGAAATTCTAAATCTGTATTAGCTACAATATTCCCTTCAGAGTCTACCCATTGCCAATCTTGCGTTTGATTTCCTGATTCATCTGTTAATGTATAAAATACATCATCATATCCATATTGAAATCCTAAACTGTACCAAGGATTAGCTGCATACTCATATGAGTTTCCTTCAGGGTCAATATATTCTGTAGTTTCATTTAGCCAAATTTCTACAGGATTATATCCAAAAGCTTGTTCATGTGTACGAGCAATTACTCCTGCAGATATACTAAACTTTTTTCCAATAGGTAAACGAGCTCTAATCTCTGCAGAACTATATTTAAAGCCCACATTGCCTTCTTCTCTTGATTCTATTTTAGCGATGTGATACTTACCTGTATGCCTAAGAAAGTAACGATGGTTTGTAAATATCACACCTCTCTCTCTCTCTCTTTCCCAATGAAACATATATTCAAATCCACTAAATGCTGCAGTTGGAGCTGACAAGGCTACATTTTTTTCTGTGCCATCATAGTAAGCTTTTTCTTTATTCTCATAATCAAAACGAGCAATACGTCTTAATCCAAATCCATAACGATAATCAAAAGGAAGATAATTAGTTGCATCTTCCACAATAGGAACGTCATATAAACTTCCACTAGAATTTGTTCTTACAACGTAATCTATAGTTTGTTTTTGATAAGGATTATTTATATTACCTGCAATATAAAAAGTTCCATACTTTAAAACATCATCATATATTTTTTTGAATAATTTTTGTTTTCCTAAAGCTTGAGGCTCTTGTGCTTGTAAATTAAATGTAAATAAGGATAATAATAAAATTATTAATATAAACATAAGTGAATTAACTGCAAATTTTTCTGTTTTTTCTTTTCTATTCATAGCTTAAAATTTACTTTCAATTATTAAATCAATTTCTTTTTGTATAACTTCTAAAGAATCCTCAGGAAGCGATAAGGTTATATCACTCTCAACCCTTACAATTTCTTTACCATTGTGATATAAAATCAAAGTTGGCAGGTAAACAATTTTTTCTTTTTCAAAAACCACAGGATGTTTACCCATTAATAATAAATGAGTAGTTGCATTTTCAATTGGTTCTAATGTTATAGTGTTTTCAGAAAGGAATGAGGCATTGAACTGTACAAGGCTTATTCCATCTTTAAAATCTTGTGAGAATAAAGTTTGAGTATATAATAATACGATTATTAACCATCTCATTTCTTCTTGCTAATTTCATAAAGACGCTCATCCATTTTTTCTAAACTAAGTTTTATTTCACTTACGTCTTCTTTTATATTAGTTACATCACTGTCAATCTTTTCAATGGTCGCCCTAATTAATTTGTCTTTATATTCGAATTCAACTTTTTGAATTTCAGGCTTAGGAAGAAGCATAGCTGTTTTTATTTGTGCCTGAAGAGTGAAGTACATGCCCATCAATGAAGATAGTCCAATTACTATTGCTACTATTTCTTTTATAGAAAGATTAAACTTTGTCTCTGAGGTAAGCTGTTGAGGTTGTTGTTGATTTGCCATTTGTTTTTTTATCCGATTCTACTAATTCGTATTTGATATTAAGTTCCATTAAATAAGAGTTAGTTTGAATAAATTCCATAACACAAAGATAGAAAATTATTTTTTCATAATTTGTTCAACATCAACCCCTAGTGCAACTAAAGAGTCAATCCATTCTTGTTCATTAGTATATTCTTGAACGTCTGTGTATTTTATATCACAAACTTGATTTGGTCCTACACCACCGTAGAGTTTTAATTCACCTTCTTCTAATGCAATCCAATAAATAAAATCTGTAGGTTTGTGTATTGAGTATCCTATTGCCATATCTTATAGTTTATTAAGGTGTACAGTTAGTAAAGTTTGGTTTAGGTTCTGTCCAAGAAGTTGTACCAAAAGCAAAGTCTGAACAAGTACCCACATTTGGATTCACACTCCAAGAACTTAAATCTTGATTCATGGCGGTTGCATTATAAAACATACGATTCATAGCAGTTACATTAGGCACATTCCAAGAAGATATATTTTGGTCAAAGTCTGTAGACCCAAAAAACATAAATGACATTTGAGTAACACTAGTCACATCCCAAGAACTTATATCTTGATTGAAAATTTTATTGTCATCGAACATCTGCGTCATATTAGTCACACTACTTACATCCCAATCTCCAATGTATTGATTAAAGTCAGTTGCATCTTGGAACATACCTTGCATAGAAAGAACACTTGATGTGTCCCAATTGTTAATATTACTATTTCCTCCATTATTGAAACCCGTACCATTACTAAACATAATTTGCATAGTATCAACATTACTTACGTTCCAATCACCTATGTCTTGATTAAAATTTACTGTATTACGAAACATAGCCCTCATATTAGTAACATTAGAAGTATCCCAATTACCTATATCTTGATTGAAAGCTTCTGCTCTATAAAAAATACTATTCATATTAATAACACTTCCTGTATCCCATCCACTAATATCTCCATCAAAGTCCGTACAATCATCAAACATATTCTCCATATCCGTAACATTACTCACATCCCAATTAGCAATGGCATCACCGATAAATTGACTAGCACCTTGAAATAATGCATTCATATTCGTTACACCACCTGTGTTCCACGTTGACATTAATCCATATACAGGTATAGCTACACTTGCATTAACAGGGTCTAATGCTAAGGCATCATTTACTAGTTGTTGTATGTTTGTATTATTTGGAGCAGGAGGTGCGACACCACCATCTACTAGAGCCCCTAAGTCTGCTATTAATTGATTTCTAGCTGCAACCACATTTGCATCGGCTCCATCATATTGACTATTTCCAAATACAAAGTAATTTGAGCTACCATAAAAAGAACAGTTAGCTGCTCTTGAATAATTTCCTTTTGCCGCAAAGTTTACTAGCACATCATTATAAATTGATGTGTCTAGAGTTGGGTCTGCTGCAGTTGGTGAAGGAGGGAAGTTTGGTCCCATCAATCCATTTAATCCACCTGCACCTGTTAAGTCCCAATTGCTAATATCTTGATTGAAAGCTGTTGCTCCTCTTAAGAAAAAAATTATACTTGCTGAATTACAACTACCTATTGCTAAACTAGTAAAGTCCCAATTTGATATGTCTTGATTAAAAGCTGTTGCATTTTGAAACATTGATTGGAATGACCTTACAGCACCTAATTGCCAATCAGTTATTTTTCCATTAAAACTCGTGCCTGAGAACATATCATCCATTTTAAAAATCTCACCACCCGGTGCAGCCGTTTGTCTAATCACCCAATCATTTAATCCATCAGGATTTGAACCGTTATTAAATATCGTACATCCATTGAACAGACCGTTAAACGCATATACATTAGATACATCCCAAGCCGTGTCTACAAAATCCGGATAGTTCCTACCTTGAACAGCCTTTCTTGTAACTTGTTTAGTAGAGCAATCTGCATTAAATTGAGGATTACCTTCAAAACAACCTATTATACTTAAACAATTTGTGGTGTTCCATTTAGAAGGGTCTATACCCGAAGAATTTGTATTACTATATATTTGTGTAAGTTGTGTAGCATTAGGAGTATACCAATCATCTAGTCTTGTAATACTCCCATCTAAATTGGTAGTAAACCTAAACAAGCCTTCTATTTCTACCATTGTTCTAAAATCCCATAAATGAATGAAAGGTATATTACAGTCTGCCGGAAGTCCTACATTAGACTGTCTACTATTTCCCCAATTAACACTAGGTGTTCTCATTACGTCTCCTGTAATAATGGGAGCATCGGGTGCTATAATAGGTCCTAGATTCTGTGTTTCATAATAATATCTTGAACTATTAAATCCATTGTTTGGATTTGATAGCAAACTACCCATAACCATATCACCCCATTGGTTTATATTAACGAGTTTGCCTGAAGCTAAATTTGCCGCATCACTCTGACTTGCGGTAAAACTCCATCCTTCTATTCCTCTGCCATTTGGCGAAATAGTAATTGTATAAGTTCCAACACCACCGGTGTTTGCATAATCGTGAAAAGGAACATCAGCAGGGAAGTTAACAGGATTGGTGTTATATACATCTGAAGTTCCATCACCCCAATCAACTGTTATATCTAAATTAAACTGAGGTTCTTCTGTATAAGTTATTGGAGCAAAAGGTAAACGTACTTCTGTGTTAGATAAAGGTGTAGATGGATTTTGAACAATAGCTGTGTTCATTTCTATTATCATATCAATCTCAGGAACCACAAGAGAGTAAGTCGAAGACAAAGCTTGTCCTTCTCCATTATTAGCAAGTACTGCATAGTAAAGTGTTGTACCCGGAGTTTGTCCTGTAAAGATAGAGGATTGTGGTGCTCCTGCTGTTACAGGATAAGTAAAGGCTTGTTTAGCATTGTTTTGAACGCTAGGGTTAGGACCAAGATAAAAGAATGCGGAAGTTCCATTAGTTCCGGTAATTTGAAAACCTTTATCGTCTACAACCTCTCCAAATACTTCTATATCTACTGTGCTTGTTCCATTGAGGTATCCTACCTCGTCCCATTGTAAGGCTTCAACTACAGGTTTGTTTAGATTTACATTTCCGCCAATAGTTGATATAAATGGGATTCCTATGCCTGTTCCAATTGCTCCACCCATCCTACCATAAAGCTAAGATGTTGTTCGCTGTAGTGTTTGTTGAAAAAACTTTAATACAGTTAACAGGTATAAATGAACCGTCTTGAACTCCTGAAAAAGTAACATCATCATTTCCTGCAGTAAGAACTCTTACATTTCCTGCTGTACCAACATATAATACAGCCCCATTGTTTTGACCACCATATATTTGAAAGTTATCACCGACAGCAAATATAGCTGCGTTGAGTTCAAGTTTGTTTGAATCTTCTATGGCGTTTATGATAGCTGATGCATTTGTTGTTGTATTTACAATTACCATTCCTCGGGTTACTCCGGCTGTTCTAAACTCGGATGCATTAGCTGTTATTTCATTTCCACTAAAAGTGCTGACAGTACCCGAGCTATCTTTTAACATAAACTGAGGTATTGGTGCATTATCGCTTGGTGTTACCGACCAAGCTCTACTTGTATTTAACTTTTGATAAGCCATATTTTAATTATTATATAGAGAAAGGTTTAGCTACTATCCCTACAATTGCTTCAGCTGTTGTACTGACAATATTACCACCTTGTAAAATTCCTGCCATTGCCATCATATTACCTGCGGGAATAACTAATCCTGTTCCTGTAAGGTCACCACTATCAAGTCCCCAAGCTGCTACACCATCATCTCCTAAGTTTGAACCCATATTCGAACTTACAGTAGTCCATGTACCCTGAACATTAGGGTCTCCTGCAAAGATATCAGGTGACTTATATAGTTTAAATACATAGTCAAATCCATTTGATGTATTTACAGCTTGTAACACTTTTGCATATAAATGTGTAATTTCTACTGTTTCAGGAAATATTATTACTGAAGTTTGATTAGTTGGAGAAGAAATTCCTCCCCACTCTACTGTGTCTCCATTAAAGGGTTGTGTAGAGCCACTTGCAAAATTAATAACTGCTCCTGTGTAAGTATATACACCGCCGCCTCCTGCATCAAAATCATCAGGGTAAGTATATACGTTTCTTTTTGCGTTCATAGAAGCAGAACCTAAATTATCTGTTGGGACACTAGGTGCAACTCCGTGAAATTTTGTTCCGTTTGGTATTGCCATTTTTTTTCTTTTTAATGTTATTTATAGTTTCTTTTATAAGGAAAAACTCTATTTAAGCTATCCTTTTTTTTTGCACATCCACAGTCGGTTCCTGTTGCTTGTGAAATTTTATCCACAACCTTTTTAATTCCGGTAGCTGTTGTAACTTTTTCTATTGTATCTCCCAATCCTCTTGAGTGTTCATTCCATTTCATACTACAAAGATAAACAATTTTTTTTATTGCTATCGTTAGTTTATTGTGCAACCATTACGATACCTGCAACATTTAATGGAGCAGCACCTGTGCCGTC
>TARA_R110002012_G_scaffold262978_4_pt1 | contig 50230 bp, 46 predicted proteins | sample TARA_R110002012 | Tara Oceans TARA_R110002012 (sample SAMEA4396515) | marine metagenome | biome: Westerlies Biome; feature: [DCM] deep chlorophyll maximum layer (ENVO:01000326); material: water (ENVO:00002006), including particulate matter (ENVO:01000060) such as... | depth 40 m
GAAGTGCCGAACTCATCCTTTAAGCCCCTTGATTTCACCTTCGATGTTCTTGACCGCCCCGGCCTCGAAACTGGCGACCGGATAGGCGCAGTAGTCGGCGGCGTAATAGGCGCTGGGGCGGTGGTTGCCGCTGGCCCCCAGGCCGCCGAACGGCATGTTGCCGGCGGCCCCGGTGGTCGGGCGGTTGAAATTGACGACGCCGGCGCGGATGCGGCGGATGAAATGATCCCAGTGGGCCGGGTTGTCGCTGACCAGACCGGCGCTGAGGCCGTAGCGGGTGGCGTTGGCCTCGGCGATCGCGGCGTCGAAACTGGCGGCGCGGGTCACCGAGAGGAAGGGGGCAAACATCTCCTCGTCCGGCACGGTCACGCCGGTGACCTCGATGATGGCCGGTTTGACGAAGGCCCCCGGCAGATTGTCGACCGGGCCCGAGGCGCGGATGACTTTGGCTCCGGCGGCGATGCGTTGCTGCAGGGCGGCCAAGGCGGCCTCGGCCGCTTTCGGCGAGATCAGCGGGCCGCCATAGGGTTCGGGCGTGCTGTTCCACGGGGCGAAGATCAGCCGGTCGACCAGGGCAGCGACGGCCTCGATGATGGCGTCGCCCTGCGGACCCTCGGGCACGATCAGGCGGCGGGCGCAGGAACAGCGCTGGCCGGTGGTGATGAAGGCCGACTGGACCACGATTCCGGCCACGGCCTCGGCGTCGGCCGCGTCCCAGACCACCAGCGGATTGTTGCCGCCCAGTTCGAGGGCGAGGATCACGTGCGGGTCCTCGGCGAATTTCTTGCGGAAATGCGCGCCCGCGGCACCCGAGCCGGTGAACATCAGGGCATCGATCGGCTGGTCCAGCAGGGCCGCGCCGGTGTCGCGTGCGCCCTGGATCAGGTTGAACACGCCGGTCGGCAGGTCGGCCTCGGCCAGGCATTCGGCCATCAGCTGGCCGGTGTGCGGCGTTTCTTCCGACGGTTTGAACACCACGGTGTCGCCGGCCAGCAGGGCCGGAACGATATGGCCGTTGGGCAGGTGGCCGGGGAAGTTGAACGGGCCCAGCACCGCGGCGACGCCGTGCGGCCGGTGGCGCAGGGTGGCGCTACCGAACGGCGTCTCGCTGGTGCGTTCGCCGGTGCGCTCGTCATAGGCCTTGATCGACAGGTCGACCTTGCCGGCCATGGAGCCGAGTTCAGCGGTGGTCTCCCACAGGGCCTTGCCGGTTTCACGGCTGATCGCCTCGGCCATGGCGGGGGCCCGGGTCTTCAGCGCCGTCTGGTAGCGTTTGACCGCATCGATGCGGTCCTGACGCGGGCGGTCGGCCCAGTCGGGGAAGGCGGTGCGGGCGGCGGTCACGGCATCGGCGACCTCGGCCCCGGTGGCAGCAGGGCCTTCCCAGACGGTGTCGCCGGTGGCGGGATCGATCGAGGTGAAACGGGTCATGGAACTGCTCATCTTTCCTTGGGCCTAGGCCTTCACACGCACAACATCGCCCGCCTTGACCCGCAGGGCGTCGGCGGTTTCGGCGGACAGGGTGGCGATATCCCCCTCGATGCCGACCTTCTGGCGCACGGCCCGGAACGCATTGACCGAACCGGTCGAGATCAGCGATGGCAATTCAGCCTCGACGTGATCGGCCACAGCCACAGTCAGGGGGCGGGCGTCGCGCACGGTGCGGATGTTGTCGCGGCCGCAGGCCACGGTCGGCCCGGCGTCGAAGATGTCGACCAGACCGTTGGGGCGGAAGCCCTCGCTCTCCAGCAGGGCCATGGCCGGCACGCCCTGCGGATGGACCTTGCCGATTACGGCCCGGGCCGGTTCGGGCAGCAGCTCGACATAGATCGGGTGGCGCGGGGCCAGGTCGAGGATGAACTGTTTGTCGGTCGAGCCGGTCATCATGTCCGCCTCGTCGAACGGCATCGGGAAGAATTTGTGGGCCACATGGTCCCAGAACGGGCAGCCACCGTCGGGGGTGAAGACCCCGCGCAGCTCGGCCAGAACGTTCTCGTGGAACAGCTCGGGCTGGGCCCCGATCAGCATGTAGCGGGCCTGGCTGAGCAGACGTCCGGCCCCGCCCTTGCGGCGGTCGGCCTTGAGGAACAGCGAGCCGACCTCGGACCAGCCGGTGCATTCATTGACCAGCACCAGGGTCTGGTGGTCCAGCTTGACGTCGACCGAGGGCGAGGACTGGGTATTGGTCACGACCCGGAACGAGAAGAAGGGCCGGTTCAGCCCCACCGCCGCCTTGACCGAGCCGATGCCGTCGACGTCGCCGGTGTCGGTCTCTTCCAGCATGACGGTGTACCAGCAGGCCTGGGGCTCCAGCTTGCCCGAGAAGCTGTCGCGGCTGAGGTCGAGGCGTTCCGACAGCTGGTCGGGGTCCTCGGGCAGGCTGGTGAAGCCCGGCCCGCTGAGGATGGCCAGTTCAAGCAGGTGATCGAGATCGGCCGGGCCGGCGGGGCGTACAACAAGCATGGATTACATCGTCTCCAGACGCAGGGCCTTCAGCCGTTCGGCGTCGATCTCGCCAGAGGCGATCTTGCACAGGATCAGGGCGCTCAGCTGGGCCCGTTCCACGAAACTGTCGGGCCAGGCGAACTCCTGGTCCGAATGAATGTCGCCACCGCGAACGCCCAGGGTGTCGATATTGGGCAGGCCCGCGGCGTGCAGGTTGTTGCCCTCGCAGACGCCACCCGACGGTGACCAGGCGATCGGCTGACCCAGCAGGGCCCCCGCCTTGCGCACGGCCGCGAACAGGGCGGCCTGGGACGCGTCCATCGGTTTGGGCGGGCGGGTGAAGCCGCCGTGCAGGTCCAGGGTCAGGCCCGCGAAGGGTGGGGTGGCGGCGATAGCCTTCACCGTGGCCAGGGTCCAGTCGGCGGCGGCCTTGTCGGGCACCCGGACATTGAAGCGGACCACGGCATTGTCAGCCACGACGTTCAGCGGTGCGCCGCCGGAGATTTTGGCCACATTGACGGTGACGCCCTCGTGCTGGCCGTTCAGGGCGTGCAGGACCGCGGCGAGGATGGCGGCCCCGGCCACGGCGTTGGCCCCCTCGTGGAAGGCGCGTCCGGCATGGGCGGCCTTGCCCGAGACGATCAGGTGGAAATTGCCGCTGCCCTTGCGGGCCCCGGCCATGGAGCCGTCGGACATGGCGGGTTCATAGGTCAGGCCGACATGGCCGCGCGCGCCCAGTTCGGCCAGCAGCGGGGCCGAGGCGGGCGAGCCGATCTCTTCATCCGGTGACAGCAGCACGGTCCAGCCGACGCGCTCACGGTCGGGGTGGGTCTCGAAAGCTTCCAGCGCGGCCAGCATGACCGAGATGCCGCCCTTCATGTCGGCGACGCCGGGGCCGTTCAGCGCGCCGTCGGCGCGGGTAACCACGGTCTGGAAGGCGCTGTCGACCGGGAAGACGGTGTCATAATGGCCGGTCAGGACGATCTGGATCGGGGCATCAGGGCGGCAGATAATTTTCAGGGCGTCGGCATGGGCCTCGGTGTGCACCGAACCGTCGTCGCCGACGGTGGTCGAGCCCTCGGTCGGGATGCGCACAACCTCGGCCGGCAGGGTCCGGGCCTCGGCCTCCAGCACGGTCAGCATGGCGTTCAGGCCGTCGGCATTGCGACTGCCGGAATTGATCGCGGCCCAGGCGAGAGTGCGCCCGATGATCGTGGTTTCGCGCGCTGCGACGTGGTCGAGCGCGGTCTGGTCGTGAGGAGAAATTTGCATGCCGGTGAACCCTAGCGGGACCGGGGCCAAAGGTGAAGCTGGGCATGAAGGAAACCACGGCCGATGCGGTCGTGGCGGCGGGCATGTCGGCCGTGGTGCTGTGGTTGACAGCGGCAAGGGACCCGGCCCTGCTGGTGGTCTATCTCGGCACACTGGCGAAACTGACCGAGGCTACGGCCCAGGCCGCCCCGAACGGCTCCGGCCACTCACCGGTTCGGGCGGCGTTCGTCGGTTGACGCAACGGGCGGCCGCGACTGACGACGCCAGCGGATCGACAGGCTGGCGTCGCCCTGTCCGCCGAATTTCGAGCTGACGGTCAGATTGCGCCGGACCTGCCATTCGACATTGACCGCCGCCCCGCCGACACCGCCGCCGATGACCTCCAGATAGACGTTGTCGGACAGATAGCGCCCGCCGGCGACGGTCAGAGCCGAGGCCTCGCCCCCGAACGACAGCCGGTCCAGTCCGGCCAGCTCCCGCAAATTGCCGATGACGTCGAAACCGCCGCCGCCGGCCAGTGACGCCACGCTGGCGGCCAGCTGAGCCGCTTCAAACGGTGACAGTTGCGAGGCCGATCGTCCGAACAGGACCTGGGCCAGAATCTCGTCCTGTGGCAGGGCCGGAGCCGAGGTGAGCGCGATCTGCGGTCGGGCCGCGGTGCCGGTGACGCGGATGGTGGCGGTCAGGGCCGGGTCCTCGCGCACGGCTGACAGGTTCAGCCGGATACGGGCCGGATTGGTCGACAGGGACACGGTTCCGCGATCATCGAAGACAAAGCGTTTGCCCGCGAAATCATAGTCGCCGCGGATGACCCGGGCCTCTCCGCTCAGAATCGGCTGGGCGATGGAGCCGGTGACCCGGGCATCAACACTCATTTCCACATTCAGGCCGCGGCCGACGACGAGGATATCGCCACCGGGCGAGCGCAGGGCGATGTCGAGGCCGATCTGCAGCCCGCCGGAGTTCGCCTGTCGTGGCACCACCGGGTCGCCGCCCGGGCGATTGACCTCGACCACGTCCATGCGGACGATTCCGGTAGAGCCGGGCACGGTGGCCTCGATCCGGGCGTCGTCAATGTCGATCCGCCCGGTCAGCTGGATCTTGCCGTCGGCGGCGCGGACCACGGTCAAGGGGCCCGAGGCACGGGCTCTGGCGATGTCGTTGTCGATGATGCGGAACCGGGTCAGGGCCAGCTGGAAACTGGACCCGGAACCCTGCCGCAGGCCGATGCGACCGTCGCCGCTGACCGTGCCGCCCGACCCGTCGGTCGCCCTGAAGGTCTCGATCAGGGCGGTGGTGTCATCGAAACGGCTGGCCAGCGAGATGGCAGCGAGGCGGACTCCGGTGATGGTATCGTGGAAGGTCCCCTGCTCGAGATCGAGACGACCGTTCAGGCGCGGCTCATTGATGGTTCCGGCCAGGGCGGCCTCGACATCGATCTGGCCGGCCAGTGAGCGTTCACCGCCCAGGAACAGATCCCAGATCGGCTGGATCTGCCCCTTGATCGAGACATTGCCCGACATCGGCCGGTTGCGGGCGATCGCCAGTCTGAGCGGCACGGCCGAAGCCTCGACCGGCAGCATCACGTCGACGACCGACTCGACCGCGCCCTCGTCCCGGGCGTTGGCCTGGATTCGCAGGGTGTTGTCGACCAGCAGGGCGTTCAGTGCGCCGTTTATGGCCAGTCCGCGCGGGGCATCGATACTGCGCACGTTCTGCAGGGTGACATTGGCCGAGCCCGACAGATCGTCACCGGTCCCGCGCAGGGCGACCCGACCGGTAACCCGACCGCGCATATTGGGGGCCAGCGAACCCAGCTCGACACTGGTCAGGTCGGCCTGGAGGATCGCGGCATTGGAATCCTGGCGCAGCTCACCCAGCAACACACCACCGCCGACACCCAGGTCGAACCGCACGATACGGCCGTCACCGGACAGGGCCACGACGGCCGGATTGCGGGTGCTGAAGGCGATATCGCGCACCCGGCCACCGCCGCGCAGGACAATGGACTGGGCCTCTCCCTGACGCGAATAGATGCCGGCTCCGTTGAATTGAACCGGGGTCGCGCCGGAGATGTCGGTCGACAGGGTGAAGGGCAGGTTGCTCAGGGTTCCGCGTCCGTTCAGATCAAGCGAACGCATGACATAGGCGGACCCGGACAGGCGGACGTTGCGACCTGTGACGTTGAGGATGGCGGCGTCGTCACCGTCGGTGTCGGTCAGCCGGATGCGTCCGTCGGCCGTACCGGAGGCGAGAAAGGCTCCCTGGCGGGCGGTGAAGGTCAGATCGGCGCTGGACGGAACGAGACTGGACAGGGTGACCGCCCCTTTCAACAACAGGCCACCGGCGTTCATGTCCACATCCGTCAGACGGATCTGATTGCGGCCGAAGAAGAAATTGCCCGACACGGCGGCGGGGCCGTATTTGGATCCGGCGGTGATGGCGAGACGTCCGTCAGACGCGTCGACCCCCCGACGGAAGCTGAGGATCAGATCGGCATCGGTCAGGTTCAACGCGCCGGACGACACATTGTCGAACCGGGCGTGCAGGTCCGCGCGGGGCAGGTTCACGGTGCCGGTCAGGGCTCCGTCGCCGGTCATGGCACCATCCACCTCGACCGGGCCGACCCCGAAGGGGCCCCGGGTATCCCAGTCCAGGGCCAGTCGCAGACGGCCGTCTCCCTCGATCAGGCCGCGGGCACCGGCGTTTCCGGCGGCACCGGTCAGTCGTGCCGACTCGATTTCGGTGCGACCATCCTTCAGGGCACCGTTCAGGCGCAAACGCGGAACCGGACCCAGAAGGCGGTCCAGCTCGGCCATGCCGGTGGTGACCCTTTGCCCGCGTCCGTCGAAAGTGAAATTCCAGGGGGCACCCGACTTCGATGAAATCGCCGTCAGGGACCCGCCCAGCACCCCGCGCGCGCCCTGCTGAATACGACCGAGGTTTGTGATCGCTGCTCGCCCCCGGAAACTCATGCCGCCGGTCAGGCCGCGTGCGCCGGTACCGTTGAGATCCAGGGCCTGCCCCTCGGCCTTGATCCGCTCCAGCAACAGGGCCCCGTCGGCCGATCGGGTCGCCTTGAGCTGGACCCGTGGCGTGGCCCCGAGCAGGGTTCCGATAATTCCGGCACTCGCCCCTCCGGTCGCCCGCAGGTCGGTGTCGACGATGAAACCGCCCTTGGTGCTTCGGACATTGAGCGCACCGCTGACCCTGGCCGCGCGATAGCCGATCAGCTCGGCCCGCAGCAGGGAGGTGGCCCCGTTCAGGGTCCAGCTGCCGGCATCGCCCCGGAACACGCCGTTCCAGGCGGCTGCACCTCCGGTGGTCTGGCCCAGCAACCGGCTGAGCGACGGGGTCGAGGCCGCGATCCGGATCCCGTTTCCGGCATTCCGGTCGGCGGGACGGATGAGGCCGCGGGCGCTGGCGTTCAGATTGTCCGATATCAGCCGCCAGGCCACGCCCTGATAGCCGTCGCGCCGCGGGTCCGGGAGGGTTGCCAGACCAAAACGCGCGGTACGCCCGATCCGGGCGATGAAGGGCTGCATCAGATCCGAGCCGGAGAAATCGGCGAAACCGCTGATGCGGGTTCCGTCGTCGCCATAGTGTCCCCTGACGGCCAGGGGCGTAAAATCACCTGTCCGCATGACGACATTGACGATCTCGCCGTTGACGATGGCGACGGCTGAAAACGGCCTGTCCGGCGAATAACCCAGAGAGCCGGCAATCGGTCCGCCACTGGCTTCACTTGCGCGCAGGTTGATGCGCATCTCTTCGATCTTGCCGCCGAAGGAGGCGGTCAGGCGGAGGAAGTCACCCTTGCGGCTGTTGCTGTAGGCATTGACGCTGGCCGTTTTGGTGCCGACGCGGGGGACGTTGGCCTCGCCTGCCAGACGCCAGCGGCCATATTCCTTGCTGAACCCTTCCAGCAGTTCGATATTGGCCGAGAAGCTGTCGATGTCGATGGCCAGAGGGGCCGGGCCGGGCGGTTCGAGCGAGGGTTCGAGTTCGGGTCGGCGGATCAGGCGGACGACGTCGGCCGTAACCTCCGTCGCATGAAAACGTCGACTGACGAGTGCCCAGTAGGACCAGTCGACGTGAACATTGCGCGCTTCCAGCCAGACACCGCTGGCGTCGGTGACGGTGACGCGGTCCACGGTGAAGTCGTCGAACAGGTCACCTTTGACCCCCTCGACATTGATGCGGCCGTACCGGCCCAGCTTCTTGCCTGCGGCGAAGCTGGTGACCAGGTTTCGGCCGGATTCCGACAGCAGATACATTCGTCCGCCGACCAGGCCGATGACGGCAAGGACCACGAGGACCGTACTGACGATCCCGGCCAGAAAGCCGATGGTCTGCAGGCGTGTACGCTTCTTCCGGGCCGTTTCGGCCGGACTGTCGGCCACGGCCGGTTCAGGCATGGGTGGGCCTGGGTCGGTCAAAATGCCTGGCCGATGCTGATGTAGAGCTGGAAACTGGCGTCGCCGGCACGCTTGTCGAGCGGGAAGGCGATGTCGGCGCGGATCGGCCCGAAGGGCAGTTTGTAGCGTACGCCCATGCCTGCGGCGTAGCGAAGATTGGCGAGGTCCGGGGCCGTCTGGAACCCGACGGAACCGGCGTCGACGAAGGCCGCGATCCCGATGTTGTTGCCGATGTCGCGGCGTATTTCCACCGATGACTCGAACAGGGACAGGCCACCGCGCGGCGTATTGTCAGGCAATCTGGGACCGACTCCCTGGTAGGCATAGCCGCGTACCGAACCGCCGCCGCCGGAAAAGAACAGACGGTCCGATGGCACGGCCAGTTCCTGACCGCCCAGGATCGAACCCAGGCGCAGGCGTCCGGCCAGCACCGTGCGCCCGTCGGCTTGCAGCGGCATATAGGCGGTTGCCTGGGCCTCGGTGCGCAGGAAGCCCGTCGTACCCTGACCCGACACCGCAGTCGGCTGGGCCGAGATGGACATGCGCCAGCCCTTGGTCGGGTCCAGCGGATTGTTGGAGCGATCGATATAGGCGCTGGCCCGTCCGGTCAGAATCACCAGATCGCGGTTGAAATTGATCGGGGCTGCTGTCAGGGGATCGAAACGGCTTTCATCATATCTGCCAGCATCCAGGCCGACGCCGTAGCTCATCCACGATGTTCGTCCCAAGCGCTGACGCAGGTTGGCCGATATGGTGGCTGCGGTGCGCCTGTAGGCATTTGTATCTTCGTTGACCAGCGCTCCTGACAAGGTCAGCGTCCGGCCGGGGCGACGCCAGTGTGGCAGGCTGAGGTCGGCCCCGATGCGACTGTCGATATTGGCCAGCCGGGCCTGATACCGCAGGGTGTCGGCGCGTCCGAACCGGTTGTAGTGGGTCTGGATGACATCGACACCGGACCCCTCCGCCGTCGAGAAGGTGGCCCCGGCCTCGAGAATCCGGCGCGGCCGGTCGGTCAGGGTCACGATGATCGGTCGTAAACCCTCCACATTCTGGTCCTGTGGCGACAGGGCGACGCCTACGCCCTCATAGACTCCGGTCTCGAGCAGGCGGCGTTCCAGCTCGGCCACATTCTCGGGGTCGTAGCGGTCACCTGCTGTCCAGGGTGCCAGCCCCGTGACCCAGGCGGGGTTGGTCCGGCCGCTGGTCTCCAGTTTCACGCCGTCCAGCCGTACCAGTTGACCGGCGACGATGCGGAATTCCGGTTGCATCGTGAAGGTCGCGTGATCAACGACCACCCGGCGGGGCTCGGTCCTGGCATCGGCATAGCCCCGACGTGTAAGTCCGGCCACGATCCGGCCTTCGGCCGCGATGACGTCTACGGCTCGACCGGGCGCGCCTGCGCGCAACCCGATGTCCTCGTCAGCGGCCTGGCTGGTTGCAGGATCGGGCACGGGATCAGACCACAGGATGGTCGGTTCCGTCAGGACGAAACGCCGCCCGGGGCTGACCCTGACAATGGCGACGGGGGTTTCCTCACCTTCGACGACATCCTGCAGGTCCGGCTGGTAGTAACCTTCCGAACGCAGCAGGGCCTCGGCGGCCTCGACTCCCGCACGTGCGCGCCGTCTGGCCTCGAAGCGACTGGCGGGGGCCCCGTCGACATCGCCGATGGCCCGCTCCAGCTGGGTGCGCAGTTCGCCGCTGATTTCGCCCCGAATGTGGGCGCGCGGCTCGGCCAACGCGGAAACCGCCGGGATCGACCCCAGCACCAGGCCGATCAGAAACAGATGAATCCTGGGCGTCAAACTGGAACCTTCGTCAGCGTCGGGCGGGCGTCTGGACACCGGCTTCGGCTAAGGTCCACCACTGATCGTCGCAACGGCCTGTGGCGACCCTGTGGCACCGCCGGGCGGCACAGGACTCAATAGAACAAGGTTTCACTTTCCGGGCGAACCGTTTCGGCCGAGGTCCGCGGCTGCTGAGGCGCGGTCTGGGGCGCGGCCGGAGGTGTCTCGACGACTGCCGTATCGGCGGCCGGGTCGGCAAAATCCTCGACTGCCGGTGCGACCGGAGCCTCATCGGCGATTTGCCCGCGCTCGCTATAGTCGTCGGAATATTGCCGGTCCTCGCAACCCGCCAGCCCGGCGACGCCTGCCAGGACGGCGGCCAGTATCAATCGTTTCATCGGATGTCTCCCCGAAGTCAGAATTCAAACACACAGCCCGCCCGCTGTGATCCATAGGGCCGATCGCGCGCCGGGTCATCCCCGTTCGGCAACCAATCCTTTTCCAATTGATGAGCAGGGTGCGGGGTCTGGGAGAATTGAATGTTCGATTCGTCGTATGCCATGGCCGCTCAGGTTCGGTTCCGGGAATTGAAGACCCGAATCGCGCTGGCCGCCTTCATCGGCGTGACCGCGTGGCTGATCGCGCCCTCCTTGTGGCCACTATGGTGGTTTGCCGCCGTGCTGGTGACCCAGCTCATCGACATGGCCGTGTTTCGCCCGCTCCGGCTCAATCCCGAAAGGCCGGTGAGCCTAGCCTACAAGATCCTGTGCGGTGTGACGACCTTCCTGAATGTCGTCGTCTATGCCGGGATCACCGCCTATCTGTGGTTCCAGGGCGGACAGATCGGCCAGATGTTCGCCATGGTCCAGTGTACCGGCGGCCTGCTGCACGTCAGCCTGCATATGCATCACGCGCGAGCGTTACTCTATGCGGCGGTGATTCCTCACGCGACCTACTTCCTCGGCCTGCCCCTGATCGGGGCGTTCCAGAGTCAGAACTGGCACCAGCTGCTGCTGCCGGTTGGCGGACTCCTGTACCTTGCCCATCTGGTGGTGGCCATCAAACAGAGCTCGCGGACGACCCGGTCTCTGCAGGACGCCACCCTTGAGGCCTGTGAGGAGCGCAGCAAGGCCGAGATCGCCAGTGCCGCCAAATCTGAATTCCTCGCCGTGGTCAGTCACGAAATCCGCACCCCCATGAACGCCGTCATCTCGGCAGCCAACCTGTTGCGCCGCACCCGTCTGAATGGCCGACAGCGTGAACACGTCACCATGTTGGCGGATGCCGGCGATGTTCTGATGGGGCTGCTCAACGATGTGCTGGATTTCTCCAAGATCGAGGCCGGCAAGATGCAGCTCGAGATGTCCGAAATGGACGTCCGTGAGCGCCTGAATCTGCTGGGTCGCCTGTGGGAGCCTCGCGCGGCGGCCAATGGCGTCCAGCTGAAGGTGGTCGTAGCCCCTGAGGTTCCGGCCTGTGTTCTCGCCGACCCGCTGCGGGTCCAGCAGATCCTTTTCAACCTGCTGTCCAATGCCGTGAAATTCACCGGTGAGGGCGAAATTCTGGTGTCGGCGGACTGGAATGCCGGGACCCAGTCCCTGTCGATCCGGGTCAGGGACAGTGGTTGCGGGATTCCTGCCGAACGACTGGCCGAAGTGTTCAACAGTTTCGAACAGGCCGATGCCGGCACCACCCGCCGCTTTGGCGGGACGGGCCTGGGGCTGACGATCAGCCGGCGTCTGATCGAGTTGATGGGAGGGCGGCTGACCGTCGAGAGTGTCGAGGGCGAGGGCTCGGTCTTCACCATGACGCTGCCGGTTCAGCCCGTGACCCAGACAGTGCCTGCTTCCCGCCCGGTCACGCCGGACGTCGGGAGTCTGGTCGGGCGGTCGATTCTGGCGGTTGACGATCACGAGGTGAATCGCCGGATTCTCAAGCTCCTGCTGGAACCCCACGGCTGCCGTCTGACCCTGGCCGAGAATGGGGCCGAAGCTGTCGAAATCGCGGCAGTCGAACCTTTCGACGCCATCCTGATGGATATGCAGATGCCGGTGATGGACGGGCTTGAGGCCAGCCGGCACCTGCGTCTGGGCGGGGCCAATATGGACACGCCGGTGATCGCCCTGACGGCCAATGCCCTGGAGACCCACCGCGACGCCTGGGAGGCGGCGGGGGTCCATACCTTCCTGACCAAGCCGATCGACCCGGAGGCTTTGGCCACAGCCCTGGCCAGAGCCTGTGCAGACGGGCGGCGCGACGGTTCGGCAGCTGTAGCCTAGCCGGGTCTGGACCAGGCCCTGACGGCCACGTCCAGCGACAGGGTGTCCGGCTGCGGAACCGGCGTGGCCGGGTTGCCATCAAAACGCGGCGCGGGCGCGGGCTGGACCGGGGTGCCGGAAAAGGTCCTCCGGGCCTGATTGTGTGGATGTGACGGGGCCTCGGCCAGGCTGAGGACCGGGGTGACGCAGGCATCGGTCCCGGCGAAATGGGCGGCCCAGTCGTCGCGGTCGCGGCTGGCGAACAGGGCCTCGAACCGCGTGTGCAGGGCGGACCAACCGGCCATGTCGTACTGCGGGGCCTCGTCCGCCGTCAGGCCGAGGCCGGTGATCAGGGCGGCATAGAACCGGGGTTCCAGCGCGCCCACGGCGACAAAGCGACCGTCGGCGCAGGTGTAGCAGCGATAGAAGGGGGCTCCGCCGTCCAGCAGATTGGCCCCGCGGGTGTCACTCCACAGACCCCGGGCCTGCAGGGCATGGAACAGGCTCATCAGCAGGGCCGAGCCGTCGGTCATGGCCGCGTCGACGACCCGGCCGCGACCGGTGGCTTTCGCCTCCAGCAGGGCAGCCAGCACGCCGACTACGACCAGCATGGCTCCGCCGCCATAGTCCCCGACCAGATTCAGCGGCGGGCGCGGCGGTCGGTCGGGCTCGCCGGTGGCGTGCAGCGCCCCGCTGAGCGCGATGTAGTTGAGGTCGTGGCCGACCTGCTGCGCCATTGGCCCGGTCTGGCCCCAGCCGGTCACGCGGCCATAGACGAGGCGCGGGTTGGCCGCGGCGCAGACCTCGGGCCCCAGGCCGAGCCGCTCCATCACACCGGGTCGGAAGCCTTCGATCACCGCATCGGCCGCGCCGATCAGCTCCATGACCCGGGCGTGGTCAGCGGGATCCTTGAGGTTTACCTCCACGGCCGGACGGCCCCGATGCAGGACCTCGCCGCCCACCTCGCTGAAGGCTGCGGTTCCGGCCGCGGCACTGCGGGTCAGGCGCAACACCTGGGCCCCGAGGTCGGCCAGCACCATGCCGGCGAAGGTGACGGGGCCGAGTCCGTCGAATTCGATGATACGCAGGCCTGAAAGGGGCTTCATCGGTCCTGATTAGGGGGCGAAAACCCGATCGTCGAGCATTTGGATGCACAGGTGGTCTTGACCGCAAAGCCCGGATGCAACAGAAGGCGCCGTCTGGTGGTTCGCAAAGCGCGAACCTGATGTGCGCCCCTAGCTCAGTTGGTTAGAGCATCTGACTTTTAATCAGAGGGTCCCCGGTTCGAGCCCGGGGGGGCGTACCACCACCTTCCTTTCCATCCGTTGCAGATCCTGCCGCCCCGGCTCGGGACGGGTTTCATCGTCTGCGGCACGCCTGCCGTTCAGCGTTGGCCTGGCGTGGCCCTTGTGGCGCGGCGCTGCCCCCCGGAAACAGGGGGGGAGGGCCGCCTGTTTCCGTTTCATGGGCCGTGCCCGGACGCGGGTGCGAAACGACCGTGTGAACAGTCTTCCGATCGCCACGCGGCCGTGCTGTAACGCGCGAATGCGTACGCCAACTGTCATCATCGTCCTGTCCTGTCTCGTCGCCGGAGGCTGTAATGCCGGTCATTCGGCGATGCAGGGGGCCGAACAATTCGGCGCGGGCTTTGGCGAGGCCGCGACGGCCCCGATGGATGTCCTGAACCTGCGCCCGGAAGTCATTCCCACGGTGCTGCTTCAGGCCCAGGCCAACCCCTATGACATGCGCAACATGAGCCGCTGCTCGACCATCGGGACCGAGATTGTGCGACTGGATGAAGCGCTGGGCCCCGATATGGATGAGCCGCCGCCGGTCGACGGGCGCTATATGAGCGAGCGGGCGGCGGATGCGACGGCCGAGGCGGCTCTGGGGGCTGTGCGCGATACGGCCACCGACTTCATTCCGGGGCGCAGCTGGATCCGGCGGCTCAGCGGCGCGGCCCAGCACGAGCGCGACGTCCAGTCCGCCATCCAGGCCGGGCGCATGCGTCGAGCCTTCCTCAAGGGCATGGGCATGCAGCGCAACTGCGCTCCGCCGGCCGCGCCCAGCTGGTTCCAGCCGACCGTCACCGGCCGACGCTAGTTCGAGGTGTGCCGGGCGTGGAAATCGCGCCTGAACGCTTCGAACCGTCCGTGGGCGATGGCTTTGCGCATGGCGGCCGTCAGCGTCTGGTAGAAGGCAATATTGTGCCAGCTGATCAGGATCTTGCCGAGAATTTCGTCGGTCCGCACCAGATGGTGCAGATAGGCCTTTGAATAGGCGCTGGAGGCCGGGCAGGTGCTGTTCGGGTCCAGCGGGTCCTGATCCTCGGCGAAACGTGCGCCCTTGAGATTCAGCGGCCCGTCCCAGGTCCAGGCCTGGCCGTGGCGTCCGGCCCGGGTGGGCAGGACGCAGTCGAACATGTCGACCCCGCGCCAGACCGCCTCGACCAGATCGACCGGCTTGCCGACCCCCATCAGATAGCGGGGGCGGTCGGCGGGCAGCATCTCCGGCGCATAGTCCAGCACCTCGCACATGGCCTGATGGCCCTCGCCGACGGCGAGGCCGCCGAGGGCATAGCCGTCAAAGCCGATCTCCTGCAGCCGGTCGGACGACTCGCGGCGCAGGTTTTCGAAGGTCGAGCCCTGCTGGATGCCGAACAGGGCCTGGGTCTCGCGCGTGCCGAAGGCGGCCTTCGAGCGCGCGCCCCAGCGCACCGACAGCTCCATGGCGGCGCGGGCGGCGGGTTCCTCGGCCGGCCAGGCGACGCACTGGTCCAGCTGCATCGAGATGTCGGCCCCGATGCAGTCGGCCTGGATCTGGATCGACCGTTCCGGCGTCAGCACGTGTTTGGAACCGTCGATATGGCTGGAGAAGGTCACCGCCTCCTCCTTCACCTTCGATATCCCCGCCAGGGACATGACCTGAAAGCCGCCGGAGTCGGTCAGGATGGGTTTGTTCCAGCCCATGAATTTGTGCAGCCCGCCCAGCCGTTGCATCCGCTCCGGCCCGGGGCGCAGCATCAGGTGGTAGGTGTTGCCCAGCAGGATGTCGGCCCCGGTCTGGGCCACCTGGTCGACGGTCATGGCCTTGACCGTGGCGGCGGTGCCGACCGGCATGAAGGCCGGGGTGCGGATGTCGCCGCGCGCGGTTTTCAGCACGCCGGTGCGGGCGCGGCCTTCGGTGGCGGTGATGTCGAAGGGAAAGGGCATCAGGGGGTCCGGAACAACAAGCTGCCGTCGCCATAGGAGTAGAAGCGATAGCCGTCGGCCACGGCATGGGCATAGGCGGCCCGCATGGTCTCCAGCCCGGCGAAGGCGCTGACCAGCATGAACAGGGTCGATTTCGGCAGGTGGAAATTGGTCATCAGCACATCGGCGGCGCGGAAATCGTAGCCGGGAGTGATGAAGATGGCGGTGTCGCCGTGGAACGGGTGGATGACCCGGTCCGGCGTGGCGGCGCTTTCGAGCAGGCGCAGGCTGGTGGTGCCGACACAGACAATGCGGCCCCCGGCGACGCGGGTGGCGTTCAGGGCCGCGGCGGTCCCGGCGCTGACCTCGCCCCACTCGGAGTGCATCTTGTGGTCGGCGGTGTCGTCGGCCTTGACCGGCAGGAAGGTGCCGGCCCCGACGTGCAGGGTGACGGCGTGGGTCGAGACGCCTTTCGCCTTGATCGCCGCCAGCAGGGATGGGGTGAAATGCAGGCCCGCGGTCGGGGCAGCGACCGAACCGTCCCAGTGGGCGAACATGGTCTGATAGTCTGAGCGGTCGCGATCATCCTCGGGCCGTTTGGCGGCGATATAGGGGGGCAGGGGCATGACCCCGACGTCGCGGATGGCCTCGTCGAGGAACGGGCCCGACAGGTCAAAGCGCAGGGTGATCAGGCCGTCCTCGTCCTTGTGCTCGACTGTGGCGTCGAGGCGGCCCAGCAGGCAGGCGGAGTCGGCACTCAAGCCCTCCCCTCGAGGGGGAGGGTTGGGAGGGGGGGAGGCAGGGGCGTTGTCGTTGATCGGGGAGACTCCGTCGGAGTCTTGCAGCGTCACCGGAGCCGGGGGGGCTCCACTCCATCCCCTGGCCCCTTCCCCCTCGAGGGGAAGGGGAGCCGTAAACCGGACCCTGTCCCCCGCCTTCAGCCGCTTGCCCGGCTTCATGAAGGCCGACCAGACGTCGGGCGCGTCGCGGTGGTGCAGGGTGGCCTCGACGTTCACCGTCAGGGTCTCACCTTCGGGTCCGACCCGCTGACGCACGCCGGACAGCCGGGCCGGGATCACCCGGGTGTCGTTGAATACCAGGGCGTCGCCGGGGCGCAGGAAGTCGGGCAGGTCGCGCATGACGTGGTCGCTCAGCGCCCCGTCGCGCACCACCAGCAGGCGCGCGGAATCGCGCGGCTCGGCGGGGCGGAGCGCGATGCGGTCGTCGGGCAGGTCAAAGTCGAAATCGGCGGTCTTCATGAGGCGGGGCAAAGGCCATGAGGGCGGAGGCTGGTCAAGACCCGGAGCAAATTTGCAACGTGGCTAACCTCCCGGTAGCGTGCCCGAATTCTGCAATTCGTGGTTCGCGAGGCCGTCGATGCATGTTCCTGCCGGTTTTGGTGTGGTGACGCCGTATATCTTTGCTGAGAATGCTCCGGCCTATCTCGAATTTCTCGGCGCGGCCTTCGGTGGTGAGGAGATCGGACGCAGTGTGATGCCCGACGGTCGCATCGCCAATGCGCAGATCCGGTTTTCCGGCACGACCCTTATGGTCAGCGAGGCCTCGCCCCGGTTTCCGGCGAGCCGAGCGGCCTTCTATCTGTATGTCGATGACGCTGATGCAGCGATGGCCCGGGCTTTGGGGGCGGGTGCAACCCACGTCATGGGTGTGGATGACATGCCCTATGGTGACAGGCAGGGGGGCGTTGCTGACTGTGGCGGAAACATCTGGTGGATTTCCCAGAGGCTGGCGGACGCTCCGTATTTCTGAGACCGGCCGGCCGACTGGAGCGCCTCGACCGCGATCGGCGGTTCGCCGCCCCTGACTCCGCGCCCGCCGTTCATGCCGAAAACCCGAGGGTTTCCTGCAGCCCGGATCAGGGTCTGACCGTCTGGACCGATCCGCGAACCGGGCGGTTCGTGCGGCCGACGTCTTGGGCAATTCAGGTGCGGTCAGAAGCAACCCATGGGATCGCGCGACTCGGCCCTTCGGGGCGCGATGCGATCATGCGGAAGGTCAAGATCGAAATCGGCCGTCTTCATGAGGCGAGGTGGGCGGCTGGCCGCTCCACCCCGTTCGAGCCGACTGACATTGCAGCGTTGTAACTAGGAGAAGGGTGTTCCAGCCGCCCTAGTAAGCCGACCGCCATCAGGACACCGGACATGACCCGCAATGCATTCGCCTTGGTCCTGACTCTCGCCATTTCGATCATCGCGACGCCCGGAACGGCGGGCACCGGCCCCATCGTCCGGACGGAAGCGGGCGTTCTGGGCGGCGTGTCCGATGCGGGAATCAACGTCTATCGCGGGCTGCCTTTCGCGAGGCCACCGGTCGGCGATCTTCGTTGGCGCGATCCGCAGCCGGTTCCGGCCTGGACGGGTGTTCGCTCCGCGCGTGTGTTCGCGCCCGCTTGCCCCCAGACGGGTGTTTCCATGCCCGGCGAGCCCCCTTCGCCGACCGATGAAGACTGTCTGTACCTGAACGTCTGGGCACCGGCAGGTGCGGCGGCCGGGTCGTTGCCGGTCATCGTGTGGATTCCCGGCGGAGGCCTGACCAACGGCTCAACTTCCATTCCGCTGTACGACGGCGCGCAGCTGGCGCGGCGCGGGGCGGTCGTGGTCACCGTCGCCTATCGCCTGGGCACACTTGGCTTTCTGGCGCATCCGGACCTGACAGCCGAGGCGGGCGGATCGGGAAACTACGGTCTGATGGATCAGGTCGCGGCGCTGGAATGGGTGCAGGACAATATTGGGGCCTTCGGCGGCGACTCCCGTCGGGTCACTCTGGCCGGTCAATCCGCAGGGGCGACCTCGGTAAGCATCCTGATGGCCTCGCCGCGAGCTCGGGGTCTGTTCCAGCGGGCGATTGGCCAAAGCGGTGGCATGTTCGAGCCTGTCGAACTGGCCCCGCGATATTTGCTGGCCAATGCCGAGATCGACGGTGTCGCCTATGCTGCCTCGCTGGGAGCCCAGACGCTGGCGCAGCTGCGGGCTCTGCCGGTCGAGCGCTTGCTGGGCGACGGAGCCGGAAGGATCGTCCATCCGGTGATCGAACCCCGGCTGTTGCCCCTGCCACCCTATGACGCCTTTGTGGCGGGACAGCAGAACGATGTGCCCCTGCTGGTCGGGTTCAATGCCGACGAGGCGCGTTCCCTTGCCGACGTGTCCGGCATAACGGCGATGAATTTTGCGGCCGAGCTGGAACGAACATGGGGTCAACTGCCGCCGCCCTTGCTGGCACCCTATGCATTCGTCACCGATGAGGAGGCCCGAAAGGCGCGGTTGGATTTCGAACGGGACCTGCGTTTCGGATGGGACGTGCGGGCCTGGGCCAGACTTCAGGCCACCCACGGGCGCAACCCGGTTCACGTCTATCACTTCAGCAAAACCCCACCCTATCCGGAGGGGTCCGTTCAGCAGAACTGGGGCGCGAGCCACTTCAGCGAGCTTTGGTACATGTTCGATCATCTGGGCCAGCAACCCTGGGCGTGGACCGCAGCGGACCGTGCGACATCAGAGGCGATGGCGGACTATTGGGTCTCATTCGCGCGAGACGGCGATCCGAACGGCGGGAGCCGGCCCGAATGGCCGCCGTTCACCGTCGGCGACGAACAGGTGCTGAGGATCGGTGACAGTCTGGAAGCGGGCGTACTGCCGGACACGAGCGGCCTGGACGTTTTTGATGCGGTCTATTCGTCGCTTCGTCAGCCCCGTCCCTGAGCCGGGCGCTGCAGGCGTGATGGCCGTGACCGGTTGACCCCCGGCACCCGAGGCTGCAAACCCACGCCCATGCTGCAGAACCTCGAAACCCTCGCGCGTGAGGCCAAGTCCTGGCCGTTTGAACAGGCCCGCAACCTGCTGGCCCATGTGCTGAAGAAGCGGCTGACGGATGGCGAGCGGGATCTGGCCGCGACCCTGATTGCCCGCAGCAAGGCCGACGAGGCGCTGGCGACGTTCGAGGCCTTGCGCCGCCCGGTGATCCTCGAGACCGGCTATGGCCCGTCGGGTCTGCCGCATATGGGCACCTTCGGCGAGGTGGCGCGCACGACCATGGTGCGTAACGCCTTTCGTGCCCTGACGGGTGACCACTGGCCGACGCGGTTGATCGCCTTCAGCGACGACATGGACGGGCTGCGCAAGGTGCCCGAGGGCATTCCCAATCCGGAGATGCTGACCGAGGACCTGCACAAGCCGCTGACGGTGGTGCGCGATCCGTTCGGAACCCATGACAGCTTCGGTGCCCACAACAACGCCCGTCTGCGCGCCTTTCTCGACGGCTTCGGCTTCGAGTACGAATTTTTCTCCTCGACCGAACAGTATCGCTCGGGCCGGTTCGACCAGACGCTGCTGACCCTGCTGGCGCGGTTCGACGCGGCCCAAGCCATCATGCTGCCGACCCTGGGCCCTGAACGGCGCGAGACCTATTCGCCGTTCCTGCCGATCAGCCCGGTCACCGGCCATGTGTTGCAGGTGCCGACGCTGGAACGCGACGTCGAGCGTGGCACTATCGTCTTTGACGACCCGGCCGGTGGCCGCACCGAACTGCCCGTCACCGGCGGCCATGTGAAGCTGCAGTGGAAGCCCGACTGGGCCATGCGCTGGACCGCGCTGGACGTCGACTACGAGATGTCGGGCAAGGACCTGATCGAGAGCGTGCGCGAGTCGTCCAAGCTGTGCCGGGCGATGGGTGGGGTGCCGCCCGAGGGCTTCAACTTCGAACTCTTCCTCGACGTCGAGGGCAAGAAGATTTCCAAGTCCAAGGGCAATGGCCTGACGATGGACGAATGGCTGCGCTACGGCACGCCGGAGTCGCTGAGCTGGTACATGTTCCAGTCGCCGAAATCGGCCAAGAGCCTGCATTTCAACGTGATCCCGCGCGCCATCGACGACTACCTGGCAGCCATCGAGGCCTACAAGACCCAGGAACCGGCCAAGCAGATCGACAATGCCGTCTGGTCGATCCACGCGGGCACGCCGCCGACCCACACTTCGCCGGTGTCGTTCGGCCTGCTGCTCAATCTGGTCGGGGTCGCCAATGCCTCGACCAAGGATCAGCTGTGGGCCTATTTCGCCAACTACCTGCCCGAGGCGACGCCGGAGAACGAGCCGCTGCTGGACCGGCTGATGGGTCATGCCCTCAACTACTATGAGGACTTCGTGAAGCCGGCCAAGTCGTACCGGCTGCCGACGGAGAAGGAGGCGGCCGCCCTGGCGGACCTGGCGGGGCGGCTGAAGGCCCTGCCGGCCGACACTACCGACGGCGAACTAATCCAGGCCGAGGTCTATGCCGTGGGCAAGGAACACGCGTTCGAGCCGCTGCGTGGCTGGTTCGGGGCCCTGTACGAAGTGTTGCTGGGCGCGTCCCAGGGGCCGCGCTTCGGTTCGTTCGCCGCCATCTATGGCCTGCCCCAGACCATCGCCCTGATCGAGGCCGGGGCGGCGGGTGATCTGGCCGCCTGAACCGTTCACGAAGATGAACTGAAAACAACGACCGGACGCGGGGAGCCTTCAGGTCGACTGGCGCATTACCACTCCATCGACCACCCTCGATGATTGGACAGCCTATGTCGAACATGACCAAATTCACGATGACCGCCGCCGCCCTGGCAGCCCTCATCTCCGCCGCGCCCCTGGCCGCCCAGGCCCAGTCAAACGGTGTCACCAACTGCGACGCCCCCGGCGGTCGCCAGCAGGCCGGTGCCCTGATCGGGGCTGTGATCGGCGGCCTCGCCGGCAATGCCGTGGCCAAGAACGAGCCTACGCTTGGTGCCGTCGTCGGTGCCGGGGCCGGTGCCGCCGCCGGTTCCTATATCGGCTGCAACCAGCAGCGCGCCCGGGCCAATGCCAACGCCCCGTATGCTTCCAGCAGCTACCAGTATGAAGCCAACAGCTATCGGGCCACGTCGAACCTGCGGGTTCGCTCGGGTCCCGGCACCAGCTATCGCCAGGTCGGCAGTTTGAGGGCCGGCGAACGCTTCCAGGCCACGACCTCGCAGGGCGAGTGGGTCCAGCTGTCGAACGGCGGCTGGGTCAGCGCCCACTACGTCGCCGCCAACTAACCGGCAGAAGTCATGACCGGCGAGGGCCGCTCCGCAAGGGGCGGCCCTTTCTTTTGGGCGCTACCGCTCGCCATGCGGCGGCTCGCTACTTGAGCACCGCGCGAAGCGCCAGCCACGTCGGGTCGAGAAGGCGGAGCCTTCTGACCGCGGCCCAATTTACTGGCTGACCCACAGGATCCGGCCCATCCAGACGATGTCACGGCGCGGCACGCTGCGCGGCAGATACGCGGGGTTGATCGAGCCCAGGGTGACGTCGGCGGAGCCGAGGGCGGTTACAACCTTGGCCAGGGTCTCACCACCGGTGGTGCGCACCACCACGCGGTCGCCCTTGCGGACATCGGTAGCCTCGCGATCGACGATGATCCGGTCGCCCTCGCGGTACAGGGGCAGCATGGAATCGCCAGTGATGCGCAGGCCCAGCAGGCTGTCGCTGGCCTGCGGCAGCGCGCCCTGGTCCCAGCCGTCGCCGATCGGCAGGCCAGCGTCGTCGAAAAAGCCGTCCTGACCGGCCTGGGCCAGGCCCAGCATCGGCACGGTGGCCCCCGGCGGCGCGTCTCCGGCCAGGGCCGCGAACCCCCCCAGCGACAGGCCGGTGGCGTCGAGGATGCGCGTCAGGCTCTCGGTTGAGGGCCAGCGCGGGCGTGGCGGCTCGCCGGGGCTGAAACGTTTGGACGGGTTGAAACTGGTGGCGTCCAGCCCGGCCCGTCGCGCCAGACCCGAGACGCTCAGTCCCTCGCGCCGCGCCAGGCCATCGATCGCCTTCCAGAGCTGCGAATGGGACAGGGCCATGAACTGCGCCTCAGACGACCGCTACGGCCGAACCGGCGACAGCTTAATTCCGGGCGTTAGGAATATCCACCTATTTCATCTCGGCCGCGCGGCGATCCTGCCAAGCCCAGAAGGTGCCGATCGCCAGGGCCAGCATAACGCCGAATCCGGCCATGTTGAAGACGATATAGAAGGCCTCGATCGGGGGGCGCACATCGGTCAGCGTCATGATGTGGCTCATGATCACGAGCAGCTGCAATCCGCAGGCCCAGGCCGGCCATGCCCGTGATGACTTCCAGGCGAGGCCGCACAGTATAGCGAGCAGGACGAGGTCAAGAGCAAACAGGCCCCAGTCAGTGCCGTTCCAATTCCCGGCCCCCTGGATCAGCATGCTGGCGAACCAGGTCAGGGCCAAGCTGCCGCCACCGATCCGTTCCGGCTCGTCGCCCTTCAGCATGGCGAAAGTGACTGCCAAAACAAGGCACACTGCACCGATTTGGCCGATCAGGGTCACCGGCATGACATCGCCCCCACGTCAAAAGACATGGGGGCGATAATGCATGTATTTGATGCGGTTCGAAATGCCCCGCGTCGTATATTACGTCGAATTCAGACGGCGCGCAGATGGCTCGCTGCAGGTGCCGTGCTGTCTTCCAGCATTCCGGTCGCGGGCTTGTCCAGGACACCGGCAGCGTAGGTGCCCCAGCCCATCCGGCGGTGGTCCTTGCCGAGCTCAGTGTGGCAGGCGACCATGGCGTCGCGAGCGGTCGCGAGGGCGGCGATGGCCTCCATGGCTTTCGATTGCGCAGCGGCACCGGCGACCGGCGAAACCGACAAGGCGGTGCGAGCACCGATCATCGACTGCACCAGGGTGGTGGCCTGGGTGATTGCGGTATCGACGGCAAGTTCGGTCGCATTCATTTCGCCGGCAACGCTGGCGATGATTTGATCTTTGTTCACGAGAATCCTCCAACTGGTACAAGTGAAGAAAAGCTTAACACGTATTGCGGGAGGTCGGTAGCGTTTTGTTAACTCTTAAAGTCGGGGCGGTTATGCGGATATTTGCAGACAGGGCCTGGACAGGCGGCGCGGCAGTCGCTTGTGGTGGTCCCTGGGGATCAATGCGCCTGGCCCGAGATCGCGGGCAAGTGATGCATCCGTGATCGGGTCAGGCTTCCGGTCGCGGCCTCTGTACCGCCGCCCACGCCCTGTCGGGCCCGAACGCGCCGTCTGAAACCGCCCCCGGATGACGGCGTCAATCAGGGCCCGACCTTAGCGCCGCAGGGGAGAGGTCGCTTTTCCGGCGTCTGACAGAAACGAAAATCGCCTAGCGGTTGTCGTCGTCATCCAGCAGGAAATGCGCGCTCAGGGTCGCGATCGGCTGGGTTTCGTCGCCCTGCCAGGCCTCGGCCAGCACATAGGCGACCCGGCGTCCGGCCTTGGTGATTCGGGCCCGGGCATGAACATCGACCGGGCGCCCGGACCGCAGATAGGCGACCGAGACATTGATCGGCCGGGGCAGGCGCAGGCGCGGATAGGACAGCGCGACCTGGGCCACGGCGGTCATCTCCAGCAGGGCGGCGGTCGATCCGCCATGCAGGGCCGGCAGCATCGGATTGCCGACCAGCCGGTCGGCGAACGGCATGACCACTGTCAGATCGTCCCCGTCCAGTCGGGTCTCGAGGCCGAGGAACCGGGCATAGGGCAGGGTGTCGAGCAGGGGGGTCACGTGGTCGTCCCCGAGCGTCGCAGATTGGCACCGACCCGGCGTCCGCCGTCCGAATCGATCACATAGGCCGCCTGGGAGGCGGCGACGGGATCGTCGGGACTGTTTTCGAAGGCCCAGGCCCGGACAAAGGCGACCGAACGGGTCAGCTTGAAGCAGCGGGCCTCGGCGATCAGGTCAAGTCCGGCCTCGGCGGCGCGCATATAGTCCACCCTCAGGTCCAGGGTGGCGATCGGCTTGTAACCCCCGATACCGACCCAGACGGCAGCGCCGCCCACATGGTCGAGCAGGGTGGTGACCAGCCCGCCGGCCAGGACTCCGGTCTGGGGATCCCCGACCAGATCGGCACGGTAAGGTACCCGGATACGGACACGGTCCGCCTCAAGCCCTTCGAAGGTGAAGCCCAGCGCGTGCGTATGGGCCGCCCCCCCGGCGAGTTGGGGCAGCAGGTCGGTGATGAACGAATTCGTCATTCTCGCCTTGGGTTATCGGCCTGCGGCCCGTCCTGTCGCCTGAATAGGGGGCCCGTCGGGTGACGTCGACCCTATTGTCCCGGGAGGCAGGAACGGTGCCGGACGCCGGCGTCAGGCGATCGACTGGTTCAGCGTTACCGGCGGAACCGCCGCGTCGGAGGCCTGTTGGGCCAGGGCGACGTGGATGGCCTTGCGCAGCCGTTCCGGCTTGATGGGTTTCTCGACCACGCTGCACATGCCGATCGACAGATACATCTTCGCGTCGTCGGGATCGGCATTGGCGGTCAGGGCCACGATCGGGATTCCGGCGGCGGGACCGGTCAGGGCCCGGATGGCCCGGGTCGCTTGGATCCCGTCCATGCGCGGCATCTTGATATCCATAAGAATCAGGTCGAAATCCCGCGCCTGAATGGCTTCCAGAGCCTCGACCCCGTCTTCGGCGGTTTCGGAGGTGATGCCGAACATCTCGCACAGGGCCTGGGCCACCACGCGGTTGGTGGCGTTGTCGTCGACAATCAGGATGTGCGGCGTGCGCGCGAAGGCCTCATCCGAGAATTCGGATATGTTCGAGACGGTCGGAGCCTCGATCGCCGTGCGTTGTACCGTCAGGTCGAAGGCGAAGGTGGTGCCGCGCCCTGTGTTGTTCTCAGCCCAGATCCGGCCGCCCATGTTCTGGATAATGCGGCCGCAGATGGCCGAGCCTAGTCCGGCACTGCTGCTGTCCGTCCCGTCTATGAATGGCTTGAACATGTGCTCGAGCAGAGCGGCTTCGAGACCCGGACCATCGTCGCGAACGCGTGCCTCCATACGGACCTCGTCGCCTTCGCCCCAGGCCTTCAGGCTGGCTTCGATCACGCCGTTACGCGTGAATTTCAGGGCGTTGCCGATCAGGTTGTTGAACACCTGCTTCAGGCGTGGGCCGTCGATCAGGGCCCCCAGCTCGGTATCGCCCTCATAGCTGATCATCAGGGTGACCCGGTCTTCGGCCGCCCGCCGGCTCCATTCAGCCTGTACCTGGTCCATCAGGGTCCGCAGCGGAGTCGGTTCGGGATGCAGTTCCAGTTCACCGGCCTCTGCCCGGGACAGGTCCAGCGCGTCGTTCAGGATCTGCAACAGGTTTTCGGACGATTCAACGATGGTGCTGATGTGGGACAGGGCCGTCGTCGGCAGGGGTTGCCGACGCAACAGTTCAGCCACGGCCAGGACGCCGTTCATCGGCGTACGCAACTCGTGACTCATGACCGTCAGGAACTGGTTTCTGGATCGCGCCGCGGTCAGGGCCTGGGTTTGGGAATCGTTGAACTCCCGGGCCTGTTCGAGCAACGTCGCGTTTTGCTCCTGCTGGAGCCGGGTCAGACCCTGGGTCAGGGTAACGGCGCTGCCGATCCCGTGATAAATTCCGTCCCGGGTGACGATGAAGCTGCGCAGAAGGGCTCCCGGGCCGCTGTTCAGCAGAGCCTGGGAAAAGGTGTCGATGCTGACGCCGGCTTCGACAATCGCCGGCTCGACATCCATCGCATAGGTGATCGGGCGTTCGGCATAGCGGGCGTGACCGTGGAGCGAGGCGAATTTCAGCAGAAAGGCGTCGCGCTCGACCAGACCGATCGGCCGGTCGTCCTCGACGACGGCGATGCCCAGGGTGTCGGGTTCGCGGGCGAATCTTGCGAAGACCTCGCTTCCGAGGGTCGTCGGTCCGATCGGGTCTGCCCGTTTGGTCAGGTCTTCGATAGTCGGCATACCCGCCGGCACTCCATTACAGCCTTGCAAGTTATCGGCGAACCATTTTCAGAAGCGTTAACTTGAGGCGATCCCTGTGCGGCAGCAAAATTCTGCCGAAACCGGACTTTTGCGCCCGGCTTCAGGCTGGTGTAGAAGGCGCGCCGATCTAGTCTTTTTCATCTTTTTGCATGCGCGCGGCCGACGGCCGACCGCAGGGTCGTCATGAGCGATTTCCAGTCCGATACTGCCGCGTCCGCCCTCGTCCTGTTCTCGGGCGGGCAGGATAGCGCCACCTGCCTGGCCTGGGCGCTGGAGCGGTATGACCGGGTCGAGACCGTGGGTTTCGACTACGGGCAGCGCCATGCGGTCGAGATGCAGGCCCGTCTGGTGGTGCGCGAGTCGATGACGCGGGCCCTGCCTCAGTGGGCCGGGCGGCTGGGGCCGGACCATGTGGTCGACCTGACCGGCTATGGCCGTATCGCCGAGAGCGCCCTGACCACGGATCGGGCCATCGAGATGGACGCGCGCGGCCTGCCGACCACCTTTGTGCCCGGGCGTAATCTGGTGTTCCTGACCTGTGCCGCGGCGCTGGCGGACCGGCGCGGGCTGGAAGTGCTGGTCGGCGGCATGTGTGAGACTGACTTCTCGGGCTATCCCGACTGTCGCCGTGACACGATCGACGCCATGGCCACGGCGCTCAGCCTGGGTCTGGACCGTCCGGTGGTGATCGAGACGCCGCTGATGGCCCTGACCAAGGCCGAAACCTGGGCCCTGGCCGAGCGGATCGGCGGGCAGGCGCTGGTCGAGCTGATCCTTGAGGACAGCCACAGCTGCTATCTGGGCGATCGCACGCAGCGCCACCCGTGGGGCTATGGCTGCGGCAGTTGCCCGGCCTGCGCGCTGCGGGCCGCCGGCTATCAGCAGTGGGTGGCCGGATGACCTATTCGGCCAAGGAAGTCTTTCTGACGGTGCAGGGCGAGGGCGGACAGGCCGGTCGCCCGGCCGTCTTCCTGCGCTTCGCCGGCTGCAATCTGTGGAGCGGGCTGGAACGCGACCGGGCCAGCGCCGTCTGCAGCTTCTGCGATACCGAGTTCGTCGGTACGGATGGAGACGGCGGCGGCAAGTTTCGCACGGCCGAGGCGATGGCCGACCATGTCGCCGGGATGTGGCGTGGGCGCGAGGGCGATCCGAAACTGGTGGTCTGCACCGGCGGCGAGCCGCTGTTGCAGCTGGACGCGGCCCTGATCGACGCCCTGCACGCGCGCGGCTTTGACATCGCCGTCGAGACCAACGGCACCGTGACGGCTCCGGCCGGGATCGACTGGGTCTGCGTCAGTCCCAAGGCCGAGGCTCCGGTTGTTCAGACCACAGGGCAGGAGCTGAAGCTGGTCTTCCCCCAGGCCACGGCCATGCCGGACCGCTTCGAACATCTGGAGTTCGAACGCTTCTGGCTGCAGCCGATGGATGGCCCCGAGCGTGAGGCCAATACCGCCGCCGCTCTCGACTACTGCCTGACCCACCCCAAATGGCGCCTCAGCGTCCAGACCCACAAATACATTGGCGTCCGCTAGACATGATGATGTTCGAGATCACCAAACAGGCGACGTTCGACGCCGCCCACCACTTCCCCAACGAACCCGAGGGCAGCATCTATCGCCGCGTCCACGGCCACTCGTTCACGGTCGAGGCGACGGTGCGCTCGGCGACGCTGGATGCCGAGCATGGCTGGGTCGCCGATCTGGGCGCGCTGGACCGGGCCCTGAAGGTCGCGGCCGGGGAACTGGATCACGGCATGCTGAACGAGAAGGCCGGGCTGGAACTGCCCAGCCTCGAAAACCTGTGCCTGTGGTTCGTGGAACAGCTGAAGCCGGATTGGCCGGGGTTGAGCCGGATTACGGTGGCCCGCCCGACCATTCATGAGCGCTGCACGCTGACGCTTTAGATTAGCAGCGACTTGGCAGGCCCGGCCTCGATCAGTTCTCAAGCTCGTAGGTTGCTGTGACAAGCACTTGGACACGGTCTTTTCGAGCGCCGGGGTTTTTTGCTCGGGTGACGGTCGCGGAAAACAACGGATCAACGCGACTTCGGAACATGGTTGACCTCAAACCCTGGTGTTCCTCAACGCTGGTTTGCTCCCAGCGGCTGGAAAAATCGGAAGTTGCGAGCACGGTCTCCACGACCGGCTGCAGGTCCGCGTCGCCGCCCCCCGAGATATGGCACATAGGCAGCTGGTCAGACACCACGAGGACGTAGCCTGTTGTGGCTGTCGAGTTGATCCTCCAGTAGTGATTAGCCTGTCTCAATGCCGGCGGGGGAAGGGAAGCCTGGTCTATTTCTGCGACCAAACCCATTTTGTCTCCGAGTCCGACCGCTGACTCGAAGGGGGCAGGGCCATCAATCCAGCTGGCCGGGTTCAGCACCCATTCCTCGCATCCACGCAGCGCTCCGCTGAAGCCAGCCAGTTCCGCTTCCTGCGCCTGGGCAGGACTTGCGGTGACGATAGCAAGACCGAGGAGGAATAAGTTCCGCATCCCTTCAATCTGCTATCGGCGAGTTCCGCTGTCCACCCGTTTAAGTCGTCGGGAGGACCGCTTTTCGCCCTAGCCGGTGACGATGTGCGGGCGGGCGAGGCGGCAGCGGCAATGATTCCGGGCGTCAGCCCCATCCATCAGGCTCAGCAGCGCCGCCCGCGGGCCTGCCGCTGTTCACAACGGCGTTGTTCGCGTTCGTAGTCGCGCTGCTCACGTTCGCGTTTGGCTTTGGTTTCCTCGTCCGAGGTGGTGACGGCGTCGAAGCCGGCCCCGACCACTGATCCGGCGACCTTGGCCGTGCCGCCGATCACCGCCGCGGTCCCGCCCACGACCGCCCCGACCAGACAGCCCTGCAGCATCAGCGATCCGGCCAGAATGGCGGACAGGGCGGCGAGACGGGGGATCGATCGGGTCATATGGGCGCTCCGGGGACATCCCGTTCTGATCATGAAAGCATGAACAGAGCCTGACCCAGCCGCTAGCGGCTGTCGACCATGACCAGTTCGGCGTCGCTGCCGGCGGTGATGATGATCTCGGCCTCGTCCATGATGGCCGCGCCGTCGCGGGCGTTCAGGGGGGTGCCATTGACCTCGACCGTACCGACGGCGGGCACCAGATAGGCGCGGCGGCCGGCGGGCAGGCTGTAGCGCACGGTTTCCCCCGCGGTCAGGGTCGCACCCAGCACCCGGGCGTCGGCGTTGATGGTCAGGGCCTCGTCGGCCGGATCGCCCGAGGCCAGCACCGAGAACCGGCCGCTGCGGTCGGACTTGGGAAAGGCGCGCGCCCCCCAGCCGGGTTTCGCGCCGGGCTTGTCAGTCTCGATCCAGATCTGGAACAGGGTGGTGGTCTCGTCCTCCAGATTGGCCTCGGAGTGACGCACGCCGGTGCCCGCGCTCATCACCTGGACGTCGCCGGCTTCGGTGCGGCCCTTGTTGCCCATGGAATCCTCATGGGTGATGGCCCCGGTGCGGACATAGGTGATGATCTCCATGTCCGAATGCGGGTGGGGCGGAAAGCCCGATTGGGCGGCGATCTCGTCGTCGTTCCAGACGCGCAGCCGGCCCCAGCTCATCCGTTTGGGGTCGTAATAGTCGGCGAACGAGAAATGGTGTTTGGCGTTGAGCCAGCCGTGGTCGGCACCGCCGAGGCTGGCAAAGGGTCTGACGTCGATCATGATGCGGTCTCCCTGCGACGTCGGCGTAACAGCACCCGACGTCGGTTCGCAAACCATATAGGTAACATCTACTGTTGCGGAAGGGGGCTTCGGCGCGCATCGTCGGTTGGGCGGGAGCAAGCCTTGCCATTGCTGCGCGCGATGCCGCGGGTCGACCCCCACCAGTGCGGCACGCGGCTAAGCGTGACGCGGTCCCCAACACGGCAATCGGGGCGGGCCGGGGCACGAACGCGGTCCACCGTATCGCCTATGCGGACTGACATAACCCGGTAGGAGCCCTCTTCTGTCTCGCGCATTCCGAACCCGGTAACGACACCGACCTCCCGGCTGGTCGGTCCATTCGGAATCAGCAGGATCGCTCCGACAATCGCAGCCAGAGCGGCAAACCCCGCCATGATGCCGAGACCGACGAGGGTGTCGCGATGGTAGGTGAGCCAGACCCGGGTCGGGACTCCCTTGATCACCCCACCTGCGCCCGGTGTCGCAGCATGGCGTCGGCGAGGACGCAGGCGGCCATGGCCTCGACCACCGGGACACCGCGCAGGGCGACGCAGGGGTCATGTCGGCCCTTGGTGCGGATGTCGGTCTCGGTGCCGTCGCGGGTGATGGTCTGTCGCAGGGTCAGGATCGATGAGGTCGGCTTGAACGCTACCCGCGCCGTCAGCGGCTGGCCGGTCGAGATGCCGCCCAGCACGCCGCCGGCATGGTTGGACAGGAAGACCGGCCGGCCATCGTCACCCAGCCGCATCTCATCGGCGTTCTGCTCGCCGGTCAGTTCGGCGGAGTCGAAGCCCGCGCCGATGTCGACGCCCTTGGCCGCATTGATCGACATCAGGGCCGCCGCCAGTTCGGCGTCCAGCTTGCCATAGACCGGTGCGCCCCAGCCGGCGGGCAGGCCGGTGACCTCCAAGGCCACCACCGCCCCGATCGACGAGCCCGCCTTGCGGATGCCGTCGAGGTAGGTTTCCCACGCTGGCACGACCGTGGCCGAGGCGGCGAAGAGGGGGTTGTCATACACCGCGTCGAAGTCGACGGCCTCAGGGGCGATCCGGTGTGGACCCAGTTGCACCACACCCGCGCGGATGCGGATATCCGGGCCCAGCACCTTGCGGGCTACGGCTCCGGCGGCGACGCGCATCGCCGTCTCGCGGGCCGAGGAGCGGCCGCCGCCACGGTGGTCGCGGACGCCGTATTTGGCCTGGTAGGTGAAGTCGGCGTGGCCGGGGCGGTAGGCGCGGGCGATTTCGCCATAGTCCTTTGAGCGCGCGTCTTCATTGTCGATCTGGATGGCGATCGGCGTGCCGGTGGTGACCGGGCCGTTGCCGTCGTCGAACACGCCGGACAGGATGCGGGCCGTATCGCTCTCTTGCCGCTGGGTGACGAAGCGGCTGCCGCCGGGCTTGCGCCGGTCCAGCCACGGCTGCAGGTCGGCCTCGGTCAGGGGGATCAGGGGCGGGCAGCCGTCGATGACGCAGCCGATCGCCGGCCCGTGGCTCTCGCCCCAGGTGGTCACACGAAACAGATGGCCGAAGGTGTTGTGGGACATGGTGCCTCCGGCTTAGGCCGCCAGACGGTCCGCCGTCCAGACGCGGGTGAAACGGGCCAGCAGATCCTCGGCCGAAGAGGGAACGTCGCTGCTCGGCGTCAGGGTCACGAACAGATGGCCCCGGGTCCTGGTCCCGCGCGCGGGCAGGCCCAGGTCGCGCAGGCGCAGGCGCACCGGAGTCTGCATGTCGGCGACGATCCAGGCCTGACGGAGTCCGGCATGGGTCTCGATCTCGATGCGGCCGCCGTCTTCCAGCCGCCGCGGCGACACCGGCCAGGACATGAACAGGTCGTCGCCCATCACCGACAGGTCGTCGGTCGGGCGGATCAGCACGGCCAGATACAGGTCGGATCCGTCGACGGCTCCCCCCTTCAGCCGCAGATGTTCACCGGTGCGCAGGCCGGACGGCACGGTGACGCGCAGGGTGCGCCCCCCCAGGGTCACCCGGGTCCGGCCGCCGTTCAGGGCTTCCATCGGGGTGATGCCGACCACCGGACGGGCTGCCGGACGGGCCTCGGGGGCCGCCAGGGCGGGCCGGGGGGTGCCTTCGATCTGGATCAGACGCCAGGCGGCGATGACCCTGCGGAACCGGTCCGCATCGCCACCGGGCAGGTCCGGCCGCGCCGCCTTGACGGCGGCCCGGAAGGCCCGGGTCAGGCCCGGACCGTCCACCGGACCGGCCAGGCCCAGCAGGGCATAGGCCTGATGGATCGACGTAATCTCGGGATGGGAACGGATATGCATCTTCCCACTAGAACGCCGAACAGGGTCAACGGGCGGTTAACCGTGACCGTAGGTCGCGGCCCATTCCCGACCCCGCTGATCCACGCTAAGTCAGGGCATGACCTCACCCGTGATCCCACCCAGCCCGACCCGTGAAGAGTATGCGGCTGATTACGCCGCCGCCCTGGCCGCCAATGGTGACGACAGTATTTTCGAACGCGATGAGCCGACCGGCCTGTTCGTCGACTGGATGGCCGATGCCCGGCGGACCGAGCCGAGCGACGCCAATGCCATGACCCTGGCCACGGTGGACGCCGACGGTCTGCCGGATTGCCGCATCGTCCTGCTCAAGGACGTCGATGCCCGCGGCTTCACCTTCTATTCCAACAGCGAGAGCGCCAAGGGTGAGCAACTGGCGTCATGTCCGGCGGCCTCGCTGGTATTCCACTGGAAATCGCTGCGGCGGCAGGTGCGGGTGCGCGGGACGGTCGAACGGGTCGGCGCGGCTGAAGCCGACGCCTATTTCGCCAGCCGCGCCCGCGAGAGCCGGATCGGGGCCTGGGCTTCGGACCAGTCACGGCCGCTGGACAGTCGCGAGGCGCTGGAGGCCGCGGTGGCGCGGGAAACCGCCCGTTTTGCAGATCAGGACGTGCCGCGTCCGGAGCACTGGACCGGTTGGCGGCTGGTGCCGGACACGGTCGAGTTCTGGCGCGACCGGCCCTTTCGCCTGAATGACCGCCTTCGGTTCCAGCGGAAGGGTCAGACCTGGAGTCGCGAACGTCTCTGGCCCTGACGGAGCTAGACCCCGTACCGCGCCATGAAGGTTTCGACGGCGTCGGTGGCGATCTGGGTACAGGATCGCCGGGCCGGAAGGTCCTCGCCGGCCATCAGCGGCACGAAGAACACCGGATGTTCGACCAGGCCCATTAGCTGTCCGGCGGCCCAGGATGATTTTTCGAACTTGAGCTGGCCGCTTTCGCGCAGGGCGTCGAGGGCGCTGATCAGGGCTCCGCCGAAATCCCGCCGACCCTTTTCGAAGAAGCGGGTGGCGACGGCCTTGAAGCGGGGGCGTTCGGCCATGACCAGACTGAAAACCGAGCGCACGAACGGGTCGCTCATGAACTCCGCATAGGTCCTGGTGAAGAGCAGAAGTTGCTCCCGGGCCGGTCCTGACGCTGTCCGGACCATGCGCATCCGCTGACTGAAATCCTCGGCTGTATCGGCGATGACGGCGGCGAACAGCTGGGTCTTGCCGGGGAAATAGGCATAGAGGGTCGCGGTCGAGACGCTGGCTTCCCGGGCGATCGGTTCGATCCGGGTGGCGGCATAGCCGACGCTCAGGAATTGCTGTCGGGCATACCGGACGATGGCGTCCCGACGGACGTCGGAGGGAGGCGACTGGAGAACGGCGCTGCCGGGCATGGGACAATCAACAACTGTTTACTGCCCCTACCCTGAAGCTTGTGGCTCTTTCGGGCAAGTCTCGGGAACCGTGTTCGTGAATCGATGGTCAGTCAGGATGCCACGGGTGCAACAGTGGATGGGCCAGAACGGGGGCGACCAGCCGCACCACCGCCTGGGGATCCTCCAGCCTGACGGCGGCGGTGGCGTCGGCGACGATGAAGTCGGCCCTGACCCGGGACGGTTCGGTCAGACGTTCGTGGCCGGGTCGCACCGTGGACAGGTACTGGGCGATGACGGAATCGGCGGTGCGACCGCGTTCGGTTTGGTCGCGCAGCAGGCGGCGGATGAAACGGATGTCGGCGGGCGTGTCCACAAACACCCGGATATCGAACAGGGCTGCCAGCTCGGGCGTGCACAGGACGTGGGTCCCCTCGACCACCACCACCTCGGCGGCGGGTATGGGTTCCCCGCCCGGCTCGCGGCCGTGGTGGATGAAGGAATAGATGGGGGCGATGATGTCCTGTCCCGCCTTCAGGGCCGAGAGATCGGCGATCATCAGGGTATGGTCCCGGGCGCTGACGTCGTCGAAATCGAAGGTGGTCGGGTCAAAATCGACCAGCCCGGCGGCGTCGCGATAATAGGCGTCCTCGCGCAGCAGTACGGCGACTCCGTCAGGCAGGACCGAGACCAGTGTTTCGGCCAGGGTGCTCTTGCCGGACCCCGAACCGCCGGTAATGCCGATCAGAATACTCATGTGTGACTCCGCCTGGACCTGTCCGGATTTCTAGGGGGACCCGGACGGAAAGGCCATGTGCGATGCGCCCGGAGCTGACCTTGCGTCACGTTGCTTATCGCCAATCACCCCGATAGCGTGGGTTCAAGCGTTTCGATCAGCAGACGCAGGCGAGGGATATCGATGCTTGGATTGATGCAGGACTGGCCGTTGACGGTCGACAAGATCATCGATCATGCGAAAAATTGGCACGGTCATCGTGAGGTCGTCACCCGCTCGGTCGAGGGGCCGATTGTCCGCACCACCTACGGCCAGATTCACGATCGTTCCAAACGGGTCTCCAGCGCCCTGCTGGCCTGGGGGGTGAAGCCCGGCGACCGTATTGCCACCCTGGCCTGGAATACCGGCAACCATATGGAGGTCTGGTACGGCATCATGGGCATCGGGGCGGTGTGCCACACCCTGAACCCGCGCCTGTTTCCGGAACAGCTGATCTACATCATCAATCACGCCGAAGACCGGATGATCTTCGTCGACCTGACCTTCGTGCCCCTGCTCGAGGCGATCCTGCCGCACTGTCCCTGTGTCGAGAAGGTCATCGTCATGACCGACGAATGGCACATGCCGGCGACCAAGCTGCCCGCCGCCGAATGCTATGAGCAGGTGCTGTCCGAGGCGACCGGGGACGCAGCCTGGGGAGAGTTCGACGAACAGACCGCCTGCGGCCTCTGTTATACCTCGGGCACGACCGGCAATCCCAAGGGGGTACTGTATTCGCACCGCTCCAACTTCATCCATACGCTGCTCGGCCTGCAGGCCACGGTGCTGGGGGCCAGCCCCAGCGAGGTGATCCTGCCGGTGGTGCCGATGTTCCACGCCAACGCCTGGGGTATCGCCTTCGGCGGCCCGGGAGCGGGTTCCAAACTGGTCCTGCCCGGAGCGCAGATGGACGGGGCCTCGATCTATGAGCTGATCGAGACCGAGGGCGTGACCTTCTCGGCCGCCGTGCCGACGGTCTGGCAGGGACTGCTGGCCCATCTGCGCGAACACAATCTGAAGATCCCCACGGTCAAGCGGGTGCTGATCGGCGGCTCGGCTGTGCCCGAGAGCCTGATCCGTGCCTTCCATGATGAGTTCGACATTGAGGTGCTGCAGGGCTGGGGCATGACCGAAACCTCGCCGATCGGGACCCTGTCCAACCTGCCGCCCGAACTGGCCGCCCTGCCGTACGACGAGCAGATGAAATGGCGCGTCAAACAGGGCACGCCGCCGCTGGGCGTCGAGCTCAAGCTCAAGAACTACGCCGGTCAGGAGATGCCGCACGACGGGCATACCTACGGCCGTCTGATGATCAAGGGCCCGACGATCGCGGGAGCCTATTTCAAGGATGAGGGCGGAAGTATCCTGGATTCCGAGGGCTTCTTCGACACCGGTGACGTCTCGACCATCGACGAACAGGGCTTCATGCAGATCACCGACCGCGCCAAGGACGTGATCAAGTCTGGCGGTGAGTGGATCAGCTCGATCGAGATCGAGAACATCGCCGTCGGCCACCCCAAGGTCGAGCTGGCTGCCGTGATCGGCGCGGCCCATCCCAAATGGGACGAGCGTCCGGTGCTGTTGATCAAGCTCAAGCCCGGCCAGAGCCAGAACAAGCAGGAACACCTCGACTTCCTGCAGGGCAAGATCGCCAAATGGTGGACGCCTGACGATGTGGTCTTCGTCGACGATATTCCGCTGGGGGCCACCGGCAAGATCGACAAGAAGGGGCTGCGCGAGCAGATGAAGGACTATCGTCTGCCCGGCGCGGGCTGACGCGGGGAGGGCACCACCATGGCCGGATCTGACAGACGGGCGCGGCAATCCCCGCGGGCCATGATGCGCTGGCTGGCGCTGGCCGCGGTGGCGGCTCCGCTGCTGGTGTTCGTCGCCGTTCTGGGAACCCGGTTCGGCTTGTGGTCGCAGGATGTGGGCCGCGACCTTCTGGCTCTGCAGATTGGGCGCTGGGTGGCGCTGGCAGGCCTGGCCGCGGGGACCCTGGCCGTGGTTCTGGCCTTCCGGGACCTGCGGCGGCTGGGACTCATGGCCCTGACTACCCTGTTGATCGCGGCGGGGACGGTCGGTGTGATGTTGCACCAGCAGGCCCGGCTGGCCATGGTGTCGCCGCTTGATGCCACCACCAATGCCGAAGACCCGCCGGGCTTTATTCCTGAAACCTTCGCCCTGCGGACGGCTGCGCAGGCCCCGAATGCGCCGCAGACCTGTGCCGGGCTGGACTCCGTTCCGCGCCAGATCCGCGCCGGGACGGCAACGACGGCGCTGGAGGACGCGGGCTTCCAGGTGAGCAAGGCCGGGCTGTTCCAGTCCGAGGGCGTGCACGCGGGCTTCTGGTTCGGCCTGCGCCATGACGCCGTGATCCGGATTCGTCCGGGCCGTACCGATGTTCGTGTCTCGGCCCGCGACAGCCGCCCCCAGGGCGACGCCGCCTGCCGGTTGGCCGCGAAGATCGTCGCCGGGCTTCAGGCCGGGTCGTAGGTCGCGCCCAGCGCCGGTCCCGGTCCGGCGGCCACCCGCCCCTCGCTGACCAATTTCTCCAGATGGGCCAGAACTGACAGGCTGGCCGCCGGCCACAGTCGTGGGTCCACGGCCGCATAGAGGATCGGCACCATGGCGGCGATGGTGCGGTCACCTGCCTGTAATCGATCCAGGATCTGCTGTTCGCGCGCGATTCGATGGGCGCGATAGGCAGCCAGGAAGGGGCCCGGATCGGTGACCGGCGCGCCATGGGTCGGCCACAGGGTCGTGAAGTTCCGGGCGATGACCGCGTCCAGACTCTTTATATAGGCGACCATGCTGCCGTCCGGCGGGGCCACCACCGTGGTCGACCAGCCCATCACATGGTCGCCGCTGAACAGGGCGTTCTCCTCGCGTAGGACGAAGGTCAGGTGGTTCGAGGCGTGGCCCGGCGTGGCCAGGGTTTCCAGCGTCCAGTCGTCGCCGGCCACGACCTCGCCGTCGGCCAGGATCTGGTCGGGCTGGAAGTCGTCGTCATCATCCTCTTCAATCGCCACCGCCGTATCGTGCGATCCCACCAAGGGCGCGGCGGCCAGAATCGTTGCCCCGGTCGCTTCGGCCAGGGGACGAGCCAGCGGCGCGTGGTCCAGATGGGTATGGGTCACCAGAATATGGCTGACGGTCTGGCCCTCGACCGTGCGTAACAGGGCCTGCAGATGAGCGTCGTCGGCCGGACCCGGGTCGATCACCGCCACGCGCGCCCCCGGGTCGGGTCGGCCGACGATATAGGTTCCGGTCCCGGTGAAGGTGAACGGGCCCGGATTGTCGGCGATCACCCGCCGGATCAGCGGTGAGACCCGGTCCGCACGGCCATAGGCAAAGTCGAACTGGCGGACGAACGGGATCAAGGCGCGCTCCAAGACCGGCAAGGCTTCCGGTGCCGGTGGCGGCCCGACCCTTGCGTTAATCTCTCGTAAATCTGTTCGGGAGTGCCTGTCATGGCCGTTTCCATAGCCTTGGCTGTATCAAATCGGCTTCTGCCGGTCGCCGCGGCCCTGTTGTGTCTCATGGCGACGCAACTGGTTGCGGCCTCCTGCACGCCCGAGCCCGTGCCCTATGCCACGCGCGTCATGATCCAGCGCTAGAGAGTAGAGCGGTCCCCCGCGCCTACTGCCGACGCACCCGGACCGAACGGCTGTCGCCGACGACCAGCAGGAAACTGCCCAGCGCCGCGCTGCGCACAGTCACCGGTGGATTGCCGCGGTTGCGGAAGCTGACATAGGCCGTGTCGATCTGCTGCCAGACGCTGCCGTCGGTCAGGGTGAAGGTCCAGCGGCCCTCCCAGTTCTCGGTCGCGCTGGCCAGGGTTGATTCGATCGACGTCACTGATTCGGGCTGCCCGTTGCGCTCGAACAGATTCGGCAGGGACGGTAGATGGAATCCGAAATTCTCGCGGCGGGCGGTGCTGATCTGGTTGCGATCGACGACCACGACGTCCCCCTGGCGTTCCGCCGTGTCCAGCGCGCCGGCGGCGACGTCAAAGCAGCTCAGGCGCGCCGCGGGATCGCCGAGGGAGCGACAGGCGACCAGCTCGGCCAGCAGGCCCGCCCGCTCGCCGGCAGGGCCGCCGACCCCCGTCTGGGCAGGCTGGGCGGCGACTTGCGTGGCGGCTGACAGGCTCAGGATCGCGACAGTCGAGAGGCGGATAAGGATCGGTCGGGTCATGGCTGGGGCGCTCGAGAGCACGCGGGACGCGCGCGCCCCCTCTTTATGCATGAACATGATCCTGCTCGCCAGAGATCGCCCGCTGCGCGAACGTGGCCGGAATACGACAGTCCGGGGGCAAGTTTGTTACGGATGTGCAATTGTAGTGGCCTAAATGGGGGCGAAGCGCATAGTTTGCCTCGAACTGCGGTGTATGTGTCGCCACGGTGAACTGTAGATCATGTCTGTCATTTCGGCTCTGAGGCCCACCGGTCCGACGTCGAATCCCAGGAGGAACAAGCTTTGAAAGCTCACACCATCCGCCAGCAGTTGCTGGCAACCACCATCATCGGCGGCCTCGTCGCATTCGCCGCGCCCGTAATGGCGCAGACGCAGCCGGCCGCCTCCCAGGTTGAGGATGTCGTCGTCACCGGTTCGCGTATCGTCCGTCAGGACTTCACCGCGATCAGCCCGGTCACTACCGTCGGTCAGGAGCAGCTCGAGCTGACCCAGACCCTTACGGTCGAGTCGCTTCTCAACGAGCTGCCCCAGGTCGTTCCGGGTAACATGCGCACCTCGAACAACTCGGGCGGCGAAGACTTCGCCACCATCGACCTGCGCGGCCTCGGTGCAAACCGTAACCTCGTGCTGGTCAACGGCGAGCGCATCCCCGGGTCCTCGACCTCGGGTACGGTCGACCTGAACACCATCCCCGCCTCGCTGGTGCAGCGCGTCGAAGTGGTGACCGGTGGTGCCTCGGCCGTTTACGGTTCGGACGCCATCTCGGGCGTGGTCAACTTCATCCTGAAGGACAACTACGAAGGTGCCGAGATGTCGGTGACCTACGGTTCTTCGTGGAACGGCGACGCGCCGGAAGTGGAAGTCAACGGCCTGATGGGCGGCAATTTCGCCAACGGTCGTGGCAACATGACCGCCTACGCCGCCTACTATAACCGTGGTTCGGCCAGCCAGGGTGATTTCGACTTCTCGCGGACCTCGGGCGCGCTTTGCTCGAACCGTCCTGACTTTGAAGAAGCCTATGTCTGCGACACGGCGGCTGAAGCCGCTGCCGCTGCCGCTGCCGGCGGTGGTGTACTGTTCTCGGGTGGTTCGGCGACGCCGGCCTGGGGCTGGATCGCTAACTCTACTGCCAACCCGTTCAACCCCGCGGCTCTCAATGCCAACCCGCTGACTGCGGGCCAGTTCGCCAGCTACGATCACGACTGTAACCCGGCGACGCCGAATGTGGCCTATGGGTCGAGCTCCAACCGCAACCTGTCGTTCAACGACGCCGGCTCGCTCGAGCCCCGCAACGTTGCGGGCGCCTGCGGTGTTCCGGATCGTGCCGCAGGGTCCTCGCGCTACAACTATGCGCCGGACAATTTCCTGATCATCCCGGCCGAGCGTGTCAACTTCACCACCATCGGCACCTACGACTTCTCCGACACCCTGCGGGCCAAGGTTCACCTGAACTACGTCAACAGCACCTCGCAGGTTCAACTGGCTCCGACGCCGGCGACCGGTCTGACCGTTTCGCTGACCCCGGCCATGCAGGCGCTGATCTCGACCGGCCACCCGGATCTGTGGGCTGCCCTGCAGTCGCGTCCGACCCCGCTTGCTTCGTTCGGCATCAACCGTCGTATGAACGAAGTCGGTACCCGCAACGCGTTTAACGAGAACAACTCGTTCTACCTTTTGACGACGCTTGAAGGTGAGTTCAGCCCCGCCTGGGACTGGAGCCTGACCGCTTCGTTCGGCTCGAACAAGTTCGACAGCCGTGCCGAAAACAGCGTCAATGCGACCGCTCTGTCGCAAGGCCTCGCCGGCTGCCAGGACGCCACCAGCGGCCTTTCGCTCGGTGTCAACGCCCTGCCGGGTTGCGTACCGATCGATCTGTTCGGTGCAGGCACCATGACCGCCGCCATGCAGTCGTTCGTCCGCGTCAACACCTTCTCCGCCACTGACGTGGAAGAGACGCGGATCGCCGGCTTCACCCGCGGTAACCTGCTCCAGCTTCCCGCTGGTCCGGTCGCGACGGTCTTCGGTTTCGAATATCGTGAAACCTCTGCCCAGTTCCGCGTCGACAACGAACAGCGTACCGGTAACATCTTCGGCTTCAACGCGACCCAGGACCAGGCCGGCGCGGTCAATGTTCAAGAGCTCTACACCGAAATCTCGGTGCCGCTGCTCGCGGACCTGCCCTACGCCAGCTACCTCGGCCTCGAGCTGGGCCTGCGTTACTCGGACTACTCCTCGATCGGTAAAGTCTGGACCAGCAAGGTCGGTCTGGAATTTGCGCCGGTTGACTGGCTCCGTTTCCGCGCCGTCTACAACGAAGCCACGCGGGCTCCGAACGTGTTCGAACTGTTCCAGAACGGTGACCAGGGTTTCCCGGGCTACATCGATCCCTGTAACGGTGCGACCGGCCCGGCTGCTGCGTTCTGCTCGACCCAAACCGGTGGTGCTATCCTGCCTGCTTCCTGGGCCACCTTTAACCAGAGCAACTCCCAGGTCGAAGCCTTCGCCTTCGGTAACCCGAACCTCCTGCCGGAAAACGCCCAGACCTTTACGGCTGGTTTCGTGGCCCAGCCGGACTTCCTGCCGATCGGCAAGCTGAGCCTGGCGGTGGATTACTACGACATCAAAATCACCGATGTTATCCGGTCGTTTGGTGCCCAGTTCTTCATCAACGATTGCTACACGAACAACGTCGCCGCTTCCTGCGCCCGCGTCGTTCGTGATCCGGCCAACGGCCAGGTCGACTACGTGAACACCTCGCGTGGCAACCAGGGTGAACTCGCCACCAACGGTGTCGACCTGACCATGGAATACTCGGTTGATCTCACCGATCTCGGCCTCGCCGGCCGTCTGCGGATCAGTGAACTGGCCAGCTTCGTGGACTCGTACACGATCAACGGCTCCGAGTTTGTCGGCACCACCAGTGCCGGTATCGGTGGCGCGACGTTCGACTTCAAGAACACTCTGACCGCGTTCTATGATATCAACGACTGGACCTTCATGACGCGCTGGAGCTACCTGCCCAAGCTGTCTGATGATCCGGGCTTCGGCTTCACCATCACGCCTTACCAGCCGGTCGCTTCCTATATCGACATGTCCGCACGTTGGAACGTGACCGATGCAGTCGCGATCTCGGCCTTCGTCGGTAACGTGCTGGACGAGCAGCCGCCGCAAACGCTGAACGGCATCTTCTCGCAGGGCAACACCGACCCGCAGGTCTATCGTGTCCTGGGTCGTACGTTCTCCCTGAACGCACGGATGCGCTTCTAGATCTCGATCTGGAACTCAAGACTGAGGGCGGCGGGGGAAACCCCGCCGCCTTTTTTCTTGGGCGATTGGTGTCAGGAACGGGCCGGCGTCCCGAAGGCCCCTTCGGACCGGGGCATATGATTCGCCCGTCCGGACGGGCCGTCACGGGTGGGCCGCCACGGACGGCGGCTATCTTCCCTGGTGTTCCGATGTGACGCTCTGGTCAGCGCAGTTTGCGACCGGTGAAGCTTGCCCGATGTCGATCCACTGGCGCGAACATCCGCCCTCCGGGGCAGCCCGAGACGGCAACTTTCGTCGCGAAAACATAAAAACCGTAAACGTTCAACCGTGGCTGGAATGCGACAATACGGGGGCAAGTTTGTTACGGACGCGTAATTCTTATGGCGGAAGCTTGTTTGGCATGGGTACGGTCCCTGGGTACGGGCAGGGGGCATGTTTCGGGACTCAAGTGATTCCCGGATTCATTCGGCGGGCAGCCGTTTCCCATCGACCTGATGCCGTAATGACCAGGAGGAATGTATTTTGAGAACTCAAATGATCAAGCAACGACTGTTGCAGTCGACCATGATCGGTGGCGCGGCCCTGATGGCCCTGGCCGCCGTCCCGGCGTTGACGCTGGTTGTTGCGCCGACGAGCGCCTTTGCGCAGTCGCAAACGGGTACCCTGACCATCGGCATCACCGGAACGGAAGGCCAGCCGCTGTCCGGTGCCACCGTGACCGTCAGTTCGCCGGACAGTCTGGTATCAAAGACCGCCGTGACCGACGCATCGGGCCGCGCCCGCCTGTCGGGCCTGGATCCCTCGACCAACTATTCGGTTCAGGTGGTCGCCCCCGGCTACGCCGACTTCACCGCCGATGACGTCGCGGTGGTCAGTGGCCGGGATCTCAGCCTGCGTTACGCCCTGGGCCGTACGACCGGCGGCGCGACGTCCGTGGCCGATGTGGTTGTTACCGGTCGTTCGCTGGCCGCCGTGGACACGACCTCGGCGACCGTCAGTACGACGCTGACGCTGGAAACGGTCGAATCACTGCCGACCGGCCGTAATTATCAGAGCTACCTGCAGCTGGTCCCGGGCGTGAAGCCCAGCGACGGCAACCCCTCGTCGCGCTCGGGCGTCAACTATTCCGACGTCGGCGGCCGGATCGGTACCTCGACCGACAACGTCTACTACCTCGACGGCGTGGACGTTACGGACCCGGCCACCGGTACTTTCGGCTCCAACTTCAACTCCGAGATCATTCAGGAACAACAGGTTATCGTCGGCGGCGTGCCGGCGGAATACGCCGGTGGTTCGGGCCTGATCTCGCGGGTGGTGACCAAGTCGGGCGGTAATGAATGGCACGGTTCGCTCAACTACTACCTCCAGAACGACAGTCTGGTCGCTACCGACGATCACAACACGTCCGGTGGCTTTTCGACCTATGACTCCGCCTTCACCCTGGGTGGGCCGATCCTGAGAGATCGGCTGTGGATCTTCGGTTCGTATCAGAAGAAGCACCGCGAGGATGAAGTTCTGGACGGCACCACCGGTGCCCTGCTGCGCTCGGTTACGAACGACGCCGAATATTCGTTCGCCAAGGCCACCTGGCAGGTCACCAACGACGACCGTCTGTCGGTCAGCTGGTTCAGTGACCCGACCGAAATCAGCGGCTCGTCCTCCCCGACCACTCTGAACAATCGTGACTCGCGTCAGATTCAGGGTGGCGACAACTACAAGGTCGATTATTCGCACACCTGGGGCGACCTGCTGGTCAACGCCTACTGGTTCCAGCATGGGGGCGAAGTGTCGCGCCTGGCTGCCGATCAGTCGGTCCGTAACACCGTTGCCTATCGCGGTCCGGGCTCCACTCTCGCCCAACGCTCCCTTGGCGGTGCCGGCTCCAATCTCGAAACTCACCGCGATCGCGAGGAATACGGTGCCAATTTCGAGTATTTCCTCGACAGCAGCTTCGGCACCCACACGATCAAGGCGGGTTATACGAACACGAGCAACACCTACGGTGAGAATGGCACGGTCCCGGGTGGGGCAACCTTCACCTCGATCGCCTTGGCGAATTCAGGTGCCACCTTCGCCGACTTCACCAGCTCGGTCGGTGGCTGGACGACCCGGCCGTTCGCTCAAGGAGACCAAGCCCGCATTCAGGCTGCCATCCTGGCCAGCCCGACGGCTACGGCTGCGGTGGATACCAACCTCAACGGCATTATTGAAGCCAGCGAAGTTGACGCGATCACCTTCTCCAGCACTGCTGGAAATCCCAACGGCATGGTGAACGCCTCTCGCAACGTGGAAGCGGTGCAGGGCGCATACCAAGTCCGGAGTGAAGGCCAGGCCGTTTATCTGCAAGACACCTGGACGCTGGACCAGTTGACCATCAACGCGGGTCTCCGTGCCGAGAAGTGGGAGCATTTTGCTTCTGACGACTCGAAAGTCGCGACTTTTGACTGGGATGTGGCTCCCCGCCTGAGCGTGGTCTATGACCTGTTCAACGATGGTCGCAGCAAGGTCTTCGGTTTCGCCGGTCGCTATTATGATCCGGTCCGGAACAACATGTCCGACTTCGCCGGGGCCCTGACGGGTCCGGTCACTAACGAGCAGATCAATGTCTACGGGGAATGGCTCACCTACCGCGTGCGCGGTGGAGCCACGACGCCGGACGCCCTGTTCGCGCCGACCACCAAGACCCCGTACACCGATGAATATATGCTCGGCTATTCGACCACTTTCGGTTCGAGTATCGGTTTGTCGGCCTCAGTGACCCACCGCGCGACCCGGGACATTCTCGAAGACTTCGATCTGGCCCTGTATTCGGACCCGAACGCGACCGCGGCGGATGGAGCTGATGGCTACGCCTTCCCCGGCTCGCCGTTCTACATCCCGCTTTCGTATTTCGGTTACGACACGACCCCGAACTCGAACTATGTCATCGGCACTCTGCCCGGTGCCAAGCGGGACTATACGGGCTTTGAAATCACCCTGACGAAGTACAAGGTCGATAACTGGTTCGGGCAAGTCTCGTATACCCACAACGCGGCCAAGGGTAACTCGAACTCGGACAGCAACGCCGACTTCCAGGGCGACTGGATCGCGCTCGATCCCCGGGCGCCGAACCTGTACGCCAAACAGCCGGGCAACATTGAGCACCAGTTTAAGGCTTACGGTGCCTATGATTTCGATTTCGGTCTGCAGGTCGCCGGTGTGTTTAACTGGAACAGCGGGGCGCTCTATACCCCGTCGCAGGTGATCTACGGTCGTTATTTCGCGCCGATGGACGCGCCTTATGAGTACAATGGCGTGACCGACACCTATCTGTCGCCGGGCTTCATTGGTTCGGAGACGACTCCGTCGTACTTCACGCTCGACATGCGCTTTAAATATGAGCACCAGCTGCCGATCGGGAACGCGGAATTCTTCCTCGACGTCTTTAACATTCTTAACAAGCAAAGCCCGACGTCTGTGCAGAAGCTGCTCGCCGGTGACGGTGTGTACGCCTACCAGGAAGCGAATGACTGGGTCGCGCCGCGTCGCGCTTACCTTGGCGTACGCTTCTCGTTCTGATCTGGAGTTCACCTCTTGATCAAATCAATGCCGGCGCGAAAGCGTCGGCATTTTTTTGTGCCTCTCCGTGGGGGTGTGGTGCCGTGAAATGGCCATAGACGGGCGGCAAGCGGGACGACAGTTTGGTTTCGCCTGACAGACCCATAAGGATTGCCCATGCTTGTCGCTTTTCTCGCCGTCGCCGCGCTCGGGTTCGGGGGGCAGGATCCCGACGGTCTCGTGGTGACGAATGCGGCTCCGCTCGAGAGCGCCGATACCGTGCGCTATCGCGAGGCTGTGGCCTATGCCAATCCGATGCCGCGCGGCGCGCCGACGGCCGACTATCCGCTGGTGGCCTGGTGCGACGCCCTGGTGTCGGGCCATGTCGCTATCGGCGAGAGCCTGACCAATGCCGATCCGCTGGATCTCGACATCATCCGTCTGGGCAAGCTGGAGGCGGCGGACTTCCGCGCCGCGCTGAGCACGGCCGCGCCGCGCCAGACTGCCGCGACCCGGGCCGCTGCCCGCGCCGCTGCCGCCGAGGCCACGGCTCGCTGGGCCCCGCTGATGGTTCAGGACGAAGCCGTGCGCAGTCAGGCCTTTGGTCTCTTCTTCGGTCTGCCGGGCCGTTGCGAGCACGCGGCGCGTCGAATCCGCGAGGGGATCACGACCCCGCCGGCCACCCCGGCCGACGTCGGGCTGGAAGATCCCGTCAGCTGATGAGGATGAGGGTCGGCCTCAACCCGCCGGATCGTAGTTGAGGATCGGCGACAGCCAGCGTTCGGCGGTCGCCAGGTCCCAGCCCTTGCGCCGGGCATAGTCCTCGACCTGATCGCGATCGATCTTGCCGACGCCGAAATAGTGGCTTTCGGCATGGCCGAAATACAGGCCCGAGACCGAGGCCGGGGGCGTCATGGCGAAGCTCTCGGTCAGGGCCATACCGGCGTTGTCCTCGGCCTGCAGCAGACGGAACAGGGTGGCTTTTTCCGTGTGATCGGGCTGGGCCGGATAGCCGGGAGCCGGACGAATGCCCTGATATTTCTCGGCAATCAGGTCATCGACGCTCAGCGCCTCGTCCGCAGCATGACCCCACAGTTCGGTGCGGACCCGCTTGTGCAGGGCCTCGGCAAAGGCCTCGGCCAGCCGGTCGGCCAGTGAGGTCGCGAGGATCGATGAATAGTCGTCCCCGGCGTCCTTGAACCGTTTGGCCACCTCCAGCTCGCCGTGACCGGCGGTGACGGCGAAGGCACCGATATAGTCGTTGCCGTCTTCAGCGACGAAGTCGGACAGGGCCAGATTGGGCTTGCCGTTCGACTTCTTGATCTGCTGGCGCAGGGTGTGGAAGCGGGCGATCTCGTCACTGCGGCTCTCGTCGGCATAGACGGCGATGTCGTCACCGTCGGCGTTGGCGGGCCAGAAGCCGACCACGCCCTTCGCCGTGAACCATTTCTCGTCGATGATCCGCTTCAGCATGGCCTGGGCGTCGGCGAACAGGTCGGTCGCGGCGGTGCCGACGATCTCGTCCTCGAGGATCATCGGATAGCGGCCGATCAGCTCCCAGCTGGCGAAGAAGGGGGTCCAGTCGATGTGGTCGGCCAGATCCTGCAGATCCCAGTTGTCGAAAGCGCGAACGCCGAGGAAGGACGGCGCGCCCGGCAGGGGCGTGGCCGGATCGGGCCGGAAGCGGTTGGCGCGGGCGGCGGGCAGGGTGGCGCGCGCCTTGACCTCCTGGCCCCGGGCATATTGTTCGCGGATACGGACATAGTCCTCGCGCGTGACGGCCTCGTTCTTCGCCCGGTCGTCCTTTGACAGCAGGCCGGCGACCACGCCGACGGCGCGGCTGGCATCGACGACATAGGTCGTTGACCCGGCCTTGTAGCCCGGCTCGACCTTGACGGCCGTATGGGTGCGGCTGGTGGTGGCCCCGCCGATCAGCAGGGGGATGTCGAAACCGCGCCGCTCCATCTCACGCGCCACGAACACCATCTCGTCCAGCGACGGGGTGATCAGGCCCGACAGGCCGACGATGTCGACCTTGTGCTCAACGGCGGCGTCGAGAATCCGGTCGGCCGGGACCATGACCCCGAGGTCGATGACCTCGTAGTTGTTACACTGCAGCACGACACCGACGATGTTCTTGCCGATGTCGTGGACGTCGCCCTTGACCGTGGCCATCAGGATCCGGCCCGCCTGTTCGCGCGGCTTGCCGGCCTTTTCGGCCTCCATGAAGGGCTCGAGGTGGGCGACCGCCTGCTTCATCACCCGGGCCGACTTGACCACCTGGGGCAGGAACATCTTGCCCGCGCCGAACAGGTCACCGACCACATTCATCCCGTCCATCAACGGGCCCTCGATCACATGCAGCGGGCGTTCGACCGATAGCCGGGCCTCTTCGGTGTCCTCGACGATCCAGTCGGTGATGCCGTTGACCAGGGCGTGTTCGATGCGCTTGCCGACGGGGCCGTCGCGCCATTTCAGATCGACGACCCGGGCCACGCCCTTGTCGCCCTTGTAGTTGGGGGCGATGTCGACCAGCCGCTCGGTGTTGGAGACATTGGTCCGCTGGGGCCGGTTGAGGATCACATCCTCGACCGCCTCGCGCAGGGTTGGATCGATGTCGGTATAGACCGGCAGGTCGCCGGCGTTGACGATGCCCATGTCCATGCCCGCCTGGATGGCGTGGTACAGGAAGACCGAATGGATCGCCCGGCGCACCGGCTCATTGCCGCGGAAGCTGAACGAGACGTTCGACACCCCGCCCGAGACCCGGGCCCAGGGCAGGGTCGCCTTGATCACCTTGGTCGCCTCGATGAAATCGACGGCATAGTTGTCGTGTTCCTCGATCCCCGTCGCCACCGCGAAGATGTTGGGATCGAAGATGATATCCTCGGGCGGGAAACCGACCTCGTCGACGAGGATGCGATAGGCGCGGGTGCAGATCTCGATCTTGCGCGCGGCGGTGTCGGCCTGGCCCTGTTCGTCAAAGGCCATAACCACCACGGCGGCCCCGTAACGCAGGCATTTGACCGCCTGCTGCCGGAACTCGGCCTCGCCCGCCTTCATCGAGATCGAATTGACGATCGGCTTGCCCTGGACGCATTTCAGGCCCGCCTCGATCACCTCCCATTTGGAGCTGTCGATCATCACCGGCACCCGGGCGATGTCCGGCTCGGCCGCGATCAGATTGAGGAAGGTGACCATGGCGGCCTGCGAGTCGAGCAGGCCCTCGTCCATGTTGATGTCGATGACCGAGGCCCCGGCCTCGACTTGCTGCCGCGCCACCGACAGGGCGGCCGGGTAGTCGCCGTCGATGATCAGCTTCTTGAATTTGGCCGAGCCGGTGACGTTGGTCCGCTCGCCGACGTTGATAAAGGTGGGACGCATCAGGTGACCTTGTCGAAGCGATGACCGAGGATGGAATAGAGGTATCGCTGTCGATAGGTACGTCGGGGCCGAAGCTCAGCTGCGAACGCGCTGGCTTGAATTCCGAATTCGTCAGGGTGGTATACCGCGAGCGTCAGAAGTGCGTCTTGGCAACCTTGGGCGTACCACGCGCGCGCGCGGTCGGTGATCTCGGGACCGTCCCCGTAAATCATCGCGTCGTAAGCCTGCCAGTAGATCGTGTTCAGCCCCGCACCCCACATCGCGGCCTGCGCAATCCAGCGATCGAAATACCAACAGGCGTCGCAGTCTATTGACGGTGACCCTCCGTCCTTCGCCTCAAAGAATGTGAGTGCCGCGCGCATGCCGATGTCCGCGTCACCGACCTCGCCCACATCAAGGGCCTCAGCGTAGAGTCGCGAGGCGGCGACCATATCATCGGCCTCCTCTGCTGAGGCGGCCTGCGTCAGTAGCGCCGACATCACGCCACCAACTCGAACGGTTCCAGCCCCGACAGCCGCATGGCCACCGGCCGTTCCGGGATCGCGCGTGTCGGCAGTTTGGCCACCACTTCGGCCGTGTGGCGGATGTGATCCGGCGTGGTGCCGCAGCAGCCGCCGACGATGTTGACCAGACCGGAGGCGGCCCATTCCTCGAGGAAATGGGCGGTCTGGTGGGCTTCCTCGTCATACTGGCCCATGGCATTGGGCAGACCGGCGTTGGGATAGGCGGCGACCAGGGTGTCGGCCACCCGGCTCAGTTCGGCGATGAAGGGCCGCATCAGGTCGGCGCCGAGGGCGCAGTTGAAGCCGACGGCGAACGGTTTGGCGTGGCGCACGCTGTTCCAGAAGGCCTCGGCCGTCTGGCCCGACAGGGTGCGTCCCGAGCGGTCGGTGATGGTGCCCGAAATCCAGATCGGCAGGGCCTCCATTCCCTCGTCCTCAAGGTCCTTGATGGCCTTGATCGCCGCCTTGCAGTTCAGCGTGTCGGTGATGGTTTCGATCAGATACAGGTCGACACCGCCCTCGTTCAGGGCCTGCACCTGATGGCGATAGGCGTCATAGACCTGATCGAAGGTGACCAGCCGCGCGCCAGGGTCGTTCACGTCCGACGACATCGACAGCATCTTGTTCAGCGGCCCGATCGACCCGGCGGCGAAGCGCGGCTTGTGCGGCTCCTTCTCCGTCCAGCGGTCGGCAGCGGCGCGGGCCAGTTTGGCCCCCTCCAGATTGATGTCCCACACCGACCGGGCGTCCAGTTTGTAGTCGTCCTGGGCGATGACGGTGGCGCTGAAGGTGTTGGTCTCGCTGATGTCGGCCCCGGCGGCAAAATACTGGTCGTGCAGGTCGGCGATGACGTCGGGCCGGGTCAGGCACAGGATGTCGTTATTGCCCTTCATCTGGCCCGTGTGGGCGGTGAAGCGGTCGCCGCGGAAATCCTCTTCGGACAGGTTCTGACGCTGGATCATCACGCCCCAGGCTCCGTCGAGGACGAGGATGCGGGCCTTGGCGGCGGCATGCAGGGCGGCGATGTGGTCGGCACGGGTCATGTCGACACCATCCTTCCCCCCTCGCGGGGGA
>TARA_R110002012_G_scaffold139040_1_pt1 | contig 50070 bp, 45 predicted proteins | sample TARA_R110002012 | Tara Oceans TARA_R110002012 (sample SAMEA4396515) | marine metagenome | biome: Westerlies Biome; feature: [DCM] deep chlorophyll maximum layer (ENVO:01000326); material: water (ENVO:00002006), including particulate matter (ENVO:01000060) such as... | depth 40 m
TGAAAGCGGATGCAAAGGTAATCATTCTTTTCCCCTTATTCCAAAATATTTTTTGTAAATATTTTTGGGAGAGATTTCTTCAAGAGGTCAGGTGGAATTCCTTCTTCGTTTAGAAGGGATGCAAAGGTACTACTCTTATGTTATACTTTGCAACCCTATTCTAAAAAATTACTTAAAATCTTTCAGGACTGTTTCACTTCTGTCTGGTCCTGTGGAGATTAGGTTAATAGGAACATTGACTACTTTTTCAATAAAGGAGATGTACTGATGCACTTCTTTAGGGAAAGCGTCATAAGTTTTAATTTTATTGATTGGGACGTTCCACCCGGAGAAGTCAGAAAAGACAGGGCTATAGTTGCTATTTATCAGGTCGTGGGGCAATTCGTCAGTCGGTTTGCCATCGACTGAATAGCTCGTACATATCTTAAGTGGATTAAAGTCTGTAAGCACATCTCCCTTCATCATGAAAAGGGATGTGACTTTATTGATCATGATAGCATACTTCAAAGCCGGCAGATCGAGCCAACCACAACGCCGTGGACGGCCTGTGGTAGCGCCAAATTCATGACCAACCTGCCTAAGTCTTTCACCAGTTTCTTCAAGTAGCTCGGTTGGGAAGGGGCCGCTGCCCACTCTTGTGCAGTAGGCTTTAAAGATGCCGTAAACCTCTCCAATGTTACCGGGTGCTATTCCGAGGCCGGTGCAGGCTCCAGCAGCTGTGGTATTAGAGCTAGTAACAAAGGGGTAGCTTCCAAAGTCAATGTCGAGCAATGACCCCTGGGCGCCCTCGGCCAATATTTTAGCTCCGGAGCTAATATGCTTATTGATTACATACTCACTATCGATGAGTTGGCAGTCTTTTAGAAAGTCAATAGCCTTGAAGAAAGCTTCCTCCTTTTCGGAGAAATCGTGCACGTAGTTATAGAACTCCAGGATCTTGAGGTGTTGTTCTTTTAGTGCGTTGTACTTCGCTTTAAAATCGGGGGACAGGATATCGCCCACCCTGAGTCCGAGCCTCGCCACTTTATCCTGATAAGTTGGGCCAATCCCTTTTAGTGTGGAGCCTATTTTCTTTTCTCCCTTTGAACTTTCGTAAGCAGCATCGAGTTGGCTGTGGCTTGGGAGAATAAGAGAAGCCTTTTTTGAAATAAAGAGCCGTCCATTGATGTCAACATTATATTTCGACAAAGCCTCTACTTCTTTCTTGAATATGATAGGGTCGAGCACCACGCCATTGCCTATGATATTGATTATGGAGCTATGGAAGATTCCAGATGGAATTTGATGGAGTACGTGCTTGATGCCATCGAATTCCAAAGTATGACCTGCGTTTGGTCCACCCTGAAATCTGGCGATTACATCGTATTTGGGCGCCAAAACGTCCACAATCTTTCCCTTACCTTCGTCTCCCCACTGAAGGCCCAAAAGTACATCTACCGCCATTTTTTTAAGATTTTTTAAGTTTTTCTATTGCCTCCGTTTCGCTGTCTACTATAGAAAAAATAGCATTGAGCTTTGTGATCACCAGTAGCTTTTTGACATGGTCAGAAGGATTAACAAGCACTACCTCTCCACCCTTGTTTCTGAATTTTGTAAGTATCGTTATCAGAACGCCTATACCACTACTGTTGATATACCTGACATCTTCTATGTAAAGCGCACAAAGGCTGACCTGTTTATCGATAGCATCTTTGACTATCTCTACCAACTCGGCTCCGTTGTTTTCGCCGATCAAGTCGCCTTCAAAATGGAGATGAAGAATTTTATCGCTTATGTTATGTGTGTATTTCATTCAGGCGCAATTATATAAGGAGAAAGCTCAGTTTAAAAATTAGAAAGTAAATTTTACGCTTTTTATGTTTTGGCCAGCTCTTCTCTGTTGCCGCAAGAGGCATTCGTACAGTTGCCATATAGGATGAGAGAATGATGCATGACGTCGAAGTGCAACAAGTCGCCGACGGTATTCTGAATATTCTGGATTCTTGGATCGCAAAACTCCATTACCTTGTGACATTCGGTACAAATCAAATGATCGTGTTGCTTGTAGCCATATGATTTTTCGTATTGGGCCATGTTTTGCCCAAACTGATGTTTTGAGACCAAGTCGCATTCAACAAGTAAGTCAAGCGAATTGTATACCGTGGCTCTGCTCACTCTGTAGTTTTTGTTCTTCATACTTATGTATAAAGATTCAACATCAAAGTGGCCACCCCTGGAATAAATCTCTTCCAGGATAGCAAAACGTTCGGGAGTCTTCCTCAGCTCCTTTTTTTCGAGGTAAGCTGTAAATATCTTTTTTACCTCTGAGAATATTTTTTCGTTGAGTACCATACTTTCAAAGTCACAAATATAGTAAAAGCTGGCTTAGTCAAGCTGCTCTAAGTCATCGTATCTGGAGACGCTGTAAACATCACTAATTTCCTCGAGTTTCCGAATCAGGGTGTCAAGATGTTTCGTGTCCTGGATATATAACTTAATTCCACCCTGAAAAATCCCATTGTCGGTGTCAATAGTTATCGACCTCATGTTCACCTTGAGTTCGTCGGATATTACTTTGGTGATATCGTTGATCATTCCCATTCTGTCGGTGCCGGTAATTTTCAGCCCCGTAAGGAAAGCAATCGCCTGCTGAGACGCCCATTTTGCCTTCACTACCCGGTAACCGTGATTGGACAAAAGCTCAGGTGCATTAGGGCAAGACGTGCGGTGGATTTTGATGCCTTCATTGACTGTGACAAAGCCAAAAACCTCATCACCAGGGATGGGATTACAGCATTTGGAAAATTTGTAGTCAATCACATCCATGTCCTCGCCGATCAGCAGCAGGTCGTGGTCTTTGCCTTTTACTTCAGTGATCTGCTTTTCAAAGGCACGGGCGTCCTGAATTTTATGACCATTCTTTTGGACATTCCCTTCCTTAAAGTCCTTGAATCTCTTGATGTCCTTTGAGTCGATCTTGCCTTTGCCTACCTCAAAGAAAAATTCCAAAGGCGTTTTGGCACCAAAGTATGCAACCAACTGGTCCAGGATTTCGCTAGAAAGGGTCAACTTCATTTGCTTCAGTTTACGAAGCACTATTTCTTTTCCTTCGGCGGCGGCGGCCTTCCTCTCTTCTTTTAGAAGATCCTTGATTTTTGACTTGGCTTTCGAGCTAACCACGAGCCTCAGCCAGCCTTCATTTGGTTTCTGCTTGCTGGAAGTCAGGATTTCAACCTGGTCTCCATTTTTTAGCACATGATTTAAAGGTACAAGCTTTTGATTCACCTTTGCCCCGATGCAACGTGCGCCAATTTGGGTGTGTATATCAAAGGCGAAGTCAAGCGCAGTGGCTCCATGTGGTAATGTTCTCAAATCACCTTTCGGGGTAAAGGCGAAAACTTCTTCCTGAAAGAGGTTGGATCTGAAATCATCGACAAACTCAATAGCCGAGGAATCGTTTTGCTCCAGCATGTCCCTCACACGGGTGATCCACTGCTCCAGGCCGGATTCCTGTGGGTTTGATTTATTCTCTTTGTATTTCCAATGAGCTGCATATCCTTTTTCGGCAATGTCGTCCATTCTGCGAGACCTGATTTGCACCTCCACCCAGTTGCCATGGTGGGACATAACTGTAGTATGCAAAGACTCATAGCCGTTCGCTTTCGATGTAGAAATCCAATCACGAAGTCTGTCGGGGTTGGGCTGGTAGTAGTCGGTAACAATGGAGTAAACCTGCCAGCAGGCAGCCTTTTCGTTTTCGTATTCGGTATCGATAATAATTCGGATGGCAAACAGGTCATATACTTCCTCGAAGGGGATGTTCTGCTTGCGCATTTTATTATATATAGAGTATATCGATTTGGGGCGGCCCTTGATTTCCACTGTCAAACCAGATTTTTCGATGGCCGATTGAATTGGCCTCACAAAAGATCTGATGTACTTGTTTCTGGACGCTCTGGTTTGGCTGATACTATTGGCAATAGACTTATAAGTATCGGGCTCGGTAAATTTGAGGTTTAAGTCTTCGAGTTCAGATTTGATTGTGTACAGTCCCAGTCGGTGAGCCAGTGGGGCGTATAGATAAATTGTTTCAGAAGCAATCTTCAGTTGTTTGTTGCGAGGCATGCTACCAAGCGTTCGCATGTTGTGTAGCCTGTCGGCCAGCTTCACGAGAATTACTCTCACATCTTCCGAAAGGGTGAGTAGCATTTTTCGGAAGTTTTCGGCCTGCTGAGAGCTACCATATTCGAAAACACCGGATATTTTAGTGAGTCCATCAATGATTTTGGCGATCTTTGGGCCAAACTCCCGCTCAATATCAGCAATACTAGTGTCGGTGTCCTCCACTACGTCGTGCAGCAAGGCTGCCACAATAGACGTGGTACCCAGACCAATTTCTTCCACGCAAATCTGCGCCACCGATAGGGGATGAAAAATATACGGCTCACCGCTCTTCCGCCTCATTTCCTTATGGGCTTCCATAGAGGTATTAAATGCCTTCTTGATTAGCTTGGCATCTCCGTCTTTCAGAAGTGGCTTTGCCAGTCGCAGCAAGCGCCTGTACCTCTGAATTATTTCCCGCTTCTCTTCCTCAATATCTACCGCCTGCATGTTACTTTATTAACGAATACCTATTTAAACAAATTTTTGTTACTACACGTTGACAAAACAAAATATTTCTCTACATTTGCATTCCGTTTTCAAAAGCGGGTGTGGCGAAATTGGTAGACGCACTAGACTTAGGATCTAGCGCCGCAAGGCATGGGGGTTCGAGTCCCTCCACCCGCACTAAAAAACAAACCCTCCTACGCAATTGCTGAGAGGGTTTTTTTATATTGGATTGACTCAACAAAATTCTACAACATTGGATATTCAACTCGACAAGATTACTAAGACAGAAGCCCTAATTAAAATTAAGGTTTCAGAAACTGATTATCAACCCAAAGTTGAAGAAAAAATAAGGGAGTATAGTCGCAAGGCCTCCATTAAAGGCTTCCGCCCAGGGAAGGTGCCTCAGGGCATGATTCGCAAAATGTATGGCAAGTCAATTCTTGTGGATGAAGTGAACCATATGCTTTCTCACAAAGTGTCAGATTACATCAAGGACAACAAGTTGGAGATCATTGGCGAACCTCTTCCCAATGTTGAAAAGGCGCAAGACATTGACTGGGATGTGCAAAAGGATTTTGAGTTTGAATACAATGTCGGGTTGGTTGATGAATTCTCGATTGACCTCTCCAAAAAGGTCAGCGTGACTTCGTACTCGATCAAAGTTGATAAGAAGCTAATTGCGGAAACAGTTGAGAACCTAAAGAACCAGTTCGGCGAAACCACCGATCAGGAAATTGCAGCCGAGGGAGACAACCTTTTCGGTGTTCTGAATGCTGAAGATGATGCTAAAGAGGAAAGCATTGTGCTGTATGCCGACAAACTTTCGCCAAAAGAGGCGAAAAAACTAGTTGGCCTGGCCAAAGGAGCTATTGTTGAGGTGGATATCAAGAAGCTTTTCAAAGAAGAATCAGATTTGGCCATCGCTCTTGGCATTACCAAAGATGAGGCTAAGAAACTGAAGGGCAAATATACTTTTGAAGTAAAAAATATCAGCCGTGTGGCTAAAGCCGAGGTCAATCAGGAATTGTTTGATAAGACGTTTGGCAAAGACGCCGTTAAGTCAAACGAAGAGTTTGAGCAAAAAATAAAAGAAACCATTTCTGAAAACTACCAGCAAGAAACAGACATGTTCCTTGACAGATCAATCAGAAATGAGCTGATCAAAAACACGAAACTTGAGCTTCCGGATAGCTTTTTGAAAAGCTGGTTGCTGAGAACGAATGAAGGGCAATTGACTCCGGAAGATATCGAGAAAGAATTTGATGCCTATACCAAAGAATTGAAGTGGTCTCTTATAAGAAACAAAATCAGCAAGGATCAGGATTTGAAAATAGAGCACGAGGATGTAATGGAAGAGGCCAGAAAGTTGATCAGAAGGCAGCTTGCCGGCAGTGGCATGGGATCTCAGTTTGAGTCGAGCATCGATATGTTTGTTAACAACTACCTTCAGGGGGAGAATGGTGACAATTACATGAAAGTTCACAATCAGGTTCAAACGCTGAAAGTAATGGAGTACATCAAGTCACAAGTGACGATTAAGTCGAAGGAAGTTAGTCTTGATGATTTCCGTGACCTGCCTATGAACTAAGAACCAACTTTTTGGGTTAAATTGAAGTCCTTTCACAGAAGGGCTTTTTTTTTATTTTTGTGTCAACCCATTAACAATACGTCAAATGTATAAAGAGCTTTCAAAAGAAGAGTTTAGGAAATACGCAGTGAAAGGCCAGGGGATTTCGGGCTCTGTTTTCGATCAATATGCAAGCAGAGTTGAGAATATGACCCGGTCGGTTATCGAAGAAAGACCAACAAGATTTGCAGAAATAGATGTTTTTTCCCGCCTGATCATGGACAGGATTATTTTCCTGGGCATGCAGGTAGAAGAAAATATCGGTAATATTATCACAGCACAGTTGTTGTTTCTGGAGTCTGTAGATGCAAAGAAAGATATTTTGCTATATGTGAACAGCCCTGGAGGTTCGGTTTATGCTGGCTTGGGTATATATGACACTATGCAATATGTGACCCCTGATGTGGCCACTATTTGCACAGGCATGGCTGCTTCAATGGGTGCAGTGTTGTTGGCCGGCGGTGCTAAAAACAAGCGTTCCGCATTGCCTCATGCAAGGATCATGATCCACCAGCCGAGCGGTGGCATGCAGGGCCAGGCCAGGGACATGGAGATTACCCTGAGACAAATGCAGGAGTTGCGGAAGGATTTGTACACCATTCTTTCGAACCATACTGGCAAACCATACGAACAAGTGGAGAAGGATTCAGACAGGGATAACTGGATGAGGCCAACCGAAGCGAAGGAGTATGGTTTAATTGACGAAGTTTTACAAAGAAAATCATCTAAATAAAGTACTTTTGGAAGATAAGATGGCCCAAGTAACTTGCTCATTTTGTGGGAGAAACAAAAAGGATGTCGACCTGATGATCTCAGGCATACATGCTCATATCTGCGATAAATGTATTTCGCAGGCTCAGCAAATTTTGCAAGAAGAAACAAAAACAAGGACTAGCACAGCGAAGCCAAAGTTCAACCTCATCAAACCTATTGAGATCAAGAATCACCTTGATGAGTTTGTTGTGGGCCAGGATGAAGCCAAAAAGGTTATTTCCGTGGCAGTGTACAATCATTACAAGCGATTGACGCAGGAAAAGACGGATGATGATATTGTTATAGAAAAGTCTAATATCATAATGGTGGGAGAAACTGGGACAGGTAAAACCTACCTGGCCCGTTCTCTGGCCAAAATATTGCAGGTTCCTTTTTGCATCGCTGACGCTACGGTACTGACCGAAGCCGGCTATGTTGGTGAGGATGTTGAAAGTATCCTGACGAGGTTGCTGCAAGCTGCCAACTACGACGTGGAAGCGGCCGAAAGAGGGATCGTTTACATAGACGAGATTGACAAGATTGCGAGAAAATCGGACAACCCATCTATTACCCGTGACGTGAGCGGAGAGGGCGTTCAGCAAGCGCTTCTAAAGTTGCTCGAAGGAACACAAGTGAATGTGCCGCCTCAGGGAGGAAGGAAGCATCCCGACCAAAAAATGATCACAGTGAATACGGAAAACATCTTGTTCATTTGTGGCGGTGCTTTTGATGGCATTCATAGGATGATTTCGTCCAGAATGACGACAAGACCGGTTGGTTTTGCTGCTGGCGCTGACAAAGAAGACGACGTGTTTATTGACAAGGATAACCTTCTGCAATACATCACGGCGCAGGATTTGAAGTCCTACGGTTTGATCCCAGAGCTTATCGGTCGTATGCCGGTACTCACCTACCTGGATCCTTTAAATAAGGAGACACTCAAAAAAATACTTACTTCTCCAAAGAACGCCCTGACCAAACAATACAAGAAACTGTTTGCGATGGAAGGTGTGGAGCTTGAGTTTGACGACGAAGTATTGAACTTTATCGTTGACAAAGCCGTGGCATTTAAGCTTGGCGCCAGGGGGCTGAGATCTATCTGCGAGGTAATCGTTAACGATGCGATGTTTGAAATTCCATCATCGAAGGATGTAGAGAAACTGGTTATCAGCAAGGATTACGCTGAAGAGAAAATGAACAAATCGAAGTTCAAAAGACTAAAGGCCGCTTAGGCCTTTTTTTGTTTCAAGAAAGATGCCATTTCCCTGGCGGCTTCTTCCGGAGCGTTCTGTTCACCAATAATCGTGTCTACTAAATCGTAGCCTTGCAACATCGCCCTTTTATATCCGTTGCTATCGGAGACGATGGAGTTGAGCTCTTTTAGCACATTATCGGGTGACATTTCGTCCTGTATCAGCTCCCTTACTACCTCCTTATTTGCAATCAGGTTGACCAAAGAAATGAAAGGCACTTTAATAAGCCTCTTGGCCAGGGCGTAGGAAATACCACTTGTTCGATAAATAACAACTTGCGGTGCTTTTAACAAGGCTGCTTCGAGGGTGGCAGTGCCAGAGGTTACAATAGCGGCCTCGGCTAGTTTGAGGATTTCATAAGTCTTGTTGTAAACCAGCTCTACGTTTCCCCCGCTATGTTTTAGTGCTTCGTAGGCGCTATCAGGAAGGTTGTCGACTGCTGCCACCAGAAAATGAAACTCTGGCTTTGCCGGCACTATCTGCTTGAGCATTTCCACCACATTGGCTACCTCCTGCGCCCGACTTCCCGGCAGCACGGCGATCACTTTTTTGTCCGCCCAGGCACCTAAAAACTGCTCGTCGAAATCATATGACTTAATAGCCTCCTTCAGAGGATTTCCCACATAGGAGACGTCAAACTCATACCTTTTAAAAAACTCCACTTCAAATGGAAGAATGCAAAAAAGCCTATCGATCAGCCGCTTCAGCTTATACGCCCGCTTTTGGTTCCACGCCCATACTTTAGGAGAAATGTAGTAAAAATTGGTAAAACCCTTTGCCCTGGTGAAGGCAGCAATTCTCAGGTTGAACCCCGGGTAATCGATAAAGATCACTGCATCCGGATTGAATTCCAAAATGCTGTTTTTGCACTCTTTTTGAAGTCTGGCCAAGGTTCTCAGGTTTTTGATCACCTCCCAAAACCCCATGATGGCCAGCTCCCGATAGTGTTTGAGGATAGTGCCTCCCGCCTTTTCCATGTAGTCGCCACCCCACCCGACTATTTCCGCTTCAGGGTCGAGTTTCTTTAAGTAATTGATTAGAAAAGACCCATGTAAATCTCCAGACCTCTCTCCTGCAATCAAAAAATACTTCATTCGGTCCGGGTTTGGGTGGTTAGTGAGTGTATCGCAGGCAAAGGATGCTATTCTCCAAAATACTCTACGTAATTGCGGGGCGTCTCGTAAAGCTTGATGGCATGCAAAGTTGCGCTTGGCGCAATTTCTTTGACTCCCGGAAAGAGTATCTTCCAGAACTCAAAAACTATGTTCTCGCAGCTCGCCATTTTCCCCTCAAGAAAATCGACATCCAGGTTAAGGTTTTTGTGGTCCACCCTTTCAATCACCCTTGAGCGAATAAGCGTACTTAACTTCTTAAGGTCAATGACAAAGCCTGTTTCTGGATCGGGCATTCCTTTGACTGTTATGATCAAGTCAAAATTATGCCCATGCCAGTTTTCGTTAGCACAGGGGCCAAAAACCGTTTCGTTTTTCTCCTTTGACCATGCCGGATTGTATAGCTTATGAGCTGCGTTAAAATGTTCCTTCCTGCTTACGTAAATCATTCCCCAACAAATTTTCGCAAATATAAGAAGAATGTGTGCGTGTTACGCAGGCTTTCAGTCTTTAGGCTTTATTGGCCTGCTATTTAGCCCTATATTTGGGCAAAATAACTCTGAATGATCGTAGTAACTGGTGCTGCTGGCTTTATTGGAAGCTGCCTTATTTCAAGCCTGAACAAGAAGGGCTTCCGGGCCATTGTGGCTGTTGATGACTTTTCCAACGAAGAGAAGAACAAAAACCTCGAAGAGAAGCAAATAATAGAACGTGTGGACAGAGATGACTTCTTCGGCTGGATCGAGAATAATCAAAAGCAGATAGAATTCATCTTTCATCTGGGAGCACGCACAGACACTACCGAGTTTGACCGGGAGCTTCTTTGGAAGCTGAATACAAACTATTCAAAAAAGGTTTTTGAGTTGTGTACGCTGTATCAAATTCCGCTGGTGTATGCGTCGTCGGCCGCTACTTATGGCCTGGGGGAAGTTGGTTACGACGACGATGAATCGAGGCTTTCCGAGCTCAAACCATTGAACCCGTACGGTGAGTCGAAGAATGAATTTGATATCTGGTTATTGCAACAGGAGAAGAGACCGTTCTTTTGGGCCGGCCTCAAGTTCTTCAATGTATACGGCCCCAATGAATACCACAAAGGAAGAATGGCCTCTGTGATCCTTCATGCCTACCATCAAATAGAGAAAACAGGCAAAATGAAGCTTTTCCAGTCGCACAATCCAGCCTACAAAGACGGTGAACAAATGCGTGACTTTGTGTATGTGATGGATGTGTGCAGTATTTGCCTGTTTCTGATGCACCACAGGAAGGACAGTGGCATTTACAACCTTGGATCTGGCCGTGCGAGAACATTTAAAGACCTGGTGCTGGCAGTGTTCAACGCACTGGAAAAAACGCCTGAGATTGAGTTCATACCCACGCCTGAGGACATCAGGGACAAGTATCAGTACTTTACTGAGGCCAACATGACTAAACTAAGATCTATCGGGTATGATCAGCCTTTTACAGAGCTGGAAAGTGGGGTTACGGATTATGTAAAAGGCTATCTATCCAAAAGCACATACTACTAAACGTCGGCTTTTACCATCTGGTGATAAAATAATATAGTAGTTTTAATGGACAGGCTTATTATCAACCGAGCTCCCTATTCATGAGGAAAGAAGTACTTTTAATTAAGCTCCTTCAAGCAATTCTCGTTATTGCCCTCCAATGCAATACTCTATCTGCGCAGAAGAGTGAGGCACTGACTTTCCACAAAGACATAGCTCCGATCATTCACCAAAATTGCACTCCGTGCCATCAGCCGGGGAAAGCCGGGCCATTTAATCTTATCACTTACCAGGATGTATCGAACAAAGCAGATTTTATTGTGTATGTTACCAAAACACGATATATGCCGCCCTGGCAAGCCGATCCTTCGTATCAAACTTACCTAAACGAGCGTTTGCTTACCAACGAAGAAATAGCCTCCATACAAACCTGGGTAACACAAGGAAAAAAAGAAGGAGACAAAAAGGATGCGCAATCAATTGATGTGCCTACGGGTCCATATCCAGAACGCAAACCTGACCTAAGCTTTGCCATGCGCAGTCCCTTTACGATTAGTGATGCCGGAAAAGACGACTATAGGTTTTTCAATATCCCCACCCACCTTGCCGAGGACACCTACCTTGAAGCAATTGAGTTTGTTCCTGGCAACAAAAGGCTGGTTCACCATAGCCGCATTATGACCGACACCAGCCATATGGTTCGGCATATTGAAGGCCTCTCGGCCAACGATTCAGCCATCTGGCAATTCAACAAATATCCTCCTCTTGACAGGTTTCTTTACGGTTGGGTACCTGGCAACTTCCCCATCTTCTTTCCCAAAGGAACCGGTAAGAAGATCAATAAGGATGTTGACCTGATCCTCAACATACATTACGCCCCTTCCTCTGTACAAGAAGAGGATCTTTCTGTTATCAATTTATACCTGGCCCAAGGAAAAATAGAAAAGGAGGTTAAAACCATTACTATTACGGAAGAATACATCCTGAATAACCGATTTCTAATTCCTAAAAATACCAAGCCGTATTTCGAGGCCGTCTATCTGCTAGACACCACAATTGAAGTAATTGCAGTGATGCCCCACATGCATTATCTGGGCAGTTCTTTTAAGGCTTATGCCATTACTCCGGAAAAAACTGAAATACCTTTAATACGAATAAACAAGTGGGATTTTAACTGGCAGACCAGCTATCAATTCAAAGAATTGGTGCAAATACCAAAAGGCTCGATTATTAAAGTGGAAGCTTCCTACGACAACACAGCAGGAAATCCCGCCAATCCAACATTCCCACCCCGGGATGTACAATACGGCTGGAATACAACCAGCGAAATGATGAATCTCGTTCTATATTACATCGAAAAGTAGGAGCGCCAGCAAGGCTTCCACCCAATTCCCTCTCCATTGTATAGATGCCCTTCGGCCTTCCGAACATTCTCTTCACTCATTACGGGATGAAATCTAACGTCGCCACATTCAGTTAACAAACTGCCCAAAACAATCACAGAAGAGGCACAAAAAAAGCCACCCAAGACCTTGGGTGGCTTTTAGATGAATATTTAAAATTCAATTATTCACTACAAAGGTCCAATTTAATTTTACCAGCAGAAGGGTTCGAAACGTCGGCAACCACGTTTCCGCTTGGCGAAATAATTTTGAACACGCACTCACTGTTATAGGAGTCGTCGCTCCACTCAAAGGAAAGTGATGTGGTTCCTGCAGGAACATTTACAGTTGCACTTCCCGACGAACCACCACCGTCAGGTATTTTCACCTGCGCAGCTTCAGCACCATCAACAAGAACGCTGATATAGCCTCCCTGCCAACCATCGCCGTACGTGTCAGTCAACTGGAATGACCAGTCACCTACTGGCTTGGAAATTTCAGCTGCACAAACGATCGCCCAGGCATATGAGCAGTTGGATCCAGGAAATTCAGTACAAACTGAAGGAGACCATGAATCAAACAACCTACCATCAGCAGTAGTCAACTCCCAACGAATTGAGAAAGAGTCGCCGGGTACAAACTTAAAGTTTGTGCTGCTGGCCTTTCTATTAGGCTTATCAGGGTTACTCCAAACTGGAGTAGCTGTGCCGTCCTTATCGTAGTCAAAGGAAGAGTCCTTAAACATCTCATACATATCATCCTGAGAAATAGTGAATGATGTTGTCACCTTGTTAGCAGGCACTGCAGCTCCTTCTATAGTCAGGAACGACACACCATCCGCACCACCATAGTTTGCTACGGCAGGGTTACCATCAGGATCAGTGTAAGCTTCGCTGAAATATGCAAAAATCTCTATTTTAGTTACTGTATTTTTACCGTCAATAGAGTTCCACAGCATATCAAAAGTAATGTCCTGACTAGCGTCTCCACTTAGAAAGTCACCTTTTGAGCCATCAGCTACAACTGTGTACGCATTGACAGCTGATTCCCATTCGGGCAGTATCACCAAATCCTCGTCCTTACAGGCAGGTATAACAACCACCATTGCCAGTAATACCAGGATATATTTATTTAGTTTTTTCATAATTGTCTAATTAACTAATTAAAACTGAAACTTAAGTGTATCCCAGAACACTGCAGCCGAAGGATTGTCATAAATGATAACCGGAGTTTTGCTATTCAGGTTAAGTTCATCCTGCGCATACGGGAAACGTAGCGCAAACTGACGTGGCAACTGAAGTGGTGTCTGAATATCAGCTGGAAGCCCTGTTCTACGGAAGGCATTATACTGCTCAATACCATTCCCGAAGTTAGCAAACCAAGCTTGTTTCAGCACATAGGCAAGTCTGGCGTTTGGAGTTCCGCCTGTAGGGTAAGCGGCGATGACCTCAGCCCTAAGAGCAGCTCTTGTTTTGAAAGTAATTGGCCAGCTATAAGCCGTACCCCAAGTAGACTCATCAGCAGCTACAGTTTGACCACGAGAACCAAAATCCCAAACTTTGTTCATCTGATCGGTCAATGCCGAGTTAAGCAGCGCAGATTCGCTTGCAGCTACCTTAGAGATATCTGTTCCCAAGGTGATAGACGCTTCCAAAAGATAGAACTTCGTCATCCAGCTTGTTAGCATAGGAAAGTAGCCTACACTAGAGCCCTTGTTGCCTCCGCCTGAACCAGCCGTAGCGTCAAACACACCACCGGATGGATAAGAGCCAGGGATAGTTCTGATAGGGTTGTCATTCGGAATACCTGATGGATCAGCTCTGTCCCTCCCGAATATACCAGCCAAATAAGCCTCTTCAGATGAAGAAAGACCGTCTGGGTCTGACCCAAACAAAGCATTGGTAATATTAGGATTCAATACAAAGTATCCATAAGTACAATCCGTTCTCTGAGAGCAAGGAATCGTCTGCTTGTCAGTCGGATCGTCAGGATTTAGCACATTTGAAGTCTGACGATGAAAGTAGAAAGGGAACCTGGGATCACCATTCAACAACATCTCGTACATGAACTGGTGTCCAAAATAGCTAAACCCAGCCTCTCCACCAGCGTATGCAGCCTGGTACCATGGATGCCTAAAATCGGGCGTAACAGCAGTTGGAAACTCATACTGAAAATCATCAGCTGAACTGGTAATCAAGTCACCCTCTGTAACAAGTGCCTGAATCTGACCAGCTACATCGCTAACGTTCCTTGTTTGAAGTAGCAGCCTCAACTTCATAGTTTTAGCTAGTTTTCTCCAACGAGTCATGTTGCCGTTGTAGATGAGGTCACCTCTTACAGCAACCGTGCTTGTTAGTGCAAAGTTGGCAATGGCCTTGTCAAGCAGACTTAAACAGTCGGCATAAACGGCAGCATCGTCATCATAAGCTGGCTCTTTGATTGGACTATCAGCATCACCCTGAAACGCTTCGGTGTAAGGCACATCTCCAAAGAAATCTACCATAGTGCTGAAGTAGTATGCCTTCAGTACCTGACCAATCCCAAGGTAACGAGGATTGTTTCCTTGGGCTTCTGCAGCCAGAACCAGCTCGTTAAGATCCTTGAGAGGTCCGCTGTAGAGAAAATTCCAAGTACCATTCCATGACGCATTGCTGAAGTTAAAATCATCATTTGCAGTTGTTTGCGCCATAAAACCCGTAGATGCTCCATTGAATCCTCCAGCTAACGAGGAAGACATGTTCGATAGCACATTGGCCAACAGAAGATCAACTGCTGCTTGTGACGGGTTGTTCGGATCCGTATTGACATCTAAATCGAAAATGTCGCAGGAAGAAACAGAGAACAAAAGTATTAGCGACATAAATGCAGCTAAAGCTTTTCTATGTAATTTTTTCATATGTTCATACAGTTATTAAAGCCTCAATTAGAAGCTAAGTGAAACATTGAAGCCATAACGACGAGTTGTAGGCGTCGCTCCGTACTCGAATCCCTGCTGATTAGAGTCTGACGTTGCTGTCAATTGTTCAGGATCCAGATTCAGACCTTCCAATACGTTAGGCGCACGGAACCAAAGGTTACGACCAGTTAACGAAATAGAAGCTCTTCCAAACGGTGTATTCTCCAAAATAGATTTTGGCAATGAATAACCAAGGCTTAATTCACGCAGACGAATTACAGTACCATCATACACGTTAACTTCATCCTGTCCGTAAGCACCCCATCCGTTAGAGAAGTGAGAGTCGAATGCAGTAATTGGCGTAGTGTTTCTGATTTTGTTGCCGTTTTCATCCAATACAGCCTCATAAGTCTGATTGCTACCATAAACACCGGGAACCACTCTCAAACCTTCACGATCAACAGAGTTTGCCAGCTGACCACGAAGCATCAAAGAAGCTGCAGTGAAAGAGTAGAAGTCTCCACCTTGTTTCCAGTCAATCAACGCCTTCAAAGTGATGCCTTTGAATGAGAATGTGTTTGTCCAACCAAGTGTAAAATCAGGGTTAGGATCACCGATGATTCCTGAAGTCTGTGTTGGGAAAGGAAGACCCGTATTTTTGTCAATCAAAATATTGCCTTCATCATCCCTTGCATTGCTCGTTCCGAAAATCTGTCCGTAAGGAGCTCCGTTTCTGTGGATAGTTCCAAAAGTAGAACCTGCACCACCGATGAAGATTTCACCACTTGGGCCGGCGTCTACAATTTCAGACTTGATTTTAGTGAATGCGAAGTAAGAATTCCAGGTAAAGCTATTCGAAAGCTTAACTGGAGTCACGTCAAGGCCGATTTCCCAACCTTTATTAGTCAACTCTCCGATGTTTACAATCTCCTGAGTAAAACCAGTTGAGCGTGAAACGGCAGCACTGGCTATCTGGTCAGTAGAACTTCTGGAGAAGTACGTTACGTCCAAACCAATGATGTTGTTCAAAACCCTGGCTTCTGCACCTACCTCAAACTCGTCAGTAAATTCTGGCTTAAGAGTAGCGTTTCCAAGGGTGTTACCCAAAGTTGCTGTATTGAAAACACCTGAATACCTGGGAGACGCAATTGGCAGACCTAATGCGTAGACAGTTCTAACCTGATAAGGGTCGGCATCTCTACCCACTTTTGTTTGTGCTACACGCAACTTTGCAAAGTTGATGAATGACGGCATTGTCACCGCATCACTCAACACAAACGAAAGGCTTGCACCAGGATAGAAATAGTTGTTTGCTCCCTGAGGAAGTGTAGACGACCAGTCATTACGGCCTACTACGTTAAGGAAAAGATAATCTTTGTAAGACAAAGAGATATCAGAATAAACACCGATAAGTCTTCTCAATCTGTCAAAGTCTCTTAGAACAATTTGAGTAGAAGTTGCATTTGTTTTCAACAGGCTGGCTGTGATTACGTTAGCGCCACCAATCGTTCTTCTTGAATACCTTCTTTCATTGGCATTCATACCTACAAGAGCACGGAAGCTAAGATCTTCGTTGATATCCTTGCTGAAAGTCATGATCAAGTTATAATCCTGCTCAGTATTTGAGATATCATCCGTTGTAACGCCACCGTTCGGAACCGAGATTCCACCTGGTCTTATCACATCTCTTCTGAAGTCGTGGTAAGTGTTAACACCACCTTTTAAAGTTACGTTGAACCACTCAGTGACATCGTAACCGGCAGTAATGTTTCCATAAACACGGTTTACATTACTTTCATAAAGGTTGTTCTTGGCAATCCAACGTGGGTTGTCAAGTGCTCTATAAAATATGTTAGAACCATCAACAGGGTGTTCAAATGGCAACCCATTCAAGTCGAAGTTTCTTGGCAGGTAAAACAAACGAGCAAAAATTGAGTTTGTCGCTTGGCCACCATAATAGTCAGAGAATGCACTTGCACCTGACTGTGGAGAAACCTGATTTGTGTTTACATAGTTCACTGTACCTGAAACGAACAATCCATTATCAAGCTGACCATTTCCACCAAAGAAAAGAGTGGTTCTGTCGATTGTTTGATTAGGAACGATACCTTCCTGATTCATTCTTGAGAAACCGGTGTTGATACTAGCTTTTTCGGATCCAGATGAAAGAGTTACGCCGTTCTCAACTACACGGCCTTTTTCGAAGAAACCACCGATGATATCATGCGGCTCTATTTTGTAGGGCGCTGAAACGCTTCTAACTGATCCGTCAGGCATTGTGTAATCCTGCATCAAATCAGGAAACAGGCCTGGGTATCTGTTGCTTATCGGGTTACTAGCCGTACCGTCAGGATAAGGTGAGCCGTCAGGATACAAAGAATAAGTCTTGGTATAATTGGTTCCATACTGAGCGTTGATTTTATCAACATAATCAGGCATAGGAGCACCCCAGTTACCGATGAAACCTCCGTTGTACACCTGGTTAGATCCCTGCGTGTACACATCCTGATAGTCAGGAATACCGGAAATTTCCTGCCAGTTAACAGAACCATTGTAGCTAATCTCCATTCCCTTTTTGGTGTTCTTCTTGCTAGCTTTGGTTGTGATCACAACCACACCGTTAGTCGCCCTGGAACCATAAAGCGCTGACGCTGCAGCACCCTTAAGAATAGAGATACTTTCGATGTTGTTTGGATCAATATCAAATGCACGGTTAGATGTAACTGTGTTTGATCCTGGATCATCATTACCGTTTACACTGTTGTCGAATGGAATACCATCAACAATGAATAGAGGCTGAGAGTTACCAGTCATAGAAGAAATACCACGAATGTTAATTTTGGTAGAAGAACCGGGAGCACCGTTACCACCTGTAATGTTAACACCTGGCATTTTTCCCTGCATAGCACGCAGAGGATCTGGCTCAGCACGCTGAGATACCTGATCAGATGAAAGATTGGCTACGGAATAACCGAGTGCCTTTTTTTCTCTCTCAATACCCACAGCTGTTACAACTACTTCGGTCAATTGCTTAACGTCAGATGCCATTGCAACATCAATAACTGATCTAGCACCAATTTCAGATTCCTGAGTGGTGAGACCAATAAATGAAAATACGAGCGTTCCGCCTGCTGCAGGAACACTAATTTTGTAGTTACCATCAATGTCAGTGATGGTACCTACGGTTGTACCTTTAAGTACAACGTTCACACCGGGTAGAGAAGAACCATCATCCGTAGATGTGATTGTTCCTGACACCACCCTGTCTTGGGCCCAGACTTCGGATACGAAGACTGAAACCAGCATGAAACATAGTAGTAGAATCCTCTTCATACTGTTTTGTTTAAAGTTGGAAATAGGTAATAGTTTTCGATTGTAAGTAAACTCAAACTTAAAGTTTTTCGCTGAAATCTCAAAAAAATCTAAGATTCTTTCGTGGCGTCACATTATATCAAAACAAGTGTTGTAAAATTTTCAAAACCCACATAAAATGCTGTTTTGCTTAATTTAATTTTTCGAGATCACGCAAATTGGGGGAGGTCGCCGAACAATATTTTGAGAATGTTGAGAAAAGTAAACTTGGAATAATCAATTTTTAGTCCTTCAGCAATCGGAATTTTTTTTCGCCGTCGGGGAAATTGGCAATCAGCATATAAATGCCCGGTTGTAAAGTGGTAAGATTAACTTCCGTACTCTTTGAAATAACATTCACGTCCTTTTGAAGCATTTTTTGTCCACCCATGTTAAGAATAGTTATACCAAGCATTCCCCTGTCTCTGTCAGGGTGTCCTAAAGTGACGAAATTACCCGCCGGATTGGGGTATAGGCTCCATGAGTCAAGGCCATCAACTGTGGATGTCAGTGTGTTGTCACTTTCTGTCTGAATTTTCAGGTCGTCGATGGACCAGCCCCAGGCGTTACTAAGCTGATCTGAAAAAAGCCGGAATCGAAAGATGACTGTGTCACCAGCATTGAAAGTGTCGAGCAAATCAGCCGTATGTTGTACGTACAGCCCTTCATTGCCCTTGCCCTCGCTGCTATAGGTGGTCAGCCATGCAGCATTGTAGCTCGCATCGTAGCCGTCTTCAATAGGTTTCCAATCCACTCCGTCTACCGAACCCTCAACGACAACAAAATCGTAGAATTCATCATCACCGAATACAGTTCCCGTTTCGCCAGTTTCGATAATGGCAATGTCACGGTACTTGAAGGTTGGGTTTTCGGCATTGATTACGATGGGGGTTAGCAGTTTGTAGATGTATGTAGTGTCTTCATCGTAGGAATGCCTGGAGTGAATAGCCGACGACAAAAAACCAACAGGCGTAACCACGGAAAAGCCATTACCCGTAAAGTCATTTGCCGCCAGAGGGTCATCAAAGGTGTTGGAATAGCTCAATGAAGGAGCTCTTAGGTCTGAAACTGCAGATTTTGAAATAGAAACATACTCTTTGCCTGACTTAAATGAACGAAGAGCCACCTCTATCTCAGTTTCTCCATCAATAAAAAAGTCAATGCTTGTGGCTCCGCCAGTACTGGGGCCAAGCGTTTTGATCACCTGACTATTTACGAGCACCTGGGTGCTGTCGTAAGGCGACCGCAGCTGGGCTTCCAGGTTGACAAGGCCGGACGGCTTCACGCCAAGCGATTGGATAAACGGCGCCATTGTTACTTCTGGAACATTGGAAAGCAGTGCGGTATAAATACCTCTTCCGTGCGTGGCTATCACCACCTGGGCGTCCACCACCTTCATTTCCCAAACTGAAACTGCTGGCAAACCAGCCAGGCGTATCCATGATTGGCCATCATCAGCACTTTCGAAAATGCCAATTTCTGTCCCCGCCCAAATCACTGAAGGATCGTTTGGCAACACCAAAAGGGAATACACCGCTACGTCCGGAAAGCCCGCAACTCCATTGGCGCTACTTTCGAAGCCTGAGAGATCCTGCCAGGTTTGCCCCAAATCTGTTGTCCTTACTACTTTAGGCAAACCAGCATATGAAAAAAGCACATAGGCTGTGCTGTCTTCCGCAGGGTGGGTGGCAATCCCGGTGATCACACCTTTGAGCTGCGCATTGCCTGTGTAGTTATTCACTTTTTTGAAAGTTTTTCCCCTGTCGGTGGATACTTGCAAGGTTTGAGCGGACGACATGGCGCCTCCCGCCCAAACGATCATTGAATTGGCCTGAGAAACTTCGACATTGGTGAACGACCCTCTATATGACCAGTCGGCGTCCATTTGGCTGGGCACCCATTTATCGCCAAAGTCGGTTGACCTGTATACACCGTTGACGCCAACGCAGAAAAGCACTTCAGGGACAGATTTTGCATTGCCCAGCCTGGAAAAAAAGGGGAAATCAGTCTCTGTGTCGTCCTGAGGCAGGCCAGAGATGGCAGGTGTCCAGCTGCCAGGGGCACCAAAGCTGGAAGACTTAAAAAACGCATTGAACTGAGCGGATCCAATTACCTGCGCAGCATTTCCGTAGTTCCAAACTGCATCGAACCCGTCGCCACCAATCACCCGTGTGTAGCTCGCATTGCCGCCAGGTGAGGTGCCCTCCTGCGAAATGTTGGTCGAGTTATCCTGAAGACCGCCGATATACTGATCCACCCCTGGTCGCTTATCTACCCCGTAAAACTGACCAGTGACCATGCCAGTTCCTGAAAATGTCCAATCTCCATTGGCCGTGCCAGGGTCTTTGTTTATGGCTGAATGATAAACGCCACCATCGTTGCTCGAAATTATCCTGAAGGTGGAATCGGAGGTGGAAATTGAGCCTGCTGTCAATGAATGGTGGTCAACATGAATAGAGGAAGTAGGATTAACGACACTCCCACCAGAGAATTCGGTGTGTTCCCCATAGCCGTCGGCCACAATAGTGACTTGTTTTTTGAGCTTGCTGATACTTGAAAATGTGATATTCAATTTTGAATCGGGAAGGTTCTTCGGGCTCCAGACGCCTCCACTCGCCAGCACCGGCCAAAGGTTGAGTTCCATCTGGTGTTCATGACCACCATTTTTTGCGATTTCAGCGTCTACTGTCGTAGAATAATCCAAAAGATGAACAAAAAGGTATTCTCTGCTGTGCGTGCCACCATCTCCTTCGGTGTTGGATCCAATCAGTGTGAATTCTCCGTCCTCCTGCTGATCCCGAAAAGACACCATCAGTTGCCTGTTATTGGTAACATCCCATGCCTGAAACGGGACTTCCACATAGTCTTTGTACAGGTACTGGGCTGCTGGCACACCTGCGCCCTGCTTGTTCACTGTGAACCTGGCAGCGAGCTGGTTGATGCCGGGCCCAAATCTTATTTCCACATCCACCAGTTCCTCAGCGGCAACGTCACCAATTTCCAGCCCGGGCAAGTTGTTGCCATTGAAGGGCGTGAAATCGATAAACGATGAAGTACCCGTCTTTTCGAACTTCTCAACGGACTTGATGAGAGATGGAGCGGAGGAGTCGATAGTGAATTTGAAGATGTTGACACCCGCCACGTAAACGACATTGTCGAGAAAAGGATGGAACATGATGGCGTTGTCGTAGCCGCCCTGTTCCAGAAAGTCAAAGTTGTTGTCGTCCTTTTCGGAAACATAAGCCCAGCTTGTCCCACCATCTTCACTAATGAATAGATCGGCACCTGCCTCTCCGCTCAGGCTTCCTTCAACTGAGGCAGCAACTTTCAGATGGCTCTTTGCTGACACAGCCAATTCAATTCTTCCGGAGGACTTAAGGTTGGATGATGTGGCTGACCAGGTAGCACCTGCATCCGTAGATTTTAAAACTCCTACAGCCCGTACGGCAGCATACTGTACCGAAAAATCGCCAGGCGCCGCAATTACCTGCTGAACAGGCTCATCGGAGGTGTACACCTTCGTCCAGGTTGTTCCGCCGTCGGTACTCCTGAAGATTCCCGAGGTGGCCGTGTTGAACGTATTGGTTGATGTATTTGCACAGGCTATTACCAGGTTAGGGTTGTTTGGATCTACAATGATCCTGTTAACCACCCGGAACGAATTGTCGGCAACCGTTGACGCTAACTGCACCCAGCTGACACCACCGTCGGTCGACTTAAAAATGCCTGCGCCACCGATACCGTCCAGGTTGCCAAAACCTTCGCCTGTGCCGGCATAAATAATTGCCGGGCTGGTGGCACAAACCGCCAGTGTAGCCACTGCCAGATTAGGCAAGTCGGGCGTCATATTTGTCCAGCTGGCACCGCTGTCAGTAGTTTTCCAGACACCCCCACCGGCTGAGCCAGCCAGCCAGGTGTTGCCTGCAGCATCGTTGGGCATGACAAGAAGTGCCCTTGTTCTACCAGGTATGTTGCCAGGCCCCCTGGACTTCCAGTCGAGCACTGTTCCCAGCGTTCTGAAATTAGCCATTCTGGCTGTCGACTTTTCCAGCTCCTTTAGCTTATAATTAAACTCATATTCGGGGCCGGACTTGCCATCTGGCGTTCGCAGCAGTTGGTGGAATTCGGCAAATCTGGAATAGCCGTCCTGCTTTTCTTCACCCTCTCCTCCTTCGCTGATTTTGTCGAGCAATCTTTGGTGTTCTATACTAAGTTTGGGCTGAATTTTATTTGAAACAGGCTCCTGATGCTTTAAAAAGACGGCCAATGTGGCGACAAGGCAGAGGCCTGCGGTTAAAACTCTATTCATTTTGATCCCCATATGCTGACTAATGTGCTAAAGTATTCTGAATTCGATTCTTCGGTTAAGCTGCTTCCCGGCTTCCGTGCTGTTGTCAACTTTGGGTTTGGTTGATCCGTACCCCTTATATTGAAGTCTTTCCTTTGGGATTCCCGCCTTGATTAAAAAATCATAAACAGATTTTGCTCTATTTGTCGACAGTTCCGAATTATGAGAAGTACTGCCCGTATTGTCGGTATGCCCTTCTATCTCCATTCTTATTTGCTCGTTATCCTTCAGAAACTTTATCACCTCGTCCAATTCTGTTTTGGACTTCTCTTTCAAGACATATTGGTCAACGTCGAAAAATATGTTCTTGAGCACCGAGGTGGCTCCTGCTTTAATGGGCGTCAAATAGATATCAAGGACTTCAGGCTCCCTCGATTTTTTTTCAAGATAATTGAAGGTAAGATTCTCAAACAGATAGCCTTTGCGGGTCACGTAAATAGAATATTCCTTCCCTTCGGTAAGCACAACAAAATACTTTCCATCCACCTTGTCGGAAGTCACTTTGTAGTTAAGCGACGCATCATTGATGTCGAACATCTCTATGGACGCCCCCAGCGGCTTTTTGGTCTCAATGTCCATTACTCTGCCGGTTAGAAAATTGCTTTTGTTTTGCACCCGAATTTCCTCGGGCACATCAAAGGTGTACAGTGAGCTTTGAAAATCCCGGTTGTTTCCGACAACCTCGTGGGAGTAATAAGCCTTAGTGCCATCAGAAGTAATGACCAGCGACACCTGATCGTCTTTGGTATTGATTGGGTAGCCGAGGTTCTTCGGCGGGGACCACTCAAGCCCGTTTTTTTCACTCAGAAACAAGTCGTACTTACCAAGCCCCATGTGCCCGGAGGATGAGAAATACAAAGACTGGCCGTTGACGTGAATAAAGGGAGACAGGTCGTCGCCTTCGGTGTTGATAACAGGGCCGAGGTTCACGGGCTCCATCCAATTGTCACGGGCCGACAGTGTGCTTACCCAAATATCTCTTTTCCCCTGCCCTCCTTTTCGATCGCTGACAAAATAGAGTGTGCGACCGTCAGCCGATAGCGATGGTTGCGACTCCCAGCCCGAAGAGTTGATTGGCTGGCCAATATTCTGAGGCTTGCCCCATGTATCCCCTTCTTTCTGAACAAAGTAGAGGTCGCAGCTCCCAAATCCTCCAGGTGCCTGGCAGGAGGTGAAAATCAGCATTCGGCCATCAGCAGAGACAGAGCTGGTTCCTTCGTTCCTCTGTGAGTTAATCAGATCGGAAATAGGCTCGGGTTCCGACCAGGCGCCGTCGTCATTTTGCCTCGTTACATAAATATCCTCATCGTCGTTGGCCGTATTGCCTTTTCGCACTGTGAAGAAAAGCTGCTTCCCATCAGCTGTAACAGCCGGAAAGTACTGCATTACATACTTGTTCAGTGGAGCTGGCAGGGGCTCTGGATTGAACGGCAAAGGCTTGCTCATCAGGTCGAGCGCAAAATCAATATTCTTGATCAAATCCATCGCCAACCCCTCTCTTCCTGCATTGTTTGGGTTAGTTTGATTATACCTTGAGAGGTATTTCCTTGCCTCCTTGTACTCGCCCTTGTCATAAATCATCAGGCCAAGAGCAAAGTAAGTGTCAAAGTTCAACTTGCTGAGTGAGTCCGCCGCCAGTGCTTCCCTGTATTGTGTCTCGGCGAGATCGTATCTCAAAAGCACTTTGTAGGCTGAAGCAAGGCGCAGGTGAGCCTCTATAAAAGCAGGGTCACGCAACAGGGCTTTCTCCAATAACTCGATGCCTCCATTGAAATCCCGGCCTCTGATCTGCAATGCCGATTGTTCGTAATATTTTATAGCCTTTTTATCTTCGGTGGTATAGGACGACTGAGCAGCCATTTCGGTTATGCCCAACACAAGTATTACCACCAAAAGAGAAAGAAATCGTATCATCACACTAAATTAGCTATTATCCTATTATAAAAAATTGAATACATAACGGCAGATGCCATAGATTTGTCTTTTGACAACTATTAAAGTATCATGATCAAAAGCTTTATCATTCTCCTAATTGTTGTTCTTGGTGATCAGGCCATTTCACCTGTCAAAGACTGCGAAGTACTTCTGGAAACTATTTCGGGCACTTACGATGGCGATTGTAAAAAAGGGCTGGCTGAGGGAACGGGTACAGCCAAAGGCGTCGACACCTATATCGGTGAGTTTAAAAAAGGGCTCCCCGATGGGCAGGGGCGATACATTTGGAAGAATGGGGACTATTTCTCGGGCGACTTCGTGAAAGGCATGAAAGAAGGCTATGGAGAAATGAAGGTGAAAAGAGAAGGTCAAAAAGACAGCCTCCTGGCAGGATATTGGATCAAAGATATTTTCGTAGGTGCTTCAAATTTACCCTATAGAGAATCGCATTCCAGCAATATTAAAAGTGTAATGATTGAAGAAATCACTGAAAACGGGTCTGAAATAATGATTGTTTATGCCAGAAATAAGCAGTCCATAGTAGCCGACGGGCTGAGGCTGGTAAGCGATCAGGACGTTAAGCCGTTATCGGAATTTGAATACACTGTGCTGCGCAAACTGGACTTCCCATTTACGGGAGCGAAAATGGACTTCCGCAGCCAGGCACCAGTGGGTTCAAATATTTTAGAATATCATGTAGAATTCGACATATTCAAAAAGGCCAGGTGGCTGATCACAATCGAGGTTTATTGAGATAATACCGAGCTTACCCAAGCTCTTTTAGTGAGCAGCTGACCAAAAAAGCGGGGATCCTTTTCCTCTGGAGCAGCTTTTCATCTCTATTTACTCCCCCTGTTTGGGTTATATTGTATCTTCCGCTAAGTGCTTTTCAGAAGCAACATGTTGTAGACTAAAACCTAAACTCAATATGAACACATTTTTTACACTACTTTTTACCGGGCTGTTTCTTTTTTTAAGGCCTGACCCGGTCGTTCAAAAAGACTGCGAAGTGCTGATGGAAACACTGGCGCTTGAGTACGATGGAGAATGCAAAAAAGGGCTTGCTCATGGCATTGGCAAGGCGCTTGGTTCTCACACCTATGAGGGGAGCTTCAAAAAAGGCTACCCGGACGGAGTAGGTACCTACACCTGGTCGAATGGAAACCTTTATAAAGGAGAGTTTAAAAATGGCCTCAAAGATGGCAAAGGCGAGCTCTATATCAGAAAACTTGGTGTGCCTGACAGCATCGTAACCGGCTACTGGGACAAAGACAAGTATGTCGGTGAATACGTTTCTTCCTACACTGTGGGGCAAAAGCGGAATATTCTCCGAACAAGGTTTGTGCATATGGCCGACACCCCCAACCAGGTCGAAATACTGATTCAGCGAAACGGGCTTCCGATTGGGGTTAGTCAGCTGCAAGCTTCGGCCGACAAATCACCCATGTTTGAAAGTAGCCAGACTATCGTGGCTTTCACCAAGGTGGTGTATCCGCTGACCAATGCCACTATCAATTTCTATGCTCCCAGCGCTTTCAACTCCTACCAGCTCGATTGCGAGCTGAACTTTGAAATTTACCGGGAAGGGCACTGGCGGATTTTTATACAGATATAGAGAAGCACTGAATTAAGGAATATCCAGGTACTTGTGCACCTGCAGCGAAACCTGCCACTGCGGGTTGGCTTTGATGTAGTCGATGATCAGGGGCGTTACCTTTTCCTGCTGTGACCACTCGGGTTGGAGGAATAGTCGGCAGTTTGCGCCAACGAGGGCTTCGTACTTCTCGGCCCATTTAAAGTCCGACTTATTGTAGACTATCACCTTTAGCTCATCGGCCGCCTTAGCCACCTCCGGAAGCGGCTCCTTGAACTTTTTTGGAGAAAAGCACACCCAGTTCCAGTGTCCGGAGAGCGGATAGGCGCCTGAGGTTTCAATATGTGTCCGGAATCCTTTGTCTTTCAGCTGCCGGGTTAGTTCTCCGAGGTCATACATCAGAGGTTCTCCACCAGTAACAACAGCCACTCTTGCCGGAAAATGCGAGGCATCCTTCACTATCCTGGCCACTTCTGTGTCAGGATGCGCCGCCGCCTCCCAGCTCTCCTTTACGTCGCACCACACGCAGCCAACATCGCAACCTCCCAGGCGGATGAAATAGGCAGCATGCCCCTGGAAAGCTCCTTCACCCTGTATGGTGTAGAAAGCTTCCATTAACGGAAGAGCTGTTTTTATTGAAGGCAATATGGTATCAGGCTGTTTCAAGAAGCATTTCGTAGGCACGAAGCGTATTCATCAGCAGTGAGGCAATGGTCATTGGCCCCACGCCTCCCGGCACTGGTGTAATGTAAGACGTCTTTGGCGCCACATTTTCGTAGTCCACGTCACCCACCAACCTGAATCCGGATTTCCTGGTAGGATCATCGATTCTCGTAGTTCCCACGTCTACCACAACAGCACCCTCCTTCACCATGTCGGCAGTGACAAGATGTGGTTTGCCTACGGCCACCAGCAGGATGTCGGCATTTTTGGTGTATTGAGAAATGTTTTCGGTGTATTTGTGGCAAAGTGTTACTGTGGCTTGTCCCTGCTGGGTCATGAGTATGCCCAGCGGTGCCCCCACAAGTCTGCTGGCACCTACCACCACACAATACTTTCCTTTGGTTTCAATCTTGTAGCGATTCAGCAGTTCCATCACCCCAAAAGGCGTAGCAGGCATTAGCAAAGGGGTTTGCGAGCCTATACTTCCGAAGTTTTGATTGGTAAACCCATCGACATCTTTCTCGGCCGAAATACTTTCAGTCACTTTTTCTACTGAAATATGCTCCGGCAAAGGCAACTGCACGATAAAACCATCGATATCCGTATCAGCGTTAAATTGTTCAATATGCTTAATGAGCTTTTCCTCAGAGATGGTCTTGGCAAAGTGCATAAGCGTGAAGTCGAACCCAACTTCCTTACAAGCCTTGATCTTACCATTCACGTAGGTGTGGCTTGCCCCGTCATCACCAACAATAATGATGGCCAAATGAGGTGCTCTCTTACCCTGAGCTACCAGTTCGTTTACTTTGGCCGCAATCTCCTGCTTAATTTCTGCAGCTACCTTTTTACCATCAAGTATCTGAGGCATCTTTTATGGTTTAGTCTATTTTCAATACCGCCATAAAGGCTTCCTGTGGAATTTCCACATTGCCTACCTGGCGCATCCGTTTCTTACCTTTTTTCTGCTTTTCGAGCAGTTTGCGCTTACGGCTAATATCACCACCGTAGCACTTAGCCAACACGTTTTTACGCATGGCTTTCACAGTTTCTCTGGAGATGATTTTAGCCCCAATGGCCGCCTGAATTGCTATTTCAAACATTTGGCGTGGCAGCAACTCACGCAATTTTTCGCAGAGTTTCTTGCCCCAATCGTAAGCCTTGTCCCGGTGCACAATGGCGGAAAGGGCGTCGACCCGCTCACCATTAAGCATAATATCCAGCTTCACCATGTTCGACTGACGATAGCCAATGAGCTCATAGTCGAGAGAAGCATAGCCCCTGGAAATTGTTTTCAGCTTATCGAAGAAGTCAAATACGATTTCTGACAGCGGCAGTTCGAACGTCAGCTCTACCCTGTCGGAGGTAAGGTATACCTGGTTTTTGATCTCGCCCCGCTTGTCGATACATAGAGAAATGATGGGGCCGATATATTCTGATTTACTTATTATCTGGGCCCTGATAAAAGGCTCTTCGATGAAATCCAAAGCAATGGGATCGGGCATTTCCGACGGTGCACTTACTTTCATCATTTGTCCCCCCTTGAGCGTGGCATGAAACCGCACCGAAGGCACCGTGGTAATCACAGTCATGTCAAACTCACGTTCCAGGCGTTCCTGGATAATTTCCATGTGAAGCATGCCGAGGAATCCGCACCTGAAGCCAAAACCAAGAGCGGCTGATGTCTCCGGCTCCCACACAAGCGAGGCGTCGTTGAGCTGCAGCTTTTCCATCGATGCCCTAAGCTCTTCGTATTCCGAAGTTTCAACGGGGTAGATGCCCGCAAAAACCATCGGCTTCACATCTTCAAAACCCTTGATGGCGACCGCTGCCGGCCTGTCCACATGGGTGATGGTGTCCCCTACTTTTACCTCCTTGGCCACTTTGATGCCAGAGATCAGGTACCCTACATTGCCAGCGCTGATTTCCGCTTTTGGTGATTGCTTAAGTTTCAGCACGCCTATTTCATCCACATCGTAAATACTCCCGATGTTCATGAATTTTACCTTCTCTCCTTTTTTCATGGTGCCGTTGAACACCCTGAAAATAACCTCAACACCTCTGAAAGAGTTAAATACGGAGTCAAAAATCATTGCCTGTAGCGGGCCGTTAGGGTCTCCTTTGGGTGGCTTGATCCTGTGAACGATCGCCTCCAGTATATCGTCGATGCCAATGCCTTCTTTTCCGCTGGCCAGCAGTATCTCCTCCCGGGTACAACCTAGCAATTCTACTACCTGGTCTTTCACCTCCTCAACCATAGCACCAGGCAAGTCAATTTTGTTGAGCACAGGTATGATTTCGAGGTCATGGTTTAAAGCCAGGTACAGATTGGAAATAGTTTGTGCTTCAATACCTTGTGATGCATCAACAATCAAGAGTGCTCCCTCGCAGGCGGCGATGGAGCGTGATACCTCGTAAGAAAAGTCAACATGGCCGGGTGTGTCGATCAGGTTAAGTACGTAGTCTTTGCCACCACTCTTGTAGTTCATTTGAATGGCGTGGCTCTTAATGGTGATGCCTCGCTCCCGTTCCAAATCCATGTTGTCAAGAAGCTGATTCTGCTTTTCCCGATCGGTGATGGTGTGGGTGGCCTCAAGGAGCCTGTCGGCCAGGGTACTTTTACCGTGATCTATGTGTGCTATTATGCAGAAATTGCGGATGTGATCCATACGTTCCTTTAAAAGTCTGCAAAATTAGGTAATAATTTATGATTTGAAGAGCCTGTGCAAACAAAGTTTGGGATTGGCGAGCATCAACTGGACTGTATTTCAGCGATCTGCAATTTCCTCACAGGTAAAACCGACATTTTTTTGTGAAATGCAATTTTGCGGTGAGGCATTCCAACCATTTGTTGCCAAATTTGTCTCTTAATACCAAAAAAAATAGTGTATGAAGAAGATTGCAATCATTGCAGTGGTGGGGTTAGGGTTTTTATTCTCGTGCAGCCTGGATAGCGACGAATTTCAGGGCCCTATCACGAGCAAAATTAATGTTACAATGCTTGAGGACGTAAGCGCAAAAGATCCTTTCTTTCAAATTTTATTTGAGTCGACCAATCTGTACGAATGCTCCAATTACAACATCTTAATGACAGTAGATGCGGAGGAAAACAAACTTGATATCGTATTCAATGAGATTTACAAAAACAGTACTTGCCGCTCCGAAACCGGCCCTGCCTACAATGTTTATTCCTTTTCAAAAATAGTAAATGGAACCTACAACTTAAGCCTGAAAGTGAAAGACAAGCCAGCCTCTACAGGTACACTTGTGATTTCCGACACTGGCTATACGCTGGACATGACCGAAAGCGATGACTTTGCGTTTGTGAATCCGCAGGTTTACCGAATGCCCGAAGGCATACTTTGGGGTAGCATCCAGAAATATTCCGAATCGCAGCAGTCAAACACCCTTGTAGATAATTTTTTTGACCTCCTTAGCGACAACGGGCTTGCCGACACCGCTCTGGTGAAAGGTGACTATACTTATTTTCTCATCGATGAAGAAAGCAAAGTATCCCTCAGGCGTGCAAGCGCCACTCCAGCTGGCACGTCTGCTTTCGTTTTTTATCTCGACGAAGATTCAGTAAGCAGAAACAACCTGAAAATTGCCATATCAGACTTCAGAGGCAAATACTCACAGTATGTGAAGGTGGACGTATTTGACTGGATCGGAACCATTTATTGAAACGAATATCCAGGCCAAAACATTTTGGGTAGCTAGTCCGTCTACAGTGATATCCTTTAACTAAATCACACACCATGAAAACTAGCTACAAAATTTTTGCGCTTTGTATGGGAATGCTCACCATTGCTTTCGGCGACCTTCTCGCCCAGGACAAACCAAGCCCTGCTGCGTCGGTATCAGAAAAGATAAAGAGTGGAGCCACCGTATCTATCAACTACAGCTCGCCCGCTTTGAAGGGCAGAACAATGGGGAAAGACGTGGAACCAATGGAAGGCAAGGTATGGAGAGCTGGTGCCAACAACGCCACTGTATTCGAAGTCGACAAAGAAGTGAAAATCGAAGGCAAGGCACTCCCAGCTGGAAAGTATGCATTTTTTACATTGAAAAACGGCGACGACTGGACACTGATCTTCAACAAAACCTGGGATACCTGGGGCGCATTTGACTACGAGAAAAATAAAGGAGAAGATGCTTTGCAAGTAAAAGTAAAGTCGAAAAAAGCCGCTTCCGCCTCCGAAAGGTTAACCTATACCATAGATAAGTCGGGCAAGGTAAGCTTGCTATGGGGCGACCTGGACGTGTCGTTCAACGTAAAGTAATCAGACTGAAATCAAAAGTAAAAAGCGGGCACAGCTCGCTTTTTTTTGTTTTGCCCGGTAAGGATGCAGAGGACTATAACTGTTTATTTCTTAAATTGATGGAGGTAGCATGTCTGACCTTCCGTCGTACTGCATTTACTCTAAGCTTATCCTATGACAAAAGCGCTATTTTTTCTGACATTTTTGGTGCTTTTGGCCGGATGCTCCAAAGTTGACCCGATTGAAGAAGCCATCAATAAAAAGAATGCTGAGGTGAGTGGCGTTTGGATTTGGGTGAACACCAAGTACCCCACTCCATTTGGTGCCATCACTGTAAGCACGCTAAAAACGGGCATTCTCTACAAGGTACTTATCTCTGGTAAAAACGCCGAGGTTTTTCGTGAAGACCGACTGGTACAGAAGTTTAGTTTTGAGATAAGACGTGCCAACGAAGATTACTACCTTGACATTTTAACCAAGCAGGAAATAGAATATTCGGCTATCGATATGCTGGGTGGCAAGATTTCGCTCGATAAAAAAGACCTCACCTTGTCATTTCAAAACAACACCTTTGAATCAGACATGCTGCTCAGCAGAGTAGAGATTTTTTAGCCCATGCTTTCAGTTGTTTGTGCTATTATTATGCGTGGGTCAAAAATTTTTGTAGCAAAACGTCCTGCTCACACAAAAGAGGGGCTCAAATGGGAGTTCCCCGGAGGCAAAGTTGAGCCGGGAGAAACGGAGCAAGCCGCCCTTACCCGGGAAATCAGAGAAGAATTATCCATCGAAGTGGGCCCTATTGAGAAAATCGGTGCCGTAGCAATAAAGGTGCCCCGCATCAACCTGACGGCCTGGAATTGCCAGTGGCTAAGTGGAGAAATTCACCTTACCGAACACCTGGCTTTCGACTGGGTAGAAGTGCAAGACCTGACGGCGGTAGACTTGAGCGGCGCCGATATACTACTTATCCCCCAAATAAAATCTTATATCGAAAATTCTCCTATTTAAGCATATTGTACTGTAAATGGCGGTCAGTCAAAATAATCTACTGATTTTACAGAAAACATCGAGCGTCTAGTTTGATTCCTCCCGATAGTTCCGTAACTTATACTTCCTGGTTTATTCAGGTGTAGTTAATAACCTGTCACATCACTTAAACAACTGACTATGAATTTTACTCCCCCAAAAGAAACTGGTACTACCAGGACTGTCGAACCCATTAAATACGCCCCCGTTACCGACTACATGGTCAAGGATGTCTTCACTTTTCATCCGGATCAAAATATTCAGGAAGCAATCGACCTTATGTTGGACAAGCGGATTTCTGGTGGCCCGGTGCTGAACGACGCTGGCGAATTGGTAGGAATGCTTTCCGAAAAAGACTGTCTGAGAATTATTATTGATTCAGCCTATCATAACCACCCAAATCACGAGGGGAAGGTGAAAAATTACATGTCGAGAAAGGTGAAAACCATGGATGTAGACAAAGATATTTTTGACGTGGCCAATGAATTTCTCACCACTCATTTCCGCAGGTTTCCTGTAATTGACAGCAAAGGTGTGCTGAAAGGCCAGATCAGCCGACGAGACATCATGAAAGCGGCCAGGGATTTAAAAGGTACCACCTGGTGAAACTTGATTGGTCTTAAATATGTATTAACTAACCCCTTTATGGGGTTTATTTTTTTGAATGGGTGGTAGGAATTGATGAAGTGTTGTAAATTGGAGTGACATTATGAAAGAGGCAAAAAGCATCATTGAAGCCTATAGAAAGGTTAATTTTTCTACGCAAAAAGCAGCGTTGGCCACAGTTATGCGGGTGCACGGCTCATCTTACAGAAGGCCGGGTGCCAGAATGCTGATGACAGACGACGGACGCTGGACGGGTGCTATTAGCGGAGGTTGCCTGGAAGGTGACGCACTCCGCAAAGCTCGTCAGGCAATCCTGAGCAATCGTCCGTCGCTTGTTACTTATGACACCATGGACGACAATAGCGCCACCAGTCTCGGGGTAGGGCTTGGGTGCAACGGCATTATTGACGTGCTGATTGAGCCTATCAATGAACTGGATGTTTTCAACTCCATTCACCTGCTTGAAAAGTTCGTGGAGCGGGGTGAGCTGGCCGTAATGGCCACGGTTTTCGACTCGTCCCTCGCTGAAAATCCCTATCAGGGGCAGCGGTTTCTGCTTAACGGATTGGGAGAAAAATACAGTACCATCAACAACGTCAATCTGGAAACCCTCATCGCTGCTGATGCCCAAAAAGCCTTTGTCGCCAACCGCCCTGCCATTTGCCAATACACAGTGGATGAGGCCATGGTAGAAGTGCTGGTAGAAACGCTGCATCCTGGTATTCAGCTTGTAATTTTTGGTGGCGGTTTCGATGCGGCACCGGTGACATCGATGGCAAAAAACCTGGGCTGGGCAGTGACAGTAACCGACGACTGTATCGCTCACCTCGGCGCTAAGCGTTTCCCTGATGCTGAAAACGTGACCCTGTGCCAGCGTGACCACGTGTCTACCGACATCGTGTTCAAAAGATTCAGTGCCGCCATTCTCATGTCGCACAACTACAAGTACGACTACGCAGTGCTCAAAGAGCTGATCAAGAACCCGCCAGCGTACCTGGGGATCATGGGCCCTAAGAAGCGTTTCGATAAAATGGTTGACCAACTGAAAGAGGAAGGTATCTACCCCGGCGATACCTGGGCAGCAACCGTACATTCTCCCATTGGTCTCGACCTGGGCGCAGAAACACCCGATGAAATTGCGCTGTCGGTCATTGCCGAGATTCAAGCGTTTTTCAACAATTCAAAAGGCGGCTACCTGAAACATCTTGACGGCCCTATACACGACCGCAGTGCCTACGACGACAGACTGCTAAACAATATTTATGAGCAGCTCAATGCCACAGGTTCCAAAAAAGGCAAAGCTTAGCATCGTTCTGCTGGCGGCAGGCTCGTCTTCCCGGCTAGGGCAGGCCAAGCAGCTGCTACCATTCAAAGACACCACCCTGGTGCGCCATCGTGTTGCTACTATTACACGGGCGCTGGGAAACGAACACAACGTTTTTGTGGTTACCGGCGCCAAACGGGAAGAAGTGCGCACTGAGCTTGCCGGGCTTTCGTACACCGAAGTTTACAATGACCAATTCTCCGAGGGCATGAGTACCTCGATAAAAGCCGGACTAGCGTGCCTTCCGACAGATGCTGAAGCCGTCATGTTTCTGCTTGTGGATCAGCCGTTTGTGTCAGAAAAGCACCTCTCAGAAATGGTCGGTAAATGGCTCAACGATAAAAGTAAAGTCTTGGGTGCGGCCTATTCCGGAATCATTGGTGTTCCGGCCATTTTCCCCCGCAGCTATTTCGAACAACTATTGTTATTGAAAGGCGATCAGGGTGCGAGAAAAATTCTAAAGAATTTATCTGATGCCGAAGTCCTCAGCTATCCCCTGCCTGAAGCGAGCATTGACCTTGACACTTTGGAGGACCTGAAGGCTATTGGGCTTTGACTCCGTAAAAGCCTCATCCTCCTCCCGACCTAAGCCGTCTTTTTATAATTCAAAATTGCCAGTCCGTTCAACAACACAGCATAACCGAAAATCACTGCGAAAAAGAACCTGGTCTCCTGCCAGCCAGCACCTTTAAGCATCACAAGCCGCACGAACTCAATGAAGTACCGGACAGGGTTGAACAAGGTGATGGTTTGTGCCCAGCCAGGCATATTCTCAACAGCCGTAAAGAGTCCACCCATTAGGATGAAAACGACCAGGAAGAACCAGGCAAGGAACATGGCCTGCTGTTGTGTGTCGGTGAGCGTAGAAATCAACAGCCCAAAGCCAAGAATTAAAAGCAGGTAGACAGCCGAAAAAGCATAGATAAGCCCAACACTACCTACAAACGGGATATTGAACACCACTTTGGCCACGATAAGGCCAATTGATAATACCATGAGGCCAAGCAGCCAGAAAGGCAAAAGCTTGCCAATCACAAACTGGTATTTCTGAATAGGCGTCACATTGATCTGCTCGATGGTGCCAATCTCTTTTTCTCGAACGATGTTCATTGAGCTCAAAAATGCACTTATCATCGTGACCAAAAGCACCAAAATGCCGGGCACCATAAAGGTCTTGTAATTGAGCTCTGGATTGAACCAGAAAGACGACCCGACATTGATCACTTGCCGGGCAATGGGCTGCCCACTGGCCACCACCCTCATTTGCAGCGCTGCCACCTCCCGCTGATTGTAGTCGCCAAGGATTCTGCCAAAGTAATAGTTGGCCAGACCAGCTTTGGTGCCGTCGATAGCATTCACTATCACCTGCAATTGCTGTGGTTCTTTCCGAACCAGCTTCTTTTCCATGCCCGCCGGTATTTCCACTACCAGATCAGCCTCGTTTTTGTCAAGAGCCGCTGCGGCTTCCGCATGGTCGAAACCAGTTCCTGCTATGGTAAAGTAGCCCGAGGCAGTCAAATCACGGTAGAGTTGTCGGCTTGCGCTGCTCTGATCGTTGTCCATCCAGTATACCTTCAGGTTTTTGATTTCAAAGTCAGCAGCGTAGCTCAAAACAATCAGCTGCAGCACCGGCATCACGAACAAAATGGGCAGGTTGGTCTTGTTGCGAAAAATCTGCAAAAACTCTTTCTGTATGAGGTAAAGAATAATTCTCATGGTGTTTTCAGTTTAACCAAGTCTGACATTGAACTTCTTGATACTCATCCCAATAAAAAACACGGTAAATCCAATCAAAATAAGGGTTTCCTTCCAGAAATAGGCGATGCCGACCCCCTTGAGCATAATAGCCTTTTCGATAACAATGAACCACCTGGCCGGGATAATGTGCGAGATGATTTGCAGTGGCAAGGGCATATTCTCAATAGGAAAAATGAAACCTGAAAGCAGAATTGTCGGCAGCATCAGTCCCATTAGCGAAAGCAACAGCGCCGTTTGCTGAGTTTGGGCTACGGTGGAAATTAGAATGCCCAGCGACAGCGCCATGATGATGAAGAGCATGATCTCTGCCAGCAAAAGTGGCACACTTCCCATTATAGGCACGCCAAAGACATACCTTCCGAGCAGCAGCACCACTACAGCATCAAGAAATGCCAGACTGAAGTAAGGCACCACCTTGGCAATAATCACCTGACCGGGGTTCATAGGTGATGCCAGCAATACCTCCATTGTGCCAGTTTCCTTTTCTCTGGCTATCGAAATGGATGTCATCATCGCCGATACCAGCATCAGCAGTATGGTGATGAGACCAGGAACAAAGAGAAACACGCCTTTTAGGCTGGGGTTGTACTGAAGCCTAACCTCCGCACCCACAAGAATGGGGGGCTGCCCGGGTTGGTTCAGTTCCAGTTGAAAATTCTGGATGATGGCTGTGGCGTAATTAACCAACGTATTGGCCATGTTCGGGTCGGTGGCGTCGGCCAGCAGCTGCACCGATGCTTTTCCTTCATGCTGGAGTTTATCGGCAAAATTGGGCTCGACTACCACAGCCATCTTTATCCTGCCCTCCCTGAACAGCTGCTCAACATCGTCAATACTTTCAGCCTGTCCGTCAGGGAGGAAGTATCCGGAGGCAACCAGCTTATCAGCTAACCTGCGGGACACCTCGTCGTTCGACTGATCGAGGATGGCAATGTGCGCATCTTTGATCTCATTGGTGATGGCATAACCAAAAAGCAGGATTTGCACCACCGGCATTCCAAAGAGAATCAACAACGTTCGCTTGTCTCTGAAGATGTGGTAAAACTCCTTTCGTATAAGTGAAGTCAGTCTTTTCATAGTGAAATGCTATCTTTTTTGGCGCATCCTATGGACGGGCCACCTTGATAAATACTTCGTTCATGGTTTTTACACCGTATTTTTTTTTCAGACCTTCCGGTGTATCGTAGGCCTCCACCCTGCCATCCACCATCATGGAGATTCTGTCGCAGTATTCCGCCTCGTCCATGTAGTGCGTGGTTACAAACACGGTGATGCCGTCGTGGGCTGCTTCGTAAATCATCTCCCAAAACTGTCGTCTGGTAATGGGGTCTACTCCGCCAGTGGGCTCATCAAGAAAAACAATCTTGGGGTCGTGAAGAATGGCTATGGAAAAAGCCAACTTTTGTTTCCAGCCCAGTGGCAAGTCTTTCAGGAGCTTGCCTTCCACTTCGTCGAGCCCGAGTCTTCTAACCAGCGCCTCTCCTTTTTCCTTCCACTGCTTTCTCTTCAAACCATAAATGCCACCATAAAACCGTATATTTTCTTTGATGGTCAGGTCGTCGTAGAGCGAAAACCGCTGACTCATATATCCTATGGATTTTTTGATCTGGTTTTGTTGCTTAAACACATCGAAACCAGCTACCACCGCCTTGCCAGACGTGGGGCTGAGCAAGCCTGAAAGCATCTTCATGGCGGTGGTTTTACCTGCGCCATTAGCTCCCAGAAACCCGAAGATTTCTCCCTGCTTCACTTCGAGCGAAATGGAGTCGACGGCCTTGAAGGTGCCGAATCTCTTGGTGAGGTTTTCCACTTCTATGATAGAACTACTCATGCCGCTACATGTTGATTCATCAGCGCAATAAAGCAGTCCTCTATATCTGGTGCTACCTCCACTATCTCCCAGTTCTCCATCTCCTGAGCGCTGAGGTATTTGATTAGCTCTTCACTCGTCAGCTTGCCTTTGTCGGACACTACATGGATGTTTTCGCCAAATGGATACACCAGTGTGGCCTGCTCCAGCATTCGAAGCGACGAAAGCATGTTGTACTTTTCGTTTGTTTTGATGGCCAACAAGGAATAGGCATAGGCATCAGTAATTTTTGCCGGTGTATCTACCGAAAGAATGCGGCCATCTTGCATGAGCGCCACCCGGTCGCAAAGGCTGGCTTCGTCCATGTAAGGAGTGGATACCAAAATGGTCATCCCACGTTTTTTCAGCATTTGAAGAATTTCCCAAAACTCGCTTCTCGACACAGCGTCCACGCCAGTGGTGGGCTCATCGAGAAACAGGATTTCGGGACTATGCACTAGTGCACAGCAAAGGGCCAGCTTCTGCTTCATTCCACCCGATAGTGCTCCGGCTCTGCGCTTTCTAAAAGGCTCAATTTGAGAATATATATACCTGATATTGTCATAATTCTCTTCCAGCGTAGTGTCATATATGGAGGCAAAAAGGTTGATATTTTCTTCAATGCTCAGGTCCTGATAAAGAGAAAACCGACCAGGCATATAGCCCATTTTTTTGCGAATTGAAGCATAGTCTCTGGTTACATCAATGCCCAGCACATTTACTTCGCCACTATCGGGCAGCAACAGTGAAGACATGATCCTGAAAAGTGAAGTTTTGCCGGCACCATCGGGGCCAATTACCCCGAACAGCTCTCCTTTTTTAACATTCAGAGAAATTTCCTTCAATGCCTCCACATGGGCATAGGTTTTCACCAGTTTCTTTACAATAACTGCGTTTTGCTTTTCCATGACCTTAGAATTTAACCTCACCTGGCATTCCTATTTTCAATGCCCCATCGTTGGGCACCACCACTTTGATCGCATACACCAAATTGACCCTTTCTTCCCTTGTTTGGATGATTTTCGGTGTGAACTCGGCTGATGACGAGATCCATGACACCGTTCCTTCATTCTCTTTCAAATTGCCGTCGGTGCCGTCAGTTAGCACCCTCACCTTTTGGCCAATTTTGATGGAGGCCAACTGCGGTGCATCTACGTAGGCCCTCAGTGTCAATTCCTTCAGGTCGGCTACCTTAAAAAGCGGCTTGCCAAAAGTGACGATCTCACCTGCTTCAGCATATTTGGAGAGCACGGTTCCTCCCAGCGGGCTTGCCAGCACACTGCGCTGAATTTGATCTTCTATCTGCTCCATTTGCACCTCAAGCGGAGCCAACTCCGACAATAAGCCTCTGTTGGCTGTGCTTAGCTGGCTTTTGGTGGCGTCAATCCTGTTATTCAGTACTTTCAGTTCGCCATGCAGGTCGTCCCGCTGCTTTGCAGTTGCTGCCCCTTCGACGAACAGTTTGTCCACCCGTTTGATCTCCCTTTCAAGGTTCTCCTTCTGCTCAAGCAGCACATCTATTTGCACCTTTTCGTTTTGGAGTTTACTTCTGATCGCTTGTTTGGAGGCCGTCAGCTGTTTTTTCTTCAAATGAAGGCCAAGGGTGTCGACCAGTCCAATGGCAGCGCCGGCCTTTACCTGGCTGCCCTCCTCCACCTTTAGCTGCAGGAGCTTGCCAGTAGCTTCCGAAGAAACCAGCACTTCGGTCGCTTCAAAATTGCCATAAGCATCCGACCTCTCTTCATTTTTGTTGCATCCTGCCAACCCGATCAGCAGCAATGCACTTGCTGTGTATGTGAAAATTTTCATTGCTATAGTTCCTTAAAGATTTCCTGTAAGTGTAAAGTATTGTACCTGATACCATGCCTTGTCGATCTCGTGCATGCGGGCCGTAATTTTTGCCCTTGTAAGTTGATCCAGCGCAGTGATGTAGTCGGAAGAGGTGACAGTTCCGCCTTCGAGCCTGGCAGCGTATTCCCTGACAATTGACTCCTGCAGCCTGACGATCTCGGCATCCCTTTTCATTACCTCGTCAGAGGCCAACCACTTCTTTCTCCATTGCAGGGTGCCATTTTCGAATTGGCTCATGGCATCGCTGCGGCTGTTTTCGAGCAGCTGCTCCTGAATTTGCAGCTCTTGTCGCTCCTGCTTGCTGGCTCCCCAGTCGAATAGTGGCCAGTAAAGCCTCACTCCCGCCATATAGAACCCGCTAAGGTCGGTTTTAAAGAAATTGTAAGGATTGGGGCTACCAAAGCCTCCTCTGGCAAAAGCACTTACCTTCGGCTTAGTTCTCGCAGCAATGAGCTCCCCCGCCTGAGAAAGCACAGTTTTCTGCTCACTCAAATAGCTGAGCTCCGGCCGGTTGATTGTTGCTTCACCCTCCAGCGGAATGGTGCCGCCAGGAAGAGTTAATACTGCATCTACCGAGAGAGGCTGCCCAAGTTTGTCAGCCAGCATGGCTACAAGCCCTTCTTTTTCGGCCTCTGCCGCTACAAGCTGTTGTTCGATGGTCAGGATTTCCTTTTCGAAGGCGGACTTATCGCTCTGCAAAAGCACGCCAGTCGAGAATCCCGCATCAATCACCTTTTTTCGCTCGAGCAAGGTATTCCTGGCAGCTTCAAGGTTTTTTTCGGCTTCCTGAATCCTGAGTACACCAAAATACAAGCTGTTCACAGACTCCTTTGCCTTGTACAGATCGACCTCCACTCTCTGCTGATTGGCCGCCAGTTCTCTTTTGGAAGCTTCTCTCGATTGCCTGACCATGCCGCCGTCGTAAATACTCTGTTCGATGCCCACGGTAGCCTGGTACTGGCTTTTTGGAATTTCCGGCGTTTCAGCGCCTGGAATACTGAATGGCAATGAAAACACGTCGCTCTGATAGCTCCACTGCCCATTCAGACTCACTTGCGGACGATACGCCAGTCCCAGCCGTTCCTCTTTGGAAGCTGCCAACTCTCCATAAAGAGCTGCTTGCCCCGAAAGCGGTGTGTGCTGAAGTGCCAGCTCGTAGCAGCCCTGCAGGCTGATGGTTTCCTGGGCGTAAACCCCGGCCACCATCGCCACTGCACTCATTGTTAGTACAAACCTCTTCATATTATTCGTTTGTTGATTTGTCGGTTAAATAGTTCCAAATGATCACCGGAACTTCCTTCTTTCTTCGCTCAAGAAATTTGTTATAGTCTTCTTCACTAAGTCCGAAGACCGGCCTGAGAATAGGCTTTGCAATGACAGGAAAAACGCACAGCCCCATGATAGAGCTGATGAGATCCACTGGCTCTATAGGTCTTATGGTACCTTTAGCCGCTTCAGCCTTCAATTGCAAACCCAGCCCCATCGCCACCTGCGAAACTTGCGAACCAATTTTGCCAAACAGCTTCTCGGGGTTCCTTGAAATTTCGTTAATGACGAAAAGAGGCATGAAGGGATTGTTCTTCATCAGTTCCACATAGTGCTCCACAAACTGCATCAACTTTTCTTTTAGGGGCATTTCCTTCCCAAGAATACCAAACAGGGCCGGGCCATTTGACTGGAGTGTCTCCATGAAAACCCTTTCGAAAAGCAAGTCTTTGGACCTGAAATAGTAGTGCAGCAATGCTTTGTTGATGCCGGCCTTGTCAGCAATTTCCTGCATTCTCGCTCCCGCCATTCCCTGTTGAATGAATACCTCCCTGGCGGCTTCCAGTATCTTTCTTTCTGTACTTACATCCTTCGTCATGATGCAAATATACGAAGCATTAACCGAAAGGTTTAACCAATTGGTTAAATTTTTTGGTTAACAAGTGATATTTAATCGTATGTCATTGTCTAACAGCGCTTTAAACAAATTTTCGATTTTCTGGCAAAAATAGATTAGATTAATCCTTTAATGATTTATGATGTCGGACAAAATACTCACCAGGCCCTGGACGGAATTTGAGCTCAAGCAAAAGCTCGCCAAAATGCCTGTGCTGCCTGAGTATAAACTGCTTATTCAGGTGAGGGAAATTCTTCTGGACAGCCGACTGGCCAATGAAAGACTTGACTCGCTCATTGAGCTGATCGAAAAAATACCACTTCACAGATCTCAGGAAGAAAGAGAAATTTTTATCGAGCATCTGCAAGAAGTGCTGGTGGATGTTCGGCTTTCATCGGAGCTAACAGGAAATGTTGTGAAACTGCTCAGGTCAATAGAAAAGCAATCTTGACTTATTTACGGTTGCCGCTAAAATATTTCGGTCTTCAAAGGGCTCTTTTTGGCTCACCTAAAAGACCTGTTTCCATGGTTTTTTCTCAATGTTTTTGTATTTTACTAGTGAAAAAAAACAACAGGGTTGAGAAGATATTTTGAAAGCTTTTCTAATTTTCCCACCTGAAAAAATTAAAGTAATACCAAACCAACACAAAACACTCCAGCCCGTCTGGAATGAAAAATGGAAACTCGTGACTTACACCACAAGGTAATCCTGAAAACAGGACCCAATCAGGCTTATGAAGCCATTCTTGACCCCAAAAAACATAGTGACTTTACTGATAGTCCAGCAGAAAACGACGGAAAAGTAGGCGGAGAACACAGCGCTTTCGACGGCTACTGTTTTGGTGAAAACGTGGAGCTTTCTTATGGAAAGCGCATTGTACAAACCTGGCAAGCCGATGAAGACGGCTGGCCGGAAGATCACTTCTCCAGGGTCATCTACGAGTTTACGGCAGTTCCAGGTGGCACGCTTCTTACTTTCAAACAGCTCGGCGTGCCGGAAGAAGTGGCCGACAGCATTGACCAGGGCTGGATCGACTATTACTGGGAGCCTCTGAAAGCGTATTTTGAGGACTAGGTAACCCTGGCAGTCTAGCCTCATTCAGCTTTATTCTGTTCTTGTCCTTAGTTATGGCCATAATTCCGTAATTTTGCGGCTTGCTTTTGGCAGCTAACACATTTCGCATGGATTTAACACATTTAACGGCCATATCGCCGGTCGACGGTCGCTATAGAAAACAAACCGCTTTATTGGCTCCCTATTTCTCTGAGTGGGGACTGATTCGTTACAGACTCCAGGTAGAAGTCGAATACTTCATAGCGCTTTGTGAAATACCACTGCCTGCTCTTGGCACTTTTCCAACAGCCAGGTACGCCGAGCTAAGAGCCATCTATAAAGATTTCTCGGAGAAAGATGCGCTGGCCATCAAAGAAATAGAGAAAACGACCAACCATGACGTGAAGGCGGTGGAATACTTCATCAAACAGAAGATGGAAGCTGCCGACCTTTCAGCCTATAAAGAATACATCCATTTTGGCCTGACCTCGCAGGACATCAACAATACCGCCATTCCTCTAAGCCTGAAGGAGGCTCTGCAGGAGGTTTACCTGCCCAAGCTGAATGAAATAATTGCTTCACTGGCAGCCATGGCCGCAGATTGGGAGAAAATACCTATGCTGGCAAAAACTCACGGCCAGCCTGCCTCGCCTACCCGTCTTGGCAAAGAAATCAGAGTCTTTCAGGTACGGTTGGAGGAGCAGGTAAAAGGATTGGAAAACATACCGTTTGCGGCCAAATTTGGTGGTGCCACCGGCAACCTCAACGCACACCACGTGGCCTTCCCCACCTACAACTGGGCTGAGTTCGCCAACGGTTTTGTAAGCAATAGTCTTGGACTGAAAAGGAGCTCTCCCACCACACAGATTGAGCACTACGACCACATGGCGGCTCTTTTTGATGGTTTGAAACGCATTAACACAATTTTAATCGACTTTTCGAGGGACGTGTGGCAGTACATCTCGATGAACTACTTCAAGCAGCGCATCAAAGCCGGTGAGATTGGGTCGTCGGCCATGCCACACAAGGTGAATCCAATCGACTTTGAAAATGCCGAAGGCAACCTTGGCATGGCCAATGCCATTTACGAGCACCTTTCCGCCAAGCTGCCCATTTCAAGGCTGCAAAGAGACCTTACGGACTCAACGGTATTAAGAAATATTGGTGTACCCATTGCCCATAGCTATATTTCGCTGCTTTCGTTGGCAAAAGGCATTGGCAAACTGGAGCTCAATCAGGCGGCCATTGATGCCGATCTGGAGGACAACTGGGCGGTGGTAGCCGAAGCTATTCAAACAGTGCTTCGCCGGGAAGGCTTCGCCAACCCGTACGAAACGCTGAAGGCACTCACCCGCACCAATACCAAAATCACCAAGGAAAGCATCAGCACTTTTATTGATGAGCTGGAGGTAGGCGAAGACATAAAAAAAGAGCTGAGATTAATCAGCCCTTTCAGTTTCACGGGAATCTAAGAAAGCATTGACCCTTGGCTTTTTACCAGTGGTCAACAACTTTCTACAGTTCCCTGATTCTGATATTACGGAACCACACTTTGTTGCCGTGATCCTGCAAGGCAATTTTGCCTGTTGATGATTTTCCGAAAGCTTCCCACTTGGCGAACTTGCTTTCACTGACCATTTTATCCCAAACCGGGCCGCTTGTTGGGTATTCAACCACTTTCTTGCCATTCATGTAGTGAGTGGCTTTGCCGTCTTTGATCACCAACTTCACTTTGTTCCATTCCATCGCTGGCTTGTAAGCTGAGGGGTCGCTTGGGGGGATCATGTCGTACAAAGACGTCGCAAGACGGTTCCCATTTTTGCCTTGCTTGGCGTCCGGGTGGCGTTCATTGTCAAGCACTTGCATTTCAGGGCCTGTGTAATAAGGAGCGTTGTATTTGGCGTCTTCGATCACATGGAACATGATGCCGCTGTTTCCGCCTTCAGAAATTTTCCATTCCAGCTCTAGTTCAAAATCGCCATAATCCTTGTTGGTAACCAGGTCGCCAGCGCCGCCGGCAGTCAGCACAATGGCACCATCTTCCACCTGCCATTTCGGATCAACTCCTGATTTGTTGTAAATGTGCCACTGATCGATGGTTTTCCCATCAAACAGAGAAACCCACTTTCCTTTTTGCGCATTGGCAGCAAAGGAAAAAGAAAGCATCACCATAGCCATGACGCTTAAGCTTTTCATTACTTTATTCATATTGATGTGTTTTGTGCCCAAAAGGCGTTGTTCAACTTCAAAACCCTAAGTAGAAATGATTTTATTTTTTTACCTAGTGAATATACCTAAATGTACCTAATGAATGGCACATGGTCAATTTTGGTTGTGAAGCGGGCAAGGTCAAAAAGAGATGGGCGCTATATACTCTGGTTCAGTAGCGGAAGCGTCGCCAATAAAGTCGCCGGTATTGACTCGGCAGTCTTCGATCCTGTGCTTCAGTATGAGTTTCCAAAAGGGAGATTTTCGAAAAACCAGCCCCGTCTTCACAAAGAAATTGTTGGTCATCTTCTTCCACATGGTCTCGTAGCCCGGCTGCCCTTCCTTTAGCAACACGTACTCAAAGCCCATCTTGTGCGTTTCCTGAAGGGCGCAAGGGTTTCCGTAAAGCACCCCTTTTGTTTCTGTTATGATAATATAGCGTGGGTATTCTTGCCTGGGGAAGTCCTTCTTAGCCTCATTTTTCTTTTTTTGCTTCAGCACCCACGATGGGGAATCCTTGTCAATGGGCCTCTCTTTCGACTGAGCTGCTGCTGTGCACAAGCTCCCAAGATAGAAAGCTGTGGTCAGCATTATTAAAAAAACAGGAAGCCTAAGACGCATGGTTTCGAATATACTGGTAATTCTCCTCAATCAATATTTCCTTATTTCGATTCCAAGCTGGTTTGGGTTTCGAATCTACTATATTTGCAGGCATTTCGGAACCAGATCGCTATAGTTTTGAAGCACATCATTAGTTTTTTGCTACGCACAGTACCCAGAAAATACCTGCAACTTTTCAGCCATTGGGTGCTCAAGGTGGTCTCCATCTTTTACATTGGCAACAAAGTGGAATGCCCTGTATGCAACGCCCACTTCCGAAAGTTCTTGCCCTACGGCAGGCAGTCCCGTGAAAATGCCCTCTGCCCCAACTGCCTGGCACTGGAGCGACACAGGCTGATGTACCTGTTTCTCAAGAACAAGACCAATTTTTTTACTGATAAGTTGAAAGTGCTTCACGTAGCACCGGAAATCTGCTTTATAGAGGCATTTGAAAAACTTCACAAAGACGACTACATCACAGCCGACATAGAATCGCCTTTGGCGAAAGTGAAAATGGATATCCATCAGGTACCTTTTGACGACAACACCTTCGACGTTGCCTTTTGCAATCATGTGATGGAGCATGTAGACAGCGACCTGAAGGCGATGAGCGAGCTGCACAGAGTGCTGAAGCCGGGTGGGTGGGCCATCATCCAGGTGCCGTTCTTCTATCCGCTGGAAGAGAAAACAGTTGAAGACATCACCATCACCGATCCAAAGGAACGCTGCCGCAGGTTTGGGCAGGACGACCACGTGAGAAAGTACGGGAAGGACTATGCAGAACGGCTGGCCAGCGCCGGGTTTACAGTTGATGCCAATGACTATGTGAAGGAATTACCGGGCGACGTAGTTACCAGGTATGCGCTGCCAAAAGACGAGACTATTTTCTTTTGTAAAAAGGCATAGGCTACTTGTAGAAGGTTTCAGCAAACCCAAACTTAGGCTTTCTTCTGAGTACATACACCTCAAATCCTGCCTTTAAGAACCCCAGGCCATAACCCACCAGCTGCACAAAAGCAGCAGGCACTGACAAGATGCCGGCAGGCAACCCATTTTTAATTGTTGAATCAACCAGAATGAAGGCGGAATAGATCAGAAGAGGAAGGAGCCGGTTGGCATTGAACAGCAGCGCCCACACAGCCAGAAAAATGACTGCAACCGCAAACAAGGCTGGAAAAGTATGCACGGCTTTTGTAGAGCCGGGGTGCAACAAGTGAAGATGAATTCTTGCCACCCCTGAGTTGAACACCTGCTTATAAAACTGTCGGAAATTGCTTCTGCGTTTGTGATACACCCAGGCATCTTCAATTAACACGCCCTTCATGCCTGCTTTTTCTGCTCTCAAACAAAGGTCAATGTCCTCGCCAAACCGCATCGCCCTGAAGCCTTCAATCTTTTGAAAAAGCATGGCTTCAACACCCATATTAAAGCTACGGGGTTTATATGCTTCCATCGATTTTCTTTTCCCACGGATACCACCGGTGGTTAGAAAAGAGGTCATGGAATAGTTGATGGCTTTTTGAGTGGCAGAAAAGTCTGAGGCAGCCTTGTCGGGTCCGCCAAACAACGATGGTAGCTTTGGCAATGCGTCCAGCGCAGCAATATAACCCGGCGGCACTATCACATCCGAATCCAGGAAGATCAGCCACTGGCCTTTGGCCTGCGAAGCCCCGTTGTTTCGGGCTGCGCCGGGTCCGGCATTGGGTTGGAAAAGGTAGGTGAGGTCTAGCTTGCCGGCAAAGCTTTCAACCACTTTGTCAGCCTTTTGCTCCGAGCCGTCCTCCACAACGATCACCTCAAAGTGAGTTGCCTGCTGGTCGCCTAAACTGGAAAGAAGCTCCCTGAGTTCGTCCGACCGATTGTAAACCGGTACTATGAATGAGTATTTGGGCTTAGCCATGGGCCAAAGCTATAAACCTGACCTCTCAATGACCAGATAATCTTCATTCTTATTGCTGGTGATTGTCATCATTTCAGCCAGGAAGCCAGCCAGAAAAAGCTGAACGCCCACCACTACTGCCAGCAGAGCGATGTAAAACAATGGCTGATCGACAATTTCCCTGACCGGAAGTTTGAGCCTGAGGTTGTTCCATTTTTCAAGCGCCATAAACCCGGTAACACCGGCTCCAAACACAAAAGTGAGTGTGCCCAAAGTACCAAAGAAGTGCATTGGGCGCCTTTTGAACCTGGTAACAAAAGAAATAGAAAGCAGGTCGAGAAAGCCGAAGATGAAGCGTTCCAGCCCAAACTTAGTTCTGCCATATTTTCTGGCGTGGTGCAGCACCTCTTTTTCACCTATGCGAGAAAACCCGTTCCATTTGGCAATAAGCGGGATGTATCGGTGCATTTCGCCGTACACCTTGATGTTTTTTATTACCACAGACCTGTAAGCTTTCAGGCCACAGTTAAAATCGTGTAGCGGAATGCCTGACATGATGCGGGTAACGCCATTAAAAAATTTGGATGGAATGGTCTTGCCAATGGGATCGTGCCGCTTCTTTTTCCAGCCCGACACCAGGTCGTAGCCATCTTCCGTGATCATGCGGTAGAGCTCGGGAATTTCATCGGGGCTGTCCTGAAGATCGGCGTCCATGGTGATGACCACTTTGCCATCCGCTGCTGCAAAGCCTTCGTGCAGGGCAGCGGATTTACCGTAATTTCTGTTAAACCGTAAGCCTTTGATACAACTATTACCTATGCCTAGCTCCTGGATAGTTACCCAGCTGGCATCGGTGCTCCCGTCATCCACCAGTATCACCTCGTAGGTAAACTGGTTTTCCTGCATCACTTTTTGTATCCATTCACACAATTCCTGTAATGATTCCTCTTCATTTTTGAGAGGAACCACTACAGAAATATCTGGCTTATTTTCGGTCATTAAACTTCAAGTTGTGGATCGGTCTTTTTTGTAATGGCAGACACAATCAGGCTCAATATAAAGCCGAAAAACAAAACGCCCACTATACCAAAGACAAACATCATTCCCGGATTCATGAATTTTTCCGTAATGGCCATCGCCTGATCAATCTGTGCATCTGGCGTGCCTTGCTCTTCCATATTGTACCTTGCCTTTTCCATCATAGTTTCCACAAACGTTGGATCAACAAAGGTTATGTATATAAAGGAGAAAACGGAGCTAATCACCCCGCCAACCAGTGATATCCAAAACCCGATTCCGAGGCCCTGGCCAAATGAAAGGAATCCGTCTCCGTCCTCTTTGTATTTCTTATGAGCAAGAAAGATGACAACTGCTAAAAAAATGTAGTTGATCCATGATGCCCATGATTCAAATACCAGCCCGGTCAATTGAAGGACAAGGCCATAAATAATCATTACCACACCAGCAATAACGCCGTATTGCAAACCTACTCCTCTTGTTGTTACTTGTTGTTCCATGGTTTTAGTTTTTAGGTTTCGTTCTTAATATCATAGATAACATGATAGTAAACAAAAGGCCAAGGATGCATTTCTTCAATAGATTGTCCAAGGAGACAATAAAGGCAGTGGTAGCTTCTACGTCTGTTACTGTTTTGTCGTAGGTAGCCTGCCCCATTTCTTCAATTACCCTTGCTTTGCCGCTTTCAAGTATCTCTACCTTATTGGTAATGAATTCTGCCAAAAGATTACAGTCGCAAAACTCGAGAAACAAAATGATAAAGACACTGGACACCAGCGCAATGATTATATAGCAGAAAAAACCAACTGTCATTCCCTGCCAAAAAAACATCAAACGGCCATTGTGCACATCCCTGAATTCACGGATGCTCACAAACAGAAACAATGGCAACAGCATAAAATCGAAGGGCTGCAGCATTAAAAGAGGGTTTTCACCCAGCAGGAAAAGCACCACAAAAACCAGCACCACCAGCAAGCCTCCAGCTATCCCGTACTTCAGGGGTACCTTGATCAACGGATTCTTCATGCCAGCTTAGTTGATGATTTGAACAAGGCCATTATTGGCAACCGCTGCCACCATGCCAGTCAGTTCTTTTCCAAAAAATGGATTGTTGACAGATTTACTAAGGTTGGTTTTTTTATCGAGCATCCACCTGGTGGACGTGCTGGCCACTGTCAGGCAGGCGTCAGCACCAACCTCCAGAGCAACAGCAGGAAAGCCTAGCACCTTTCTCGGCCCATCGAAAACGGCGGGCAGCGACTGCTCCAGCGAAAGCTCGCCTTTGAGGTCCAGTTGGTTGAGCACAGGCCAGAGGGTTTGAAGCCCGGTGATGCCAAATTCGGCCAGGTCAAACTCCAGCTTTTTGCTCTCCTCATCCTGCGGCTCATGCGCCGACACAATGGTGTCGATGGTGCCATCCTTCACGCCGGCAATCAGCGCCTTTCTGTCCTTTTCGGTGCGGAAGGGAGGTGACACTTTGTAGTTGGTATCGAAGGTGCTCAGGTAGGTGTCGTTGAAACAAAGGTGGTGTACTGATACGTCGCAAGTCACTGAAAGGCCACGTTTTTTGGCTTTTTTGATCATATCGACAGCCTCAGCGGATGACACCTGCGAAAAATGGATCTTTCCACCAGCGTACTCCAGTATTCTCAGATCCCGCTCCACCATGATGGTTTCCCCAGCCACCGGCACACCTCTCATGCCCAACCTGGTGCTTTGCACTCCTTCATGCATCACGCCAAACT
>TARA_R110002012_G_scaffold94666_3_pt1 | contig 49950 bp, 49 predicted proteins | sample TARA_R110002012 | Tara Oceans TARA_R110002012 (sample SAMEA4396515) | marine metagenome | biome: Westerlies Biome; feature: [DCM] deep chlorophyll maximum layer (ENVO:01000326); material: water (ENVO:00002006), including particulate matter (ENVO:01000060) such as... | depth 40 m
ACTTTTTTTAAACCCGATTGGCAGGCAATATGCTTTGCCTGCATTTTTCGCTCCTGAAGCCACTATCAATTTGCTGCGAATGAGTAGGTTTTGCAAAAAAATCTCTATCTTTGCGATCCAATTTTCCGGACGGGTTCCGGAAGAGATTAAATAAAACGAACAAAAAATGGCAGTTAAAATCAGGTTATCACGTCGAGGACGTAAAAAACTTGCAATGTTTGATGTGGTTGTGGCTAACAGTACTTCGCCACGGGATGGTAAGTTCATCGAGAAATTGGGAACGTACAATCCAAATACCAATCCGGCAACAATTGTTTTGAATGATGAAAAGGCATTTGACTGGGTTATGAAAGGTGCGCAACCTTCTGATACCGTTAGAGCCATGCTTTCTTACAGGGGAATTCTTTTGAAAAAACACCTTCAGATTGGTGTGAACAAAGGAGCCATTACGCAAGAACAGGCTGATGCCAAGTTCGAAGAGTGGAAGAATCAACAAGATGCCAAAGTGACTGGCAAAGTTGAGTCTCTGGCTAAGAAGAAAGAAGACGAAAGAAAATCACGTCTTGCTGCTGAAACCAAGGTGAGCCAGGCAAGAGCTGAAGCTATTCGTAAGAAGGCTGAGGTTGCTGCTGCGCCCGAAGCCAGCGAAGAAGCTGCAGTAGAAGAGGCTGCGGTTGCGGTAGAAGCACCTGCTGCTGAAGTAACTGAAACAGCACCAGTGGTAGAGGAAACACCTGCTGCTGAAGCACCAGTTGAAGAGGCTCCAGTGGCTGAAGCACCTGCTGCAGAGGAAGCTCCTAAAGCAGAAGCTCCGGCAGAAGAGGCCCCTAAGGCCGACGCTCCTGAAGCAGACGAGAAAAAAGAAGAGTAGTCCTTATGCATTTGGATGATTGCTTTCAGCTTGGGGTAATCACCAAAACCCATGGCACAAAGGGCGATGTTCAGGTTTGGATCGATTCGGACGACCCTGGGCATTACAAAAATCTGGAATCAGTTCTGTTGTTGATCAACAACGAATTGGTTCCTTTTTTTTTAGAGCATTGGTCACTCAATGGCAAAAAGGCCATTGCTCGGTTCGACGAAGTGAGGTCGTTGGATGCGGCTGAGAAGCTTGCCGGCACGGAGGTCTACCTACCAGAAAGCAGCCTGCCGGAACTTTCGGAAGGGCAATATTTCTTCCACAATCTGGTAGGACTTGAGGCAGTTGAAGAGGGCAAAGTATTGGGCACCATATCAAACATCCTTAACTTTCCGGGGCACGACGTGCTAGCCATCGATTGCCAGGGAAAGGAAGTGCTTGTGCCAATCAGCGACGATATTATTAAAGCGGTGGATTTAAAAGCGAAATCGGTGACCCTGCAGCTTCCACCCGGTTTGCTTGATATATACTTAGACTCTTAGGCAGTCATGGTAAGATTCGACATTATTTCATGTGTACCTGAGCTGCTCAAAAGCCCTTTTGAACACAGCATTCTCAAAAGAGCCATCGACAAGGGCCTCACGGAAGTTAAAGTGCACAACCTGAGAGATTACGCTGTCAACAAACATAAAACTGTTGACGACTACGCTTACGGCGGCGGAGCTGGCATGGTGCTGCAAATAGAGCCCATCGACCGCTGCATCCAGGCCCTCAAATCCGAACGAACCTACGACGACGTTATATATATGAGTCCTGATGGGGAGCTGCTTACCCAAAGGTTGGCCAACGGCCTGGCTATGAAAGGGAACATGATTTTGCTCTGCGGGCATTATAAAGGAGTTGACGAAAGAGTGCGTCAGCACCTGATAACAAGAGAAATCAGCGTTGGCGATTTTGTGCTGTCGGGCGGAGAACTTGCTGCCGCCATTGTGTGCGACGCAGTGATCAGGCTTATTCCTTGCGTGCTAAACGACGAAACCTCCGCACTTACCGACTCCTTTCAGGATGACCTGATTGCACCGCCGGTTTACAGCAGACCAGCCGACTACAAAGGCATGAAAGTGCCGGATGTATTGCTGTCAGGAAACGACGCACTTATCGACGACTGGAGGCACGAGCAGTCGGTGCAGCGAACGAAAGAGCGAAGACCAAATCTACTGTAGACATTCGCCCGCAAACACATTATCCCATATTAATACAGACAATCTTTTATTTTTTTGATTATTTAGAGGTCTCGATTTTTTATGGAAAACAAAAATATACGGATCAAAGATATCGCCCGCCTTGCCGGAGTGTCAGTGGGCACTGTGGACAGGGTGTTGCATAAGCGAGGCAAAGTATCCGATAAGGCACTTGAGAAAGTTCATGCTATCCTTGACCATATTGACTACAAGCCCAACCTCATCGCCAGAAGCCTTGGTCTCAACAGGACGTTTAGGGTCGCCGCCGTGCTACCCGACCCCAAGCTTGACGCTTTCTGGGTGCAATCGCATGAAGGACTGCAACAAAGCGAGCAGGAATGGCAGCAGCAAGGGCTTGTTATTGACTACTACTTTTACGACCTCCACAATAAAGAATCTTACAATCAAGCGTTTGAAAAGGCCATTGCTTCAAACCCTGACGGAGCGGTAGTTGCGCCACTGTTCTATAAGGAAGCGCTGCCCTTTTTCCAAAAATTTCATGAAAATGGGGTGCCTTACATATTGTTCAACACTCATATTGAGCATCCACACCCCTTGTCATTCATCGGGCAAGATCTGTATCAAAGCGGGCGGCTGGCCGCTGAACTGATTTCGCCCGGACTGGCCACTGGCAAAAAACTGGCGATCCTACATATTCACGAGGATTTGCCAAATTCTGCCCACCTTTTGGACAAGGAAAAAGGCTTCAGAGAATATGTAGCTTCGATGTCGGGATTGAATGTGGAGGTAAACACTATCAACCTTGAGGCCCCGGAGAACACCTCCTTCGAAACGGATCTCAGGAAACTCTTTAGCGACCCCCAGTTGCACGGGGTTTACATAAGCACCTCCAAAGCCTATCAGGTGGTGGAATTTATGAAAGCGACCGGCAAAAATGGCTGTAGAATTGTTGGCTATGATTTACTGGAAAAGAACCTTCAATTTCTGAAAGAGGGGTATATCAACTTCCTGATTAATCAAAACCCAAGCAAGCAAGCTGCCTTGTCTATCAGCCACCTTATCAATCACCTGGTGTTTAAGACCACACCACCCAAAGAGGCCCTTCTGCCCCTCGAAATTATCACCAAGGAGAATATTGACAGCTATAAGCCAGCACTTGCCGCACAATAACTGCCAAAAGAAGATTTTTATTTGATTGTATTATTTGTCTTTAAAAACATAGTCGTATATTTGCAGTCCGTTTCAGAATACGGCTTAAATAGACAGTCATGAGCGAGTTGATAAAACTAGTTGAAGCAGAGTACCAGGAGAAGAGAAATTCACTGCCCGCATTTAAGGCTGGTGATACTATAAATGTACACGTGAAGATCACGGAAGGTAACAAAGAGCGTATCCAGCAGTTTCAGGGTACCGTTATCCAACGTAAGAATATCAGCACGAATGGGGAAACCTTTACTGTAAGAAAAGTATCTTCAGGTATTGGTGTGGAAAGAATTTTCCCGATTATGTCTCCAAGCGTTGAGAAAGTTGAATTGGTTCGTCAGGGATCAGTTCGCAGAGCCCGTCTTTACTACCTTCGTGGTAGAAAAGGAAAAGCCGCAAGGATCAAAGAAAAAATGTCCTAAGGGATTAAATAAAATAGCTGAAAAGCCAACTCTCGGGTTGGCTTTTTTCGTTTACTTGCTATTAGTTTTATGCTATGGAAATTCGTTTTCACAAATATCAGGGCACAGGTAACGACTTCATTCTCATCGATGACAGGGAGCTCCAATTTCCTGATGACCTGACCGTTATAGAAACCCTTTGCCATCGCAGGTTTGGCATCGGCGCAGACGGACTCATTCTGATACGCAATCATCCCGAGTACGACTTTGAAATGGTCTACTACAATTCCGACGGCTCGCAGAGCATGTGCGGGAACGGTAGCAGGTGCGCAGTGCACTTTGCGAAGTCTCTTGGCATGGCCACCAACAGAACTACTTTTATGTCTACCGACGGGCCTCATGAAGCGACCATCAAAGAAGACATTGTTTCTGTGCAGCTTTATGATGTGGACAGCGTTGAAGAACTTACTGACGGCGTTTTCATCAATACGGGATCCCCACACCATATTGCCTTCCATGAAGATGTTAAAAACTTCCCTGTTGTGCCGGAAGGAAAAGCTATTCGCTTTAGCGAGGCCTATGCCCCCAAGGGTACCAATGTTAACTTCGTAGAGTTAGAGGATGGCAATGCAATCTTTGTGAGGACTTATGAAAGAGGGGTAGAAGGCGAAACGCTGTCGTGCGGCACTGGAGTCACAGCTTGTTCGCTCGCCGCATCACTCAAAGGATATAAAAGCCCGGTAATAGTTCACACCCTGGGCGGAACCCTCGAGGTCAGTTTTGCGGTTAAGGAGGGTGGCTTTAGTGATATTTTCCTGAAGGGCCCGGCCACACCCGTTTACTCAGGCCTCATTGATGTGTAAATCTGTCAAGAAACACCTTGGCAATTAGTATCGATTAGGAAAAAGCGGTTAATTTTAAGGTTTTAAAAAACGACGAAATGTTGAATATATTCACCAAAGGGGTAGCCAAACTTTTTGGAACAAAATCAGAGCGAGATATTAAGGAAGTCCTTCCGCTTGTTGAGCAAATCAAAAAAGAATTTGAGAAACTTAAGAGTATTTCTGACGATGAGTTGAGAGACAAAACCAGTCAGTTCAAAGCGTTCATCAAAGAGGGGAATGCCACTATCCAGAAGGAAATTGACGATTTGCATCAGAGGATAATCGACGAACCGGATTTGGATATTGACCAGAAAGATGACGTATTCAAAAGAATAGATCAACTCGAAAAAGACAAGAACAAGAAAATTGAAGATTCGCTGCTTAAACTGCTGCCGGAAGCTTTTGCCGTAGTGAAGGAAACCTCCAGGCGACTTGCTGAGAACAAGAAGCTGGTGGTGAAGGCCACTCTCATGGATAAGCAGATGGCGGCTACCAAGCCCCACATAAAAATCACTGGAGACACTGCCGAGTGGTCCAATAAATGGCTCGCTGCAGGCACTGAGGTAGAGTGGAACATGGTGCACTACGATGTGCAGCTCATTGGTGGTGTTGTACTGCACTCAGGTAAAATTGCCGAAATGACGACCGGTGAGGGAAAGACCCTTGTGGCTACTTTGCCTGCCTACCTGAACGCCCTTGCAGGCAAAGGCGTACATATTGTTACAGTAAACGACTACCTGGCCAAGCGTGACTCAGAGTGGAACGCTCCCTTGTTCCAGTTTCATGGGCTGACGGTTGACTGTGTTGACCGGCACCAACCCAACTCACAGGAAAGGAGAAACGCTTATCTCGCCGACATTACCTACGGCACCAACAACGAATTTGGCTTTGACTACCTGCGGGACAACATGGCCAGAAGCCCGGAGGAATTGGTTCAGCGGGAACACCACTACGCCATGGTGGATGAGGTTGACTCTGTTCTTGTGGATGAAGCAAGAACACCACTTATCATTTCCGGTCCTATACCTAAGGGAGATGAGCATGAGTTTTACGAACTGAAGCCCAGAATATTTAAGCTGGTTGAATCTCAACGCAAGCTATGTTCACAGTTTTTGAATGACGCCAAAAAACAAATTGCTGAGGGCAACGAGACAGATGGCGGCTTGTCACTGTTCAGGGCTCACAGAGGGCTTCCCAAATACAAGCCTTTGATCAAATACCTCAGTGAAACAGGCATAAGAAATGTTCTTCAAAAAACGGAGAATATCTACCTGGCTGACAATCAAAGAATGATGCCGGAAGCAGATGAGCCTTTGCTTTTTACCATTGAGGAAAAAAATAACTCTATCGAGCTGACTGAAAAAGGCGTCGATATGATTACCGGCGATGGTGAAGATCCCAATTTTTTCATTATGCCTGACATTGGGATGGAAATTGCCAAGCTTGAGGGTGACACCTCTCTTGCTGAAATCGATATTCTAAAGAAGAAAGAGTCGGTTATCAAAGACTACCAAATTAAAGCGCAGCGCATCCACACCGTCAACCAGTTGCTAAAAGCCTACACGCTCTTCGAAAAAGACACTGAGTATGTGGTGATTGATGGGAAAGTAAAGATTGTGGATGAGCAAACCGGCCGCATGATGGAAGGTCGTCGCTATTCAGACGGTCTTCACCAGGCAATCGAAGCCAAGGAAAATGTGACGGTGGAAGATGCCACGCAGACTTATGCGACCATCACGCTACAGAACTACTTCAGAATGTACCACAAGCTGGCAGGTATGACTGGTACTGCCGAAACCGAAGCTGGTGAACTTTGGGAGATTTACAAACTTGACGTGGTCGTTATTCCGACCAACAGGCCAATCGTCCGGAAAGACATGGAAGACAAGGTCTACAAGACCATGCGTGAGAAGTTCAATGCTGTTATCGATGAAATTGTTGCGCTGACTGAGGCAGGCAGACCCGTGCTGGTGGGTACTACTTCTGTTGAAATTTCGGAGGTACTAAGCCGCATGCTTAATATCCGCAAGATTAAACACAACGTACTGAATGCCAAGCAACACCAACGGGAAGCAGAAATTGTGGCGGAAGCAGGCCATCCTTCTACCGTGACGATTGCCACCAACATGGCGGGACGTGGTACGGACATAAAACTGACCGAAGAGTCGAAAAAGGCTGGAGGTTTAGCTATTGTAGGAACGGAAAGACACGAATCAAGAAGGGTAGACAGGCAGTTGAGAGGCCGATCAGGCCGACAAGGTGACCCTGGGTCTTCGCAGTTCTTTGTGTCTCTTGAAGACAACCTGATGCGTTTGTTCGGCTCAGACAGAATTGCCAAGTGGATGGACAGAATGGGATTGGAAGAAGGTGAAGTAATCCAGCATTCGATGATTACCAAGTCGATTGAAAGAGCGCAGAAGAAGGTAGAAGAGAACAACTTTGCCATGCGTAAGCGCCTCCTGGAATATGATGACGTAATGAACTCGCAGAGAGAGGTCATCTATACAAGAAGGAAGAATGCCTTGTTCGGTGAAAGACTACAGCTTGACATCCTCAACATGATGTACGATACGTCTGAGGATCTGGCCATATCAGCCACTGCCTCTCAAGACTATGATGGCTTTAGACTGAATGTTCTTAGCACCTTTGGCCTCGATATGCGTATCAGTCAGGACGAGTTTGCCGGTATCAAAAGCGATGCACTTGCTGCAAGACTTTACGACGAAGTGTTGGCACACTATACAGCCCGAAAAAACACTATAAGAGAAAAAGCGCTTCCGGTTCTTAAGCATACCCTTGATAATAAAGGAGCCACCGTGGTGGATATTCTCGTGCCATTTACGGACGGGAAGAAGCAACTCGGCATTGTGGTGAACTTAAAGAAAGCGGTGGATACTGAGGGTAAGGAGATGGTGGCCGCCATGGAGAAAATGATCACGCTGGCACTCATCGACCAAACCTGGAAGGAGCACCTTCGTGAGATGGACGATTTGAAGCAATCTGTTCAAAATGCGGTATACGAGCAAAAAGACCCACTTTTGATCTACAAATTCGAAGCCTTCGAATTGTTCAAAGTATTCCTTGCCAAGGTAAATGAGGAAACTATGTCATTCCTTATCAAAGCCGATATACCAAGCCAGGATCCAAGTCAGGTAAGAGAAGCTCGTCAAACCCGCACAAAAAGTGACTACAAAGAAAGTAAGGAAGAATCACGTTCTTTGCTGGAAGGAAAAGAAGGACAACCAGTTGGCTCTAGGCCTGCCGTTACCCGACCAGAACCAATGAAGTCGCAAAAAGTGGCTGGAAGAAACGATCGGGTGACTGTGCAGTACACTGATGGAACTTTAAAAGAAGGGGTGAAGTACAAAACAGTGGAACAGGATGTGAATAATAACAAATGCGTTGTGATCAATATTGAAGACTAACCAGCTATGAATAGAGTCGTTTCTTTAGCACTTGGAGTTTTTATCCTGTATGGGTGTTCAAAAAAGGTGGTTCCCTCTTCTGGCACCACTGACTCTTATTCTGAAGACTTGTCTATTTTACATCCGGTCATTACCACTGACGAAAGCCCACTTAAACCTACAGAAACAAGCAAATCGCCGATTTCTTCAGAACCACTGAAGACACAATACGACATCACCCAAGAACTCGACAGTGTCGTTATGTTTATAGCCGAAAAAAACCTCCAGAAGAGAGTAATTGACGGCTTTACGGTTCAGGTGTATTCAGGCCCAAACAGAGACCAGGCTAATAATGCAAGGGCACAGCTTCATTCGATCGGACTGGACATTCCCTCCCAGGTTGTTTACGTCCAGCCCAACTTTAAGGTAAAAATAGGGAAGTTTTATTCCAGGTTAGAGGCCAATCAGGTATATGCGCAGGTTCGGGAGGTATTCCCCAACGCACTCCTCCTTCCTGAAAAAATACCCGTAGAATAAATGGATCTAAAAGACAGAATCAAAACGCTCAGTGGTCAGCTTTCGAAAGAGGTTATTGGCGCACGAAGACACCTGCATGCCAATCCTGAACTGTCTTTTGAGGAGTACAACACAGCAGGCTACATCAGAGAATTCCTTCGAAAGCTTCCTATCGACCAGCTCGACGAAATGGCTACCACTGGCACTGTGGCTATCATAAAGGGGAATAATCCCGACAAAAAAGTTGTTGCCTTGAGGGCCGACATTGACGCTTTGCCGATCCTGGAACAGAGCGCTGCGTCCTATAAGTCGACAAACGAAGGTGTTATGCATGCCTGCGGCCACGATGTGCATACCTCCTCGCTCCTCGGCGTTGCCAAAATCCTCTGTGAGCTGAAAGGTGAATTTGAGGGAACCGTTAAGCTGATTTTTCAGCCGGGAGAAGAGAAACTACCGGGTGGCGCCAGCTTAATGATCAAGGAGGGCGTGCTTACCAACCCTTCTCCAAAAAGTCTTTTCGGTCAGCATGTGATGCCCTTGTTGCCTGCGGGCACGGTAGGCTTTCGCCCTGGCATGTACATGGCCAGCGCTGACGAAATATATGTGACAGTGACAGGACAAGGGGGTCATGCAGCCATGCCTGAAACTTTGGTAGACCCTATTGTAGTAACAGCTTACATAATCACAGCATTGCAGCAAGTGGTCAGTAGAATGGCCAGCCCAAAGATACCCTCGGTACTTTCTTTTGGCGATATTGAGGGCAAAGGGGCTACCAATGTTATTCCATCTGAGGTCAAACTAAAGGGGACGTTCAGAACGCTCAATGAGGAATGGAGAATGGAAGCCCATGCGAAGATGAAAAAGATGGCCGAAGGAATTGCCGAGTCAATGGGCGCCACCTGCGACTTTAATATCATGAAAGGTTACCCGTTTCTTGCCAATGATGAGGAACTAACCAATCGTTCTAAATCATGGGCAGAAGAATTTTTGGGAAAAGACAAAGTTGTGGACCTGGATATCTGGATGGCTGCCGAAGATTTTGCCTTCTACTCCCACCACGTCGATTCATGTTTCTATCGGCTTGGCACCAGAAATGAAGCTGAGGGCATCACTTCCGGCGTCCACACTCCCACGTTCGATATAGATGAAAGTGCTCTAGAGCTTGGTGTGGGGCTTATGACCTGGCTGGCTTTGAAAGAGCTGGCTGTTTAAAGTTACCAGCCAATCAGGTCAAAAAACTCCTTCCTCATGTCGTCGTTGATTGACAAAGCGAGGAGGATCGAAATCACCAGGCCAATACCCGCATAAAGGGCATCTTTACCTATTAGCTTCAAGCTCTTTCTTATTCCCTTTCTGCGGCTTGACTTGCTTTTCTTCATGTAGTTGATCGCCAACTCACGACCCCCTAAAAGTCCGATGAATACCCATGTCGTACTTATTGGAATCGTATTGACAACCTTCAGGTAGTAGAGCAAGCACGCATAAACAAGATCGACTATGGTAGCCGCCCTCACATCAGTAATGTCAGCCTTTTCTTCCACAATCGACTGTATTTTATCCCCTTTGAGGTAAAACAACACGCCTAGCCCAAGAAATATAAATGACGCAAATGCAACAAACTCTACCGTGTTCAACGCCCTTGGCAAGACAACCGCAATGTTTGCAGCATCCTGCATGATCCAGACGGACCACAGCGCTCCGCTGGTAAGCCATTGTAGCGGTGCCCACCAGTGAGCTGGCTTTTTCTTGGCATATTTATCAAATAGCTGTGCCGTTAGCGTCCATACAATAATAGCAATGACGAAAGCCAGGGCATAACCAACAAGGCTTTTAGACAATATACCTCCGATGGAGCTGGCTTTAGTTGAAAAGGCGCTCAATAGCAGAATCGAAGTAGACACTGGCATGCGAAGCCTTGTAAGAACCAGCAGGATTACCGGAGCGGCAACCTGAAGAAAGCTAAAGGATGTAGGTGCTACCTCAAGGCCTTTTGTGTTCAACCGCTGATAGGATACGTCGCCCCCATAGGTAATCCAGCTATAAGTAACGGTAACAAGGAAAATCAGTCCCATGAAAAGCCACAGATGATACCACTTCCTATGGGAATTTGAAGAAATAAAAGTGCCAATGGTTTGAATACTATCGTTAGCAATAGCTGAATAGCCAGCCAAAGCAAAAGCAACCCACATAGCCACCTCCTGATAGGGATACACCATGCCGCAGACAAACGTAATGGCCAGCAAAAAATAAAGATAGTTTCTCTCCTTTTTTGACACACTAAACAGCTTAAAAGCTCCTTTGCCTAGCTTTTGTGTAGTGATACTATCAGACGGTTTGGACGACATCGCAGGTGTATGCTTAATTTGAAAGTTCCGGCAAAGCTAAATATAGTTTTTGTTACCACTGTTAAGAAAGTGTTAAGGCTTTTATTTTATGATATTTGCAAATCCTTTTGAATCTTGAAAGCCATTGACGATGAAAGCTATCAGGCTAAAAGGAGACCTCAACCTGCGCACGGTACATTATTGAACCATCCTCTCCTTCAATTTCTATCCTTGTCAAGTCCGACTGTATTTTAAGAGAATGGCCAACAATATATTTTGAGACGCCGAGAGTGTATTGATGAACGTCAGCTCTCATCGTTTCCTTTGCTGGCAACACTTCTGTAAATCTAAGCGCCAGTTCGAAGTTATTTTCGAGTAAATATCCCGTTTGAACATTAAAGCCGGTGCCAGTATAAAATGCCCCATCCATAACCACAGCTCCTTCAGGTGCTCGTTTAACAACGTATTCCGACATCAACGACCACCCACGGTACTTGAAATGCAAATCAGCAAACACAGCCTCCAATGTCCGTGTATCGCCTAAAACTTTACCCAACTGACCTCTTTCCCTGTTAGTATGGTCGTTCAAATCGTAGGAGACACCAAGCATTAGCCTAGGTATTGACTCTCTGCTCAAATCGCTTCCAATATAGTCTCCCTTTTTATTGAACTGCCCGAACGGAAACCACTCCGCCCTCAACGTATAGTCATACCCCCCCGCATTGTCTTCGGAAATATTCCTACCCTCCCCAATGCTGACGGCACCTTTCAGGTTAATAAGCTTACCACTGTAGTGTAGCTGCACACCTCTATCCCTATCTAGGTTGTAGCGTGAATTGAGAAAACTCCTGTCAACAAACTGAAGTGCTTGCGAAGAAATCACCCTCTCTATGTTGCCAGGAAGCTTTGTTTGCCCAAACCACAAGCTCCAGTTACCATAGAAGTTGTATCTTACCAGGGCATCGAGAATCTGCAACGGCGCATAATTTGATTCAGATACAACGTCCTTATTTCCAATGTCGCTACCACTCAGGCCAAGCTCAATCTTATATTGAATTTTTGGGTTATGAACAAACCCATCAAACTTCAACCTTGCTCTTCTTATCAATAAATTGTCTCTGTATTTATCTGCCTCCAGGTCATGTACTCCCTCATACAAGGTCTGAAACCTCGTGCTAAACTTCATCGAAAATGAAGAGTCTCTGGCAACTACTGAAATTCCACTTCCGAATTTGCTTTCGGTGATGTTCTGTGCTTTGGCAGTATCTGATAAAATGAACGAGAAGGCTAATAAGAAGGCTAACACAATGTTGGTCACTCTCTGCATGAATCTTAGGTCAGTTGCTTTCAATAAGGAAGAGCTGCAATGTTAAGAAATTGATAACTATATATTAACAAACAGTCGTTTAGTTAACAATTTAGAAATATTAATAACATTTTCTTAACATAACAAAGATTGATGCTAAAGCTCCCTTGCTCAAGTGGGGAGCAAAGTCACTGATAAAATGGTTGAAACCGACCTATTTTGAATGACAGCTAATATCTCCACCCAGACATTTACTGTTTTCAATAAAATATAGGCGAATCCGGTCATTCGCAAATTCCCTTACAGCCTCGGTTTGGCTATTTTGGCAAAAGGTGAATTAACAATAGTTTCATATCGCTAACTGATTGAACAATTAGTTTTTGATAACTTTGCGGCTTGCTTCTTCTGGCAACAACTCTTCAATTGGATGACCGTCAAGAAAGTTTTAAACATAGACGAGGGAAAGCAGACTTCTGCGAAAAACCTGTACCGTAATATCGGGTACGTCCTCATCACCGTTTTCATCTTTCTCCTCTCCATCAATATGATGGGGCAGGCCTTCAACCAGCTTACTGAAACTGCCGCCCAATCCATCCTGGCCGCCACTTCTGACCCCTTCGTTGGCCTGTTTATTGGCCTTCTGATCACGGCGCTTATACAAAGCAGTTCGTCAAGCACCACCATGATTGTGGCGGCCGTAGCTGTTGGCTCAATCTCATTTGAGGATGCCGTTCCCATTATCATGGGGGCCAATATTGGCACTACTATTACGTCGTCAATTGTATCGCTTGGTTATATCACAAAAAGAAATGAGTTCAGGAAAGCCATTGCTGCTGGGGCAGTGCACGATATTTTCAACATCCTTACCACCATCATTCTTTTTCCACTAGAGCTCAAATACCACCTACTTTCCCGCCTCTCCCGTGAAATAGCCTCCTCTCTGAGCGCTGGCGATTTGTTTTCGAAGAGCGGCCCAATATTTAATATCAACACGTTGCTGTTTGACCCCATTAGCCACTGGGTAAGTCTTTGGATATCGCAGCCCATTATTCTTCTCACTCTTTCATTTTTGGTGCTGATAGGCTGCATCAAGCTGCTGTCGAATATCATCTACAAGAGACTTATTGGTCAGTCAAAGGTGAATTTTGAAAATATTGTTTTTAACAATCCCCTTAAGGCCTTTGGCTGGGGAACTCTTCTCACGGCAGGTATCCAGTCGAGTTCTATCACCACTTCTCTTATTGTTCCTTTGGCGGCTACCCGCAAAATCTCCGTACAAAAAGCCTTCAACTTCATCCTGGGCGCCAATGTTGGCACAACCATTACTGCCATTATTGCAGCGCTGTTCAAGTCGGAAGAAGCCATTGCCGTGGCAATTGCCCACCTGTTGTTCAACTTAATCGGTGTCCTGATATTCCTGCCCTTCCCTGTCATCCGAAGGATTCCTGTTAAAATGGCTGAGCTCCTTGGAAAATTTACGCTGAGGTATCGCATCGTGGGATTTGCCTACATACTGCTCACATTCTTCATTATTCCCTACAGCCTCATTCTGGCGCATAGATCGTTTACACAAACAGCTTCTCCTCCCGTGGAGCTAATAGACAAAAAGCCTATCGAGGAACCTTAACCGTTTGATCAAAGTTTCATACCTTGAACACTTAGTCCAAAGGAGGTATTTTTGTCAAAGTTTTTGAAAATAGATGAATTGATAGATTCCGTCACTGAATATGTGCGGATAAAAATAGAGCTTGTCAAACTCAATATGATCGAAGAGCTCTCCGGAATTCTCGCTCAGCTGATAGCTCTGTTTCTGATTCTCACGGTGTTTATGTTCTTCATGTTTTTTGGAAGTATTACGCTGAGCACTTTTTTAAACTATCTTTGGAGCAGTGCCTACCTTGGGTATGGCGCAGTTACGTGCTTCTATCTTCTTGCGTTGCTTTTTTTCGTGTATCTGCTCCAATCCGGCAAATTGAAGGACGCTGTTGAAAATCAGATCACCAAAGCGATGAAAGAGAAGGAGGCCCTCACAGAAAAATCAATTGAAGAAGATGAGTAAAGCGGCAATTACCAAACGGAAGGAACAACTTGAGGAGATGGAGCGAAAGGCAAAAAAGAAACTCCAAACCGGAACCGACTCTGTTGAGCAAAATGTATCCCGGGCACTGAAAACCGGGCTGATTATTGGCGGCGTCCTTTTTGCAGGCTACCAGGTAGCCAGACTTATCACATCCTCTTCCAGAACAGAGGATCTTAAAAAAAAAGCCCTGACCAGCCTGTAGAACTAGTTGAAAAACCGCCAAAATCATTTTTAAAATTGACACTCAATAAAAGCATGGCGGCTCTTTGGGGAGTTTTACTTCAATTTGGCTTAAATTATATTCAAAAAAGAATACTGACGAATGAACCACCTACTGAGTCAACTGACACAGAAGAGCAACGAAGGTAAACGTTCCCTGGGCATATTAATTGACCCTGACAAGGTGTCGGACAACAGCGCTTGCCTCAGGGTGATTAACATGTGTGTAGAAAATAAGGTTGACTATATTCTTGTGGGTGGCAGCCTGATGACCAAGAATAATTTTAGCCAGATCATCCAGCTCATCAAAGCGAATTCCAGCATTCCGGTGATCATTTTTCCAGGCAACTACTATCAAATAGACTCCAATGCCGACGCCATTCTTTTTCTTTCTTTGATCTCAGGAAGGAACCCGGAGTATCTGATAGGCCAGCATGTAATAGCTGCACCCATTTTAAAAAGAACACACCTTGAAGTAATACCAGTAGGGTATATGCTGGTGAACAGCGGCCATGCTACGGCTGCGAGCTACATCAGCAACACCACGCCCATTCCCACGGACAAGGTAAGCATCGCTGTTTCTACAGCAATGGCCGGCGAAATGCTCGGCTTACAAACAATTTATATGGACGCTGGCAGCGGGGCAGAGGCACCTATTCCACCCAAAGTAATTACTGCCGTCAAGAAAAATATTAATGTGCCTTTAATCGTCGGTGGGGGAATCAGCTCGGTTCATTTGGCCATACAGGCCCTTCAGGCTGGAGCCGACATGCTTATTCTGGGCAACAGTGTGGAGGAAAACCCAAATCTATTGATTGAAGTATCGGAAAGAATTCATCACCTCAATCAAAAGCCTTTAAACATTAATTAAAGACTCTCTCCTTCGCATTTTACCTGCAGGGATTCCAAACATCATTTTGAAACGACGGCAAAAATACGCCGTGTCTTTATATCCCACATCCTTACCTATTTCTCTAATGCTTTTCTTTGAGGTTCGCAAAAGGTTAACTGCCTTTTCCATTCGCTGGTACTCGATGTAGTCCTGCGGGTTAATGCCGGTCAGCATTTTGAAGTACTGCCCCACATAATCCTCCGAAACATTGGCAACATTGGCCAAAATCTTATTGGAAAGGTCGTCACCCAGATTATCCTTGATATAGGCAAAGATATCTATCAGGCGAGGATCCTTGAAGTAATTGCTATTGGTAGCCAGCTGCTCCACATACAGGTTGTGTTGAATGATATATCTGATGGCCTGCACCACCAATCTATCCGTTTCAAGCTTCACAATTCTATCCCTGCCCAGCTTTCCGGAAAAGTGCTCAACAACAATGTCCTGGATCAAAGCACCCATCATAGGGTCTTTCATCACAAACGGCGGTATGTCAAGTGAAGCAAAAAAGTTGACTGTGTCAAATACTTTTGCTTCGAAAGTGATGTAGCTAAAATTATCTCTCGTTTCTTCCTCCTGGCTATAACCCTTCACGCTCTCCAGGTACTTCTCTTTGTTGTTCAAAAAGTCGTCATTAGACAAGCTGATGGCCTTTCCTGAGCCATAAGTAATAGACGCCATTTTACCGCCCGGCACGAAAAGCACCTCGCCGGCATTCACCTCTTCTTTGTCCTTACCAAACTTCAAAACCCCCTTGTGAACCAAAAAAATGGTGTTTTCAACGTCATAAAAATTCTCTACTGTAACAGATTGAATTACATTGGTGTGGCGTGCCTTAATAAATCTGATACTAAGAGATTCAATAATTTTATTATACTCTTCCATGAATCTTACAATTTGCGAGAGCGGGTGGCAATAGAAAAAATTAACAATGAATTTGTATAAAACTAATACAAATATGATTTAATAACAAAATACCTAGCTCAAATATGAATTAAAAAGGAACTCATTTTTTGAGCAACCCTCTGGAAATTACAATTTTCTGAATTTCTGACGTCCCTTCGTAAATCTGCGTGATTTTTGCGTCCCTCATAAGCCGCTCCACATGGTACTCTTTCACGTAACCGTAACCGCCATGAATCTGCACTGCTTCCACCGTCGTCTTCATAGCTACATCGGATGCAAAAAGTTTGGCCATCGCACTTGCCTGACTAAAATCTGCCTTCTGATCTTTTAATTGCGCCGCCCTGAGACAAAGCAACCTGGCAGCTTCAATTTCAGTAGCCATGTCAGCAAGTTTGAACTGAATGGCCTGGTGCTCAGCGATGCTTTTCCCAAAAGCTTTGCGTTCTTTCGCATAGGCAATTGACAGCTCCATCGCCCCGGAGGCAATTCCGAGCGCCTGGGAAGCTATGCCAATTCTACCGCCGTTAAGCGTGCTCATGGCAAATGAAAAGCCAAATCCATCGTCGCCTATCCTATTTGCCTTTGGCACCTTCACATCTTGAAACATCAGCGAATGGGTATCGGATCCTCTGATGCCCAGCTTATTTTCCTTTTTCCCAACAACAAAGCCATCCATGCCCTTTTCCACTATCAACGCATTGATTCCTTTGTGGGCCTTGGAAGCATCGGTTTGCGCCATCACAATGTATACAGATGCACTGTTTCCATTCGTGATCCAGTTCTTTGTTCCGTTAAGCAGGTAGTAGTCGCCCTTGTCCTCAGCAGTGGTTCGTTGCGAGGTGGCATCGGAACCAGCTTCCGGCTCTGACAGGCAAAATGCCCCGATGATCTCACCCTTGGCTAATCTTGTAAGGTATTTCTGCTTCTGCTCCTCGCTCCCGTATTTTTCGAGGCCCCAGCACACAAGTGAATTGTTCACCGACATGCAAACGGAGGCTGAAGCATCCACTTTCGATATCTCCTCCATGGCCAGCACATAGGACACAGTGTCCATACCGCTCCCGCCATACTTTGGATCCACCATCATGCCCATGAACCCCAGCTCCCCCATCATTTTGACCTGCTCCGCCGGAAATTTTTGATGCTCATCCCTCTCAATTACCCCGGGAAGCAATTCATTCTGTGCAAAATCTCTTGCGGCATCTCTTACTGCCAGCTGCTCTTCAGTCAAGTCAAATTTCATCATAAGTTATGTGCGGGTTATTGAATGAGCTAAAAATAAACAAAAAAGGACTTGAGCCACGCCCAAGTCCCCATCATTTATTTAAAATATTTTGCTAGTCTCTGCTCATGCCCAGGTAGGACAGAATAAAGTAAAACAGCGTAACCAGCGCCGACAAGGCAGCCACCACATAAGTCATAGCAGCCCATTTCAAAGCATCTTTGGCCATTTCATGTTCCTTCGAGGTTACTATGCCTTTCCGGTCAATCCAGGCCAGCGCCCTGCTACTTGCATCAAACTCAACAGGCAATGTAACGAAAGCAAAAAGGGTAAATACAAAATAGCAACCAATAATTATCAGCAGACCTGTTTCAGCAAATCCCTTCATAAAAAAGGCTCCGAACAACATCGCCATGAACATAATGTTCATTACCCTGGCAGTAACGTTCTGCACTGGCACCATGGCCGATCTGAACTCAAGGAAGCTATAGGCCGTAGCGTGTTGCACTGCATGGCCACATTCGTGGGCAGCTACGGCAGCCGCAGCGGCAGACCTGCCGTGGTATACCTCTGGACTCAGGTTGACGGTTTTATTGGCCGGATTGTAATGATCCGTCAACTGACCTTCAACCGAAACAACTTTCACATCATATATACCATGATCTGCCAGCATTTTTTCGGCAATTTCACGGCCACTAAGGTTAGAAGCTAACCCAACCTGAGAGTACTTTTTAAATTTATTTTTCAGCTTGTTACTCACCGACCAGCTGATGATCATAAAAACAACACCAATCAGAAGAAGCATCATAAGTTTTTATCGTTTAGCTTAATTTTATTCACAAATGTAGTAGTAGAATACCCATCTATCAATGGGAGCGGAATAACTTTTCCACCGTGTTTCAAAACAAAATCGGCACCCACAATAGTTTCAACAGTGTAGTCACCGCCTTTCACTAAAATATTTGGTTGAAGGGCTTCGATCAGCTCTTTCGGCGTTTCCTCGTCAAAAAAAACCACCAGATCAACGAACCCGAGAGCGGCCATTACCCTGGCCCTGGATGCCTCATTCACGATAGGCCTTTCAGGCCCTTTCAGTCGCTGAACCGAAGCATCAGTATTCAGCGCCACTACCAGCTTGTCGCCAAGTTGCCTCGCCCTTTCAAGATAATCGACATGGCCCAGGTGCAGAATGTCGAAGCATCCATTGGTAAACACCACTGAAAGCCCTTCGGCATGCCAACTTGCAACCTGGCTACTGGCCGCCTTCCGATCTTTGATTTTCGACGCTGTTTTCAATTTGGTTCTTTACTGGTAATAGCACTGCCACAAGAATCGATACCCCTCCCAACACGAGGATGGTTACAACCTGTGACGTATGAAGCAGTGTAGCAAAAAATACGCCTGTTTGCTCTCCGATGCCATACCACAGTAAAATTCCTGCCACAAAGGCATGATATGTGCCAATTCCACCCTGAACTGGCATAGCCATGCCAATTCCGCCCATGGCCAAGAGCACAAGACCTGCCTTTAAGTCAAGCCAGGCAGTCTCCTCCATAGAAAAGACGATTACATATGACATGAAAAAGTAACTCAACCACATGGCCACGGTACTGAGAATAAAAAGAGCAGGAGACTTGAGTTTAGTTATGCTGCCGATACCATGACCCAGGTTGACAAGGAATTCCTTGAGCTTTGCGAAGGCCGGCATTTTTTGAAACCTTTTGATCAGCCAGTAGATGAGAACAATCGCAGCAGCAATAACTCCAATGGTGATGGTTAGCTGACTCACCGAAAGCCCGGACCAAAGGCGGCCCATCATGTCGCCTAACAGAGATGAAATTTTCCCGAACTCGACAAGCATAGCCCCGGCCAGCACCGATAAGAGAGAGATTAGATCAACTCCCCTCTCTGTAACCACTGTGCCAATGGAGGTAGACATCGGAATGTTGTCTGTTCGTCTGAGGATAGCACACCGGCTAACCTCCCCCATCCTGGGAAAGGCCATGTTGGCCATATAGCCTACCATGACAGCCAAAAACAGCCTGAATGTACTAACCGATACATCAAGGGATTTAAACAGCAAGTTCCATCTGTAGGCCCTTATCCAATAACCAAAAAACGATATACCAATAGACAGGTACACCCAGCCATATTCTACTTTGCTAAGCCGTGCCATGAAGTCATCCAGGTCAATATCCTTAAAAAGCCACCAAAGGAGGGCGAAGGCAAGGGCAAGGGTTAAAACGTATCGGGCAACACTGGTGATGGTTTTTCTCAACTGATTAGTTTGTTATTGTCGGTAGGGAAGATGAGTGTGGGCCTAAAGGTTTTTGCCTCCTCAAAATCCATGTGACAGTAGGAAATGATTATTACGATGTCGCCTACCTGTGCCTTTCGGGCTGCCGGGCCATTGAGGCAAATCTCCCCACTTCCGGCTTTCCCTTTAATGACATAGGTTTCAAGCCGTTCACCATTGTTAATATTGACGATCTGCACTTTCTCATTCTCAATAAGGTTGGCTGCCTTCATCAGATCCTCATCGATGGTGATACTGCCCACATAGTGAAGCTCTGCCTGAGTAATTCGAACTCGGTGAATTTTTGACTTAAGAATTTCAATCTGCATTTTCTTATTCAGTTTCTTCCTGAAGGAAGATATTATCAATCAATCGAACGTCGCCCACATACCCTGCGATGAATAGCGAAACGGGCGTATTGCTTTCAACAGTTTGTACAGGCTCTAAAGTTTCACGATTCCCTATTTCAAAGTATTCCAGTCTTACCTCCGGCATGCGATCAAATGCTTGCCTGACTGAAGAAACCGTTTCCTCAATACTATCTCCCCCCAGAAGTTTTTCCTTTGCCATATACAGGCTTTTACTGAAAATCACAGCCAATGATCGTTCCGTCTCGCTCAAACGTTGATTCCGGGAAGACATAGCCAATCCATCTGGCTCTCTCACTGTTGGCACCGAAATAATTTCTGTGTCGAAGTGAAGATCTTTGACCAGCTGTTTGATAATAAGCACCTGTTGCCAATCCTTTCTGCCGAAAAAAGCCTTTTGGGCAGGCACCGCATGCAGCAGCTTCGAAACGATAAGAGCGACCCCCTCAAAATGACCCGGGCGGTAGTGCCCCTCCATCGATTTTTGGAAGCGAGGGAAAGTTATTTTCACTTCAGGAGTGCCAGGGTACATATCACTATCTGTGGGAGCAAAAACGATATCGCAGCCTGACAGTCTCAATTTCGCAACGTCGTTATCGAAGGTCTTCGGGTATTTTTCGAAGTCCTCTTTGTTATTAAACTGAGTTCTATTTACGAAGATGCTAACTACCACCACATCGCAGACCAACCTTGCCCGTCTGACGAGTTCAAGGTGCCCCTGATGCAGTGCCCCCATAGTTGGAACAAACCCTATATTTTTCCCCTCCAAGGTTAGAGAAAGTATCTTTTTTCGACATTCTACGGGGGATGTTACTATCTCCACAGCACTGATTATGAGTGAGCTAAAGGGCAGCAAAACTAAGTTATAAAAGGGAATATGTATGGAAAGCACGTTATTTTTTTGTACTTTTGTGCCTCGTTTTGTTCCGTCAAATATAAATCAATACTCTTATGGCAAAACTTCGCATTCTATACGTAGCCAGCGAAATCAATCCCTTTCTCCAGACAACTCAGGTAGCAGAATTCGTAAGAAGACTGCCGCAGGCGATGCAGGAAAGAGGCATGGAGATCAGAATTCTTGTTCCACGTTTTGGGTTGATCAACGAGCGAAAAAACAGACTGCATGAAGTAGTAAGATTGTCCGGCATTAACATTGCCGTGGGAGATGAGGAAAAGCCTCTTGTTATTAAGGTTGCTTCTATCCCTAACGCTAAATTACAGGTATACTTCATCGATAATGAAGATTACTTCCACAGAAAGTCTGTGTTTCACGATAAAGAAGATAAATTCTATAGCGATAATGATGAAAGAGCTATTTTCTTCTGCAAGGGTGTGCTCGAAACCGTTAAGAAATTGGGTTGGGCGCCAGACATTATCCACTGCAACGACTGGATGACAAGCCTGATTCCGTTGTATGTAAAAACTACTTACAAGAACGATCCCATCTTTCAGACGGCTAAGTGTGTCTTGACGATATACGATAACGCTTTCTCTTTCAAGTTTGGTGATAACCTGCTTGAAAAGGTGAAAATGATTGATATCGAGGACAGTATGTTGAATCCGCTTAAGTCAGCAGATTACGAAGGTTTTATTAAGATGGGTATCGAATACTCGGACGCTGTTATCAGAGCAGAAGAAGAAGAAAGTGAGAGCCTGAATAATTTAACCAACGAGTTATCCAAAGAAAAGAAATTCAACGTTATTGAAAATGACGAAAACTTTTTAGACAGACACTACAATCTATATAATGAACTTGCAGGGTAGGACTGCATCAGGGTTGCTCTTTGGAGCAGCCCTAATGCTTTTTGGGTGTGAAAGCCCAAGTGAAGTAGGGTTGGAGCTTAATCCAAACGAAAATAATGTAGGTGTTTACGAAGAGGTATTTACTCTTCCATCTTCTGTTATTCTTTTTGATAGTCTAAATACCACCAACGACTCAAGGTTGCTCGTTGGGAGGTTTAAAGACCCATTCTTTGGAGACATTACCGCCAAGTCTTTTTCTCAGGTAACGAGAAACGGCGAGCTTGTTGCTATCAACGACAAGGGTGTTCTTGACTCAATCATGTTTGATTTTGAGTTGAGTTATATTTATGGCGAATACGGTAGCACGTTTCAAACCATTAACGTGTATCAGCTGTCGGACACGCTTTATTCCGGGATTAGCTACTATTCGGATGATTCTACCAACTACCTGTCACGCACGCCGGTGGCGGCTAAAAAATTCTTTTATTCTCCGACAAAAGACACGGTAATAAGAATTAAGGCAACTCCCGCATGGGCCAGTAGCTTTTTTAGCATCGTTAGAAACGGAACAACAGTTTCGGAGTTGGAAAATGAGATAAAAGGATTCGCTCTGATTCCAGGGAAAGACAATACCCTCATTTTTGGATTCCACCCCGAGAACTCTAAAGTGAATGTTCACTACCACGTACCTGACGGCGCAGATTCATTGGTTTATACACTGAACTTTAACGCCACAAGATACAACGGCATAATTGCGGACAGGGCTGGCACCGAACTGGAGACACTCATAAAGAGAAGTGATGAGTTTATTCCTCCTTCAGGCGATATGTATCTTCAGGGAGGAACAGGCATTTACACGAAGCTTTCTCTCAGACCGTTCAGAAAGTTTGTGGATTCTTTGGGAAATATTATCGTCAACCGTGCTGAGATAAGGCTCGGTGCTATTGATGAATTGACTTCGGTAGACTATCGAATCATGCCACCAAATAGCTTTATGTATATATTTGCTGATAGTACGAATAAAATAATTGGGGCAAATATTGGACTGGCTTCCAGAATCGCCAATCATGTTGTCCTGACCGATGTCAGCTACGGCAATCCCAGTTCGCCTCGTGCCCTGCTCCCATTATACGACTCAGCCTCAAGGTCGTACAGCGGAACGCCGACTTTTTTCTTTCAGGGGTTACGTGACAGCATATTTAATACCAACGACCTGATCATTTATCCTGGCAGCAATGATGTAACGAGCTTGAGCAGATTCATTGTGCCTAAAGACAGCATCCAGCTAAAAATTTATTATACGAGATTACAATAAGCTATGTGTGGAATAGTTGCCTACAAGGGAAAAGAGCAAGCATTGCCAATTCTCATTAAGGGCCTTAAAAGACTTGAATACAGAGGTTACGACAGTGCAGGAGTTGCCTTATACGACAATTCCGTCTCTGATATCAAGATATACAAGAAACAAGGCAAGGTCAAAGAGCTTGAAAACCTCATTGACGGTAAAAGCCCCAAATCTGGCGTTGGCATCGGCCACACTCGCTGGGCCACTCATGGTGAGCCCAGTGATATCAATGCCCACCCCCACAGGTCGCACAATGGCAGACTTTCACTAGTGCACAACGGCATTATTGAAAATTACGCAGCAATAAAAACAGAGCTTCAAAAAAAGGGATACACATTTGAGAGCCAGACTGACACAGAAGTGCTGGCGTCTTTTATCGACTATATTATTACGTCTGAAGATTGCTCTCTCGAGGAAGGCGTAAGGCTTGCTCTGACCAGAGTGGTAGGTGCCTACGCTATTGTAGTAATCGCCAAAGACAACCCCGACACACTTATTGCGGCCAGAAAGGGCAGCCCCCTTGTTATTGGTATTAAAGAGGATGATGGCTCTTTCTTCCTTGCCTCTGATGCAACACCGATCGTAGAATACACCAAGAAGGTGGTGTATTTGAAGGACGAAGAAATGGCTGTCATCAGTGGCAATCAAATGACAATAAAGAGTCTTGAGGATGTAGAACAAACTCCTCAGGTGCATGAGCTTGACCTCAATCTTGAGGCCATCGAAAAAGGTGGATATGAGCATTTCATGCTTAAGGAGATATTTGAACAGCCCAACAGCATCGCCGACTGTATGAGGGGCCGTTTAAAGGCCAACGAAGGCAAACTGGTGCTGGGAGGTATTCATGAGTATGCTAATGCACTCACTAATGCCCAAAGAATAGTGATTGTGGCTTGCGGCACTTCGTGGCACGCAGGGCTCGTTGCTGAATACATTATTGAAGATTTTTGCCGCATCCCGGTAGAGGTTGAGTATGCGTCAGAATTCCGTTACAGGAACCCGATCATTAACGAAGGGGATATTGTGATTGCTATCTCGCAGTCTGGTGAAACAGCCGATACACTAGCCGCCCTTGAATTGGCCAAATCCAAAGGAGCCATTATTCTTGGAGTGGTTAACGCCGTAGGGTCTTCCATTTCGAGAATAACTCACGAGGGAGCCTATCTGCATGCCGGCCCGGAAATTGGTGTTGCTAGCACCAAAGCCTTCACTGCTCAGCTGACTGTTCTTATTATGATGGCTTTGCGGATAGCTCATCGCAAAGGCACCATTACGGAGAGCAAATACCACGAGTTACTCGTGGAGCTTGAAAGCATACCAGCAAAGATCAAAAAAGCGCTGGACGTTAACGATCAAATCAAAGAAATATCGGCACGTTTCAAAGATGCCAGAAACTTCATTTATTTGGGCCGGGGCTACAATTTCCCTGTGGCCCTTGAAGGGGCGCTTAAATTGAAGGAAATTTCCTACATCCATGCGGAAGGGTATCCTGCAGCGGAAATGAAACACGGCCCTATTGCCTTGATTGACGAGGAAATGCCCGTGGTGTTTATTGCCACCAGGGATTCTTCCTACGAAAAAGTAGTGTCCAACATTCAAGAAGTGAAGGCACGAAAAGGAAAAGTAATTGCTATTGTTACCGAAGGAGAAGAAACCATCAACCAAATAGCAGACTTTGTGATTGAGGTTCCCCACACTTCCGAAGCACTTATGCCATTGGTGTCGGTTATTCCTCTTCAATTGCTTTCGTATCACATTGCGGTGATGAGAGGATGTAATGTAGATCAGCCACGAAACCTTGCCAAGTCAGTAACTGTTGAATAAGCATGAAGAAAATAGTATACACTAAAAATGCTCCTGCCCCTATCGGGCCTTACAGCCAGGCTGTAAGATACGGCAACCTTGTGCTGGTATCAGGTCAAGTGGCTATCAACCCTGCAACGGGTCAGTTTGAGTCGGGTGATATTAAGTCGCAAACCAAATTGGTCATGGAAAACCTTAAAGCTATCCTTTTGGAAGAGGGTCTTTCCTTTGCAGAGGTGCTAAAGTGTTCCATCTTTATCAAAGACATGAACGACTTTCCCGTGGTCAATGAGATTTATGGAGGCTATTTCAAGAGTGAGCCCCCGGCTCGTGAAACCGTTGAAGTGGCAAGGCTACCAAAAGACGCTCTCGTTGAAATTTCTCTTATTGCTGGCGTTGATGCATGAGGTTAATCCCTTTTGAAAGAGAGACCATTGTTTCATCGGCCAAAGCCGCCAGCATCATCGCTCTTTTAAAAGTGGAGACCAAGTCGGAGGCCAGCGCCGGAAAAGGCTTCGCATTTACGGGTCTTGTCTACGAAGGCTCGTTCCGAGTGTCAGTTAACGTAGCGAAGCCTCAAAATTTTATCCCATTGGCAGAAGGCATCGTTGACCAGACTTCTTCCGGCTCCCTCATTCAGATAAAGTACCGGCTGTTTCCCAGCACTCGTTTCTTCCTGGCTTTCTGGTGTCTGCTCACATTTCTACTCACCCTCATATTTCTTGGGCCCGCCAACAATTACCTTTACGGTTGTCTTTCTTTGACGGGCTGCGTTGCCAATTATCTGATAGCATTGGCTAACTTTGACGTCCATTTGAAACAAACACAAAAAGCACTTCACAAAGTACTCGATAAGCTAACATGAATAATTCAGAAGTCAGGGTTCGTTTTGCTCCAAGCCCCACGGGAGCCCTCCACATTGGAGGTGTAAGAACCGCTCTTTACAACTATCTCTTCGCCAGAAAGAACAATGGCACCATGCTTTTACGCATTGAAGACACCGACCAATCGAGATATGTTGCCGGTGCAGAAGCCTATATCCTTGAATCACTGAAATGGGTGGGTATAGAAATTGACGAAGGCCCGTTGAGCGGAGGACCCCACACCCCCTACAAGCAGTCTGAAAGAAAAGATATTTACGCTCAATATGCTCAGCAGTTGATTGATGAAGGCAAGGCCTACTACGCTTTTGATACTTCGGAGGAGCTCGACGCTATGCGGGAGAAGCTGAAAGCTGCCAAGGTAGCCAATCAGCAGTACAACGCCGTGACCCGCAACACGATGCAGAACTCCCTCACCCTACCGGAAGCTGAGGTGAAGGCGAGGCTTGCCAATGGAGATCCGTATGTAGTTCGTTTGATGGTGCCTCGCAAAGAAGACATTCGGTTTCATGACCTCATAAGAGGTTGGGTTGTTGTGCATTCGTCTGTGCTGGATGATAAAATATTGCTGAAGTCGGACGGCATGCCTACCTACCACCTGGCCAATATCGTCGACGATCACCTCATGAAGATTACTCATGTAATCAGAGGCGAAGAATGGCTGCCCTCGGCACCCCTACATGTGCTGATGTACAGGTACTTTGGGTGGGAAGACACCATGCCGCAGTTTGCTCACCTGCCTCTGCTTCTGAAACCAGACGGCAACGGCAAACTGAGCAAGAGGGACGCCGACAAAGCTGGCTTCCCTATTTTTCCACTCAACTGGACAGACCCGGTGTCGGGAGAGCTTTCTCAGGGGTTTAGGGAAAAAGGCTACCTGCCGGAAACAATGATTAACTTTCTGGCTTTGTTGGGCTGGAGCCCTGGCACCGAAAAGGAAATATTCAGCATGGAAGAACTTATCCAGGAGTTCTCCATTGAGCGCATAAGCAAGGCCGGAGCCAAATTCGACATCGACAAGGCCAACTGGTTCAACCAGCATTATATAAAAAGCAAATCAGCAGAGGAGCTGGCTGTTTATTTGGAAAAAGACCTGGAAAAAGCCGGTTTAAAGGCATCCTCAGAAAACACAATCAGGATTTGTGAAGTGCTAAGAGAGAGAGTCTCTTTTCCACAGGAACTATGGGAACAGGGCAGGTTCTTTTTTGAAGCTCCAACCGCCTACGACCAGCAAGTTGTTGAAAAGAAGTGGAACCCAGACGTGGCAGCGGTTCTTCACGACTTATCGAAACGTATTTCCCAACTTGAAGATTCGGTTACGGCCACCACTGCTCATGACACGATAGAAAATTTCTTTGTTGCCAAAGAGTTGAAAATGGGCAAATATATGCAGCCACTAAGGTTGTCAATTACCGGACAAGGCGGCGGGCCCGACCTCATGGCCATCATAGAAATACTTGGCGCCAAAGAAACTGCTAAACGAATTGACTCAGCTATCGTTATATTAGGAGGACAAAGCACACAAGCATGAGCAAGAAAGAAACCGAAAAAAAGAAGCCTAAAGTAGCCAAAGACCTTAGTGGCTTCGAAATAAGCATAGATACGTTTGGGGAAATCTCCTCCAACCTTCAAATTGATAAGATCAACGAGTTTCTCAATAAAAACGTAGATGACAAGAAACTACGTGACAGGGAAGATATCGAAGAAATAAAAAAGAAAACAAGCAAAGACGAAGACTAGTCATGGCGATACGATCACACGAAATTGATTACAAGATTTTTGGTGAAAGCATTCAAACCGTTGAAGTAGAGCTTGATCCACGAGAAACTGTCATCGCCGAAGCCGGGGCCATGCTTTACATGGAAGACGGCATCATCTTCGAAACCAAAATGGGAGACGGCTCAGAGCCCGACCAGGGTTTCCTGGGCAAATTGCTTTCGGCCGGTGCCCGGGCACTTACCGGCGAGTCTGTTTTTATGACCCATTTCACTAACCATGGCGTCGGTAAAAAGAAAGTGGCCTTTTCTGCGCCCTACCCCGGCACCATTATTCCCATTGACCTGGCTACCCAGCAGGGCAACCAGCTGATTGTGCAGAAGGATGGGTTTCTGTGCGCCGCACTCGGCACAAAAGTGTCGATCACCTTCAACAAAAAGATTGGCTCCGGACTTGTTGGCGGCGAGGGCTTCATTCTTCAAAAGCTTCAGGGAGATGGCAAAGCATTTGTGCACGCCGGTGGCACCGTGATAGAAAAACAGCTGAACAACGAAACGCTACGGATCGATACCGGCTGCGTAGTGGCCTTTGAGCATACGCTTGACTTTGATGTGCAGAGCTCGGGAGGATTAAAATCCATGCTTTTTGGTGGAGAAGGCCTTTTTCTGGCTACATTGAGAGGCACCGGAAAGGTGTGGCTGCAGTCGATGCCTATCAGAAAACTGATTCAGGTGCTGGCGCCATATGGTAAAAACAGTGGTAAGGAGGGCAGCTCCATTCTTGGAAGCCTCCTGGAATCATAGAACTAAAACAACTTAGGGAAGACGGCAGGGACTCTGGAGCGATATTCTTCATAGGCTCTGCCATATTTTTTTATCAGTTTCTTCTCTTCCAGCCAAATGCCAATTGGCAAGTAGGCGAAAACCCACACGACCGTCACCAGATTGATCATTTTAGGAATGTAGAGCAGAAAACCCAGGCAAAGCAATATAGTGCCTGTGTAAATCGGGTGCCTGACCCTTTCAAGAATACCTCCCGATTTAAACTCAACGTCCTCCACCTCCTTTTTCACACCAAGAAAAGCGAAGAGAGAAAATTGACGAAAAGAAAGCCTGATGATAATGACACCATAGGCCGCCAGTGAAAAAGCAAAAAAGTCGGTAACTGGCGTCTTATCAAACACAAATGGAGAGTCGACAGTAGCCATGTAGAACACGATAGCCAACAGCAACAGCAGGGCGACAGTATTGTAAAACAACCGAAACCATTGCCTGTTAAACCTGCGTTTTACAAAATCCGCTGCCAGAAAGCTATGGAGGGAAAAGTAAAGCACCCAGAACAGGCTCACCAAAATTAATCCTTCCATATGATTATGCTTGTCTTTGCATCTTAGTAATATTGGGTCAAGAATACAACTCCCAATTCAATGATGAAGATAAAGGTAGGCATAATCAAAGAGGGAAAAGTTCCTGTCGACAAAAGAGTCCCTATAACTCCCGATCAGGCACTTGAAATACAGGCGAAGTTCCCAAATGTAGAAGTCCTGGTGCAAAGAAGTGATGTGCGTTGCTTCCCGGATGCTGCGTATGAGGAGAAGGGCCTCAAAATGGTCGATTCTATGGATATGTGCGACATCATATTTGGGGTCAAAGAAGTCCCCATGGCACAACTCATCCCCGGTAAAACCTACTTCTTCTTTTCCCACACCATCAAAAAACAGGAATACAACAAACCACTGCTAAAGGCACTGTTGGAAAAGAAAATCAAAATGGTGGACTACGAAACCCTAACAGACGAAAATGGCCAGCGGGTTATCGCTTTTGGCCGATGGGCGGGGATAGTGGGTGCCTACAATGCTATTTGGACTTACGGAAAAAGATACAACCTATACCATTTGAGGCGGGCGCATGAGTGCTTTGATCTGGAAGACTTAAAAACCGAGTTTGCTAAGGTAAAACTGCCCCCTATAAAAATGGTGGTAACGGGTGGTGGCCGGGTAGCCAAAGGAGCCATGGAGGTGCTGGTGGGCATGAATGTCAGAAAAGTGACACCTGCCGCCCTGCTAACACAATCCTTCGATTTTCCAGTATTTGCTCAGCTAAATTCGAGAGATTACAATGCACACAATGAAGGCAAAGAATTCAACCGTGGTGAGTTCTACTCCCATGCTGACAACTTTCATTCCGATTTTCTGAAATATGCCAAAGTAGCTGAAATACTCATCGCTGCTGCTTTTTGGGAACCAAAGGCGCCAACACTTTTCACAAGGGAAGATGCCACCAAAAATGATTTTTGCCTGCGTGTGATAGCCGACATTACCTGCGATATTGAAGGATCGATCCCTTCAACAAAAAGGCCATCGACAATAGATGAACCAGTGTACGACTACGACCCTACACAAGATGAAATAATGCCTGAGTTTAGCGAAGAGGGGAATATTTCGATGATGGCTGTCGATAATTTGCCCTGTGAGCTCCCCAGAGATGCCTCTATGGACTTCGGGAACATGCTGGTGAAGAATGTATTGCCTCACCTGTTCAGCAACGATGAGTTTAGAATCGTCCAGGATGCCACTATCACCGAAGACGGAAAGCTGACCAGCCGCTACCAGTACCTGAAAGAGTGGGTTGAAGGAAGGTAGTCGGTCAGGTTTAGATTTAGAACGGCACAAAAAAAAGAGCGGTTGCAGGCCGCTCTTTCAATTGATAAGTCTCTATTATTTATCCGTTCATCGAGATCAGGAACTCGGCGTTGTTCTGAGTCCCCTTCATTTTGTCAAGAAGGAATTCCATCGCCTCCTGAGAAGTCATGTCAGACATGTATTTTCTCAATATCCAAACCTTTGATAGCTCGTCTTTTTCCATGAGCAGGTCTTCACGACGAGTTCCGGATGCTGGCACGTCAATAGCAGGGTACACACGCTTATTGGATAGCTTACGATCCAGTTGCAGTTCCATGTTACCAGTACCTTTGAATTCTTCGAAGATAACCTCGTCCATTTTAGAGCCTGTCTCAATCAGTGCGGTGGCAATAATGGTCAATGAACCGCCGTGCTCAACATTTCTGGCAGCACCGAAGAACCTCTTAGGCTTATGCAGCGCATTAGCATCCACACCACCGGAAAGTATTTTGCCTGACGAAGGAACTACTGTGTTGTAGGCCCTGGCCAAACGTGTGATCGAGTCAAGAAGAATAACAACGTCGTGTCCGCATTCCACCATTCTCTTAGCCTTCTCAAGAACAATGCTCGCCACCTTCACGTGACGGTCGGCCTGCTCGTCAAAAGTTGATGAAATAACCTCAGCATGCACACTGCGAGCCATGTCGGTTACTTCTTCAGGACGTTCGTCAATAAGGAGTATGATCAGGTAAATTTCAGGATGGTTCTCAGTAATGGCGTTGGCAATTTGCTTAAGGAGCACTGTCTTACCAGTCTTTGGCTGTGCCACAATCATTCCACGCTGTCCTTTTCCAATTGGAGCAAACAAGTCGAGAATTCTGGCTGAGTAATGGTCAGGTCTCTTTGGAGAGCTAAGTCTTATCTTCTCTTCCGGGAACAGTGGAGTCAGGTATTCGAAAGAAACCCTGTCACGTATTTCTTCAGTTGTTTTACCGTTAACGGTTTCTACTCTTAGTAAGGCGAAATACTTTTCTCCTTCTTTTGGAGGCCTGATTTGTCCCTTCACCGAATCACCAGTTTTTAAGCCAAATAGCTTAATTTGAGACGGCGACACATATATATCATCAGGGCTAGCCAGGTAGTTGTAGTCTGGAGAGCGAAGGAAGCCATAGCCGTCCTGCATGATTTCCAGCACACCTTCGTTAACGATAATACCGTCAAACTCTTTGATATTGGTGTTATAATTTCTTTTGGGCTTAAATGGAGCACGCTGCTCTTTTTGATCGCCTTTGTCTTCTCTGCCAGGTTGGTCACCTCTGTCTTCACGATTTCTCGTGTCTTCTCTAAGTTCGCCTCTCGAGTCGTTAGATATTTCTTTTTCTACCTTCTTGCCTTCTTCTACCACTTCTTTCGCTGATGTGTCATCGTCGTCAGTTTCAAGATTGAAAGACTGAAGGAGTTCATCAGCACTGCTTACCTCTCTCTTCTTTGGACGGTCATCCGATTTGCCTTCAGCAGGCTTAGCTGCGTCCTTTGCTACCACATTCTCCCTGCGAATCTTCGGTTTGTTGTTAGGCCTTCTATCGTCCTCCCTTGGCGGGCGAGCGGGCTTCGGTTTGTCCTCCGGGGCCGGGGCTGCGGCTACCGGGGTAGCGGCCTTATCTGACTTCTTTATTTTGGAAACTTCCTCTTCTGGCATCACAGCCTGGTGATCGAGGATTTTGTAGACTAATTCTTGTTTTGCAGCTTTTTTGTAGTTGGGAACTCCAAGTTTTTCTGCGATGTCTTTTAATTCTGAAAGAAGACGGACATTAAGGTCGTCAATGCTGTACATAAACTATGAATTGAGATAGTAATATTCTAAATGAAGTGGTTACAAAAAAAAGGTCGAGATTCTATTCCGTTAAAACAAAATTGATAATGAGAAACGGCCTGAGGTTTGTCGGAAAATGACGCCGCAATTATATGCTAAGCATTCATTAATAACAAGTAATTGCTGAAAAAAGACCGCTGGAGACACAAGAGAATTTAAGCGGGAACCAGCCTGAATATTTCTTTGTAAATCTCTTACTTTTGCAAACTTAACTAATTAGGCATAATGTTACAAGTTTCTGAAATACGTGCTAATAAAGAAAAGGTTCTGACAGGCCTCAAGAAAAGGGGGCTGAAAGAGGTAGACGACAAGATCGACGAGGTGCTGGCCCTGGACGACAAGCGGAAATCTCTGAAAACTGAGATGGATGTAGCTCTGGCAGAAGCCAACCAACTGGCCAAGCAAATCGGGCAGTTGATGCAAAGCGGCCAAAAAGAAGCTGCTGAGAAGATCAAATCGCAGACATCGGAGCTTAAAGAAACTTCCAAGAAATTAGGCAGTGACCTGGAGTCTACTGAAGAGCTGCTTACAAATAAACTCTATGAGCTTCCCAACGTGCCGCACGAAAGCGTGCCGGAAGGACGAACAGCCGAAGACAACGAAGTGGTGTTTCAGGTAGGCACGTTACCCAAGCTGCCCGAAAGCGCCAAGCCACATTGGGATCTCATTAAGGAGTATGACATCATCGACTTTGACCTTGGCATAAAAATAACCGGGGCCGGCTTCCCTGTTTACAAGAAACAAGGGGCCAGAATTGTGCGTGCTATGATCAACTACTTCATTGATCAGGCATTAGACGCAGGGTATCTCGAAATGAGGCCCCCCATCGTGGTCAACAAAGAATCAGGCTACGGAACGGGCCAGCTACCGGACAAAGAAGGGCAGATGTACCACGCCACCGCCGATGACTTGTACCTTATCCCAACGGCGGAGGTGCCCATTACCAACCTCTACCGGGACGTAATTCTGGCTGATGACGAACTACCTGTGAAGAATGTGGCTTACACGCCCTGCTTCAGGAGAGAGGCGGGCAGCTGGGGTGCACATGTGCGTGGCCTAAACAGGCTCCACCAGTTTGATAAGGTGGAGATAGTACAGGTAACCACCCCTGAGGCGTCGTACAAAGCACTCGACGGAATGAAGAACCACGTTGAGCGGCTTATCAAAAACCTTGAGCTCCCTTACCGCATTTTGAAGCTATGTGGAGGCGATATGGGCTTCACCTCTGCGCTTACCTTCGACTTCGAAGTATACTCTGCGGCACAGAAAAAATGGTTGGAGGTGAGCTCTGTGTCCAACTTTGAGACTTACCAGGCCAACAGGCTCAAGCTGAGACGCAAGGTGGACAAGAAGACGGAACTGCTTCACACCCTGAACGGAAGTGCGCTGGCCCTGCCAAGGATACTGGCAGCCATGCTGGAAAACAACCAGACCCCCGATGGGATCAAGATTCCGAAGGTGCTGGTTCCCTACACAGGATTCAATATGATCAAGAAATAATTTAACGCATAAGCCTGAAACAAACCTTTCAGGCTTTTTTTATCTCTTTAACCCATTCAACCATGAGAAAATTATCCATTCTTGTCGTTTTAGCCGGCCTTGTCAGCCATTGCTCACAACCTCCAAAAGAAGAGGCCATCATTTACCCAACCACCGAAAAGGTAGCACATGTTGATGAGTACTTCGGCACCAAAGTAGAGGATCCCTACCGATGGCTGGAAAACGACACGTCGGCAGCCACCGCTCAATGGGTGGAAGCGGAAAACAAAGTGACCTTTGGCTACCTGAACAATATCGACTTTAGGGAGGCAGTGAAAGAGAGGCTTACAAAGCTTTGGGACTATGAGAAAGTGTACGCCCCATTTAAACGTGGCGACTACTATTATTTCTATAAAAATGATGGGCTTCAAAATCAGAACGTGCTTTACCGGGTGAAAAATCTTGGAGATGAACACGAAGAGTTTTTGAATCCCAATACATTCTCTGCCGATGGCACCGTGTCGCTTGCAGGCCTGAGCTTTTCTAAAGACGGTTCACTTGCCGGTATGCTGCTGTCAGATGGCGGCTCTGACTGGAGAAAGGGTGTGCTTTTTAATACCACCACGAAAGAGCTAGTTGGAGACACTTTGAGAGACTTAAAGTTCACAGGCTTTTCATGGAAAGGCAACGAAGGTGTCTATTATAGCAGCTACGACAAACCTAAAGATGGCAGCGTGCTTTCAGGTAAGACACAGCACCATAAACTTTACTTCCACAAGCTCGGCGAGCCTCAGGCAAGCGACAAGCTGATTCTGGGTGGAGCCGAATTCCCCAGACGCTACGTGGGAGCTAACCTGACGGAAGACGAGCGCTTCCTGGTTATCTCCGCTTCTGTTAGCACAACCGGCAATGAGCTCTACATTCAGGATTTAACGGTTCCGAACAGCCCGATAAAGCCAATTGTAGACAATGTGGATAAAGACCACTATGTAATTGACAACGACGGAGAGACCTTATTTATCTTCACTAACCTGGACGCTCCTAACAACAGGATTGTGAAGACCTCGTTTGCTGACCCGACGCCAGCCACCTGGGTAAATGTAATTCCTGAAACCAAAAACGTGCTCAGCGCCAGCACTGCCGGGGAGAAGATTTTTGCTGAATATCTGGTGGATGCCAAGTCCGAAATCAAACAATATAACCGGAAAGGCGAACTGGAAAGGGACGTCGAGCTGCCAGGTATTGGAAGCATTTACGGCTTTGGAGGCGAAGAAAGTGACACCGACATCTATTACACGTTTACCTCATTCACTTATCCAAGTTCGATCTTCTCCTATAACATTGCCTCAGGAAAATCCACCCTGTATCAGCAACCAAAGGTCGACTTCAACCCTGAAGATTACACCACCGAGCAGGTTTTCTATAGCAGCAAGGATGGCACGAAAATCCCCATGTTTATCACTTATAAGAACGGACTTGAAAAAAATGGTAAGAACCCCACCTACCTCTACAGCTATGGCGGGTTCAATATCAGCATGACGCCTGGCTTCAGTGTTTCCAGGATTGTGTGGTTGGAAAATGGTGGCATCTATGCGCAGCCCAGCATTCGTGGCGGTGGTGAGTACGGCGAAGAATGGCACCTTGCTGGCACCAAGATGAAAAAACAAAATGTGTTTGATGACTTCATAGGTGCTGCCGAGTATCTGATCAAAGAAGGTTATACCAGCAGCGACTACCTGGCTATTGCCGGTGGCTCCAACGGAGGCCTTCTGGTGGGCGCCACTATGACACAACGCCCGGAACTATTTAAGGTGGCGCTCCCTGCAGTAGGCGTTATGGACATGCTTCGCTATCACACTTTCACGGCTGGTGCCGGTTGGGCTTACGACTACGGGACTTCAGAGGAATCAGAAGAGATGTTCAAGTACATTCTGGGCTATTCGCCTGTGCATAATGTGAAAGAAGGTGTAAAGTATCCTGCGACCCTGGTTACCACAGCTGATCATGACGACAGGGTGGTGCCTGCTCACTCATTTAAGTTTGCCGCTCAGCTACAAGCCAAGCAGGCCGGCGACAATCCGGTGTTGATTCGAATTGAAACCAGAGCAGGTCATGGGGCCGGAAAGCCAACTTCCAAAATTATAGAAGAGGCCGCTGATCTCTACTCTTTTACCTGGTACAACATGGGTGTTGTGCCTGAAGTGGCCAAAAAAGCGATGTAAATAGCCGCTGGCTTGATGTATTAAATGAAAGGGGCATTTTGGCCCCTTTTTTATTTCATTGAGATGAGGATGTCTATACATTTAAGGTAACAAAGAGAATCATACCGTTTAACCATGGAAGTTAACATACGTGAAGGCATCGCTGAAGACCTACCGCAGGTGCTGAAGCTTGTAAAAGAGCTGGCGGAATACGAGAAGGCGCTTCATGAAGTCAACAACAGCGTTGATAAAATGGAAGAAGACGGCTTCGGCGAGCATCCGGTCTTCGGCTTTTTTGTGGCGGAGAAAGGCGCAACCATTATCGGCATTGCCTTGTACTATTACCGCTACTCAACCTGGAAAGGCAAGAGGATTTATCTGGAGGACATCGTGGTGACCCAGTCGGAAAGGGGAAGTGGAATTGGTAAGCAGCTATTTGATGCCTCTATCCGAAAAGGAAAGGAAACCAATTGCACAGGCATGATGTGGCAGGTTCTTGATTGGAACGAACCTGCCATCAATTTCTACAAAAAATACGGCGCAAGGTTTGACAACGGCTGGCTCAACTGTCACCTCGATTTTTAGCAATCACTTATTCTACCAGCTCTCCCTCTATCACCGGAGGCTTCATGGTGGGCGCAAAGCTCCATTTGAAATCAAGCATGACATCTTCACCTTCAAAAGTACAGGTGATTGTCTCTGTATGGGGGCTTTCAATATATCGCAGGGTTAACTCCAGCACATTCTCTTCTTTCCAGGAATAAGCCGCAGCAACTTTGAATGGAGGCAGGCCTTTCAGCGCATTTTTTGCTCTGGCTACCAGGTAGGGGCCTGGTCTTTTGGTTTGCGAATACTTCCACTCTCCCCAGCCAATAGGAATCTTATAGGTGTCATTTTTATACTTCAAAGCCACATCACTTCCAGCCGACCCAAACTGGAAACTTATGCTCTCCATATTTCTTCCATTGGAATCAAGCTTAAATACTTTGCCTGACAGGGCTCCTTCCATAGTGGATGCCAAGTCGGCTGATGGGAGTTGCAGTGAAAGAGAGGCGATTTTTCTCTCAAGAGATGCCACCGCTGCGGCATCAACGGGCAACTCATCGTCGGCCATAGCTGGAAGCAACTGGTCCCAAACCATATTTAAAATCCCCTGCATATCAGATGTTTCCGACGTAATGGCAATGACTGCGTCCCGATCCGGCATCACGATGATGTATTGACCAAAAGCACCGTCGCCCCGAAAGGCATTATTGCGGCAGCGCCAAAACTGGTAGCAATAGCCCTGCAGCCAGTCACTCTTTGCTTTGGTTTCTGCCGGAAGCTCCGGCGACTGCTGTATTTTGAAAGAAGTTGCTTCAGCTATCCACTCCTCTGAAAGGACTTGCTCCCCGTTCCACTTACCTTTTTGGAGCAAAAGCTGTCCAAATTTAGCCATGTCCTCCGTCTTCAGCCTTAGCCCCCAGCCACCTGTGTTGTTGCCTACGGGGTCAGTCTCCCAATCGATCCCTTGAATATGCAAAGGATCGAACAGCCTTGGTTTCAAATAGTCGATGACTTTTTGCCCTGTTACTTTAGTAACAATAGCCGACAACATGTAAGTAGCCATCGAATTGTAGAGAAATTTTGTTCCCGGCTTGTTGATGATGGGCGTGTAAAGGAATGACTTTACCCAGAGGCTGTCGCCAGGTATGGTGGCCGACGGGTCTGGATCCTGCCCCACCGACATGGTGAGCAGGTCTTTGACCGTGAGGGCAGCCATGAAGTCGCTCACGCTATCAGTAACATATTCGGGGAAAAACGAAATAACCGAGTCATTGACAGTCAGCAGTTTTTCCGTGACAGCAAACCCAATGGCTGTTGAGGTAAAGCTTTTACTTGTAGAGTACATGGTGTGCGGCAGCTCTGGGCCATAGGGACTCCACCAGCTCTCGGCGATCACTTTTCCATGTCGCAGAAACATGAAACTGTGGAATTCGTGCTTGCTGGTGTCAGCTGATTCAAGAAAAGCCTGAATGCTGGAGGAGGGTACGCCCTCAGCTTCCGGAACGCCTCTTGGAAGGTCAATAACTTTTTCTTCTACAGGCTTTTCGCAGGCGGCAAGAAAAAGAAAAAAGAGGTATACCCCATAAAGGGCCTTCATGTTGAACTGCTTGATCATAGCGGAAGTGGCATTGAGTGGATTTACCTAATAAAACTACTACTACTTCCTTTGATTAGCAATTATAGATGACTAATGACCATTTTCTTGTTCAGGAACTTGGCATAACGTTGGGCGGCTACCTCTATTAATTTGAGGGTAGATTTCGAAACGGCTTCAAACAGCTTTGTTTCAATAAAAACAGTTTCCTTTTTTATCGCTCTTTTCCACGTACCCTTCACTTGTCCACTCACCGCAATGACTGGCGAGAAAATGCCATTATTTGATATGGCCTTGCTATTGTGGACAGAGGGAAGGGCGGCGGTTCGATCCTTGTAGCTGATGTAATACTCATCGTAAGACGGCAATAAAAAGACTGACTTTGTTTTTTCGACGGCCTCCACTGTATCTGAATCGAACCAATAAACCTGCTCATCAAACTTTTCGGAGCCCAACTGATGTCTTACCATTTCCAGGGCCCTCCTGGCCTCTCCAGCCCGAAGTCCAGACCACCAGCAAAAATCCGCTTCCGTAGCAGGTCCGTGGCTTTTGAAGTAGGTTAGGGCAAGCCTCGCCAGGGACTCCTCTTTGCTAAGCAACACCTTCTTTGGCACTCTTTGGTCAAGCAGGGCATAGGTATGTTTCCCTCTTTGTGATACGCCGCTACAAATTACCTGCTCCAGTTCCGCCCACATCAGAAGATGGGAAGACCGGTTTTCCTTTAAACTTATCCCTTCTTCTTCAAACCCAGCCAAAAGATCTTGCCGGGTCATATGCTGACCGACTTCGAGCTTTTGTTCTATCAGTCTGTTACTTTTAGAAAGTATCTGTGGTGTTAGTCCCAACTCTTTCTGTCGTGATTTTGCCGCAACTTTAATGTTTTGTGCGGTGAGCTCCAGCATCCAGTAAATGTCTTCCGGCGCTACAAGATGCCAGGTTGGTCTGAGGGCATGGGTTCTTAAAATACTGCCTTCGTCGAGCGCCTTTGTAATATCTTGTTCAGTGGCCCCGGAAAGTCTGGAGCCAACCGCCCACTTAATAAAATAAGGATCCTGAGCCTGCATAGCTCCCATCCAACTCACGAGCTGCGTTGCTGACTCAAACCGATTTCGGGTTATCCGCTGATTAGCCAGTCTAGCCATCGTTATGAAGGAATTGTCCATGACCCTACGGCTGAAGAGTTTAGTCCACCTGCTCCATCAGCGTTCGAAAAGCTACGTGTTTGTTTTTATACCTTTCCATGTGAGCTTGTACCAGCGCCGGGGCATAGGTTTCAAGATATTCGTTTACTTGCTTCACAGAGGCAGCAAAAAATTGCACACTGTATGTGGCACTCCCGTCTCCTTCATCGTGAAGGAGCTTAAATATTTTGCTTTCAACAAACATTCCGGTAGCCATAACCTTTGGAATATGAATGGACTTTATCCAATGCAGCCATTCGTCTTCAACTACTGATTCTATATTAACCGTGACGTTGTATAATACCATAAATTCAGCCCTTTGGCAGGGGGTAGACTGTTGAACAAGTTGGCAAATTCTGTACTATTTTCAAACCAAACAAGCAGCGGCAAGTTTACCTTTCTAACTTTGAATAATGAGCAGTAAAAACAAGGCGGCACTGGTAATTGTGGTACTTCATGTGGTTGGCACTATTGGTATGCTGCTACCAGAGTGGGCACCTTTGATGAGGCAACTGACACCTCTCAACCTTTTGATAGTGGCTGCGCTTGTGATCATTTTTCAGCAAAGCAAAACCCCTTCCTTCTACGCCTATGCATTGCTGTGTTTTTTAATCGCCTTTTTTAGTGAGGTAATTGGCGTACAAACAGGCTGGCCATTCGGAAGTTACGAATACGGAGCCACTTTAGGGCCCAAGCTCTTCGGCGTGCCTTTGCTTATCGGCACCAACTGGCTGATACTGGTAGTATGTACAGCTTCCCTTACACGCTCCATCAACAACAAGTGGCTGGCATCACTGGCTGGTGCATTGCTGATGGTGGGATTGGATATGTTGCTGGAGCCGGTAGCTATCATGTCGGACTACTGGAGCTGGCAGGGGTCGGGCATTCCAATTCAAAACTATATTAGCTGGGGAGCGCTTGCCTTTGTGCTCCATAGCATACTTCACCATTTTGGTTTTGAAAACAAAAATGAGCTGGACAAATACGTTATTTTGTCTCAGGCATCTTTCTTTGCGCTCGTTGGCTACCTGGGCTAACAAAGTTTTTCAAACATTTTAGTTGAGCATTAAGTTTGTCTCATCATAAACCGATTATAAGATCACGTGTAAATTAGAGTGCGATAACGTTTAAGTAAGTGAGCAACTATTCAATCAAAGACCTCGAGCATTTATCTGGTATCAAAGCCCACACCATCCGGATTTGGGAGCAACGGTACAATTTTATCAAGCCCAGCCGCTCAGATACCAATATAAGAAGTTACGACGACCTCGATTTGAAGCTTATTCTCAATGTTTCTCTATTGAAAGACAATGGATTCAAAATTTCTCACATAGCTGACATGAGTTCTCAGGAAATAGCCGAGGAAGTTTTGGCCCTTACCGACAAACACCTGCGTTTCCCTGAGCAAATCCATGCACTTACTTTAGCGATGATTGATATGGACGAAGACAGATTCGAAAAAATCATGTCGTCTAACATTCTAAAGCTAGGGTTTGAAAAAACCATGCTTAATATCGTCTATCCTTTTCTCTCCAAAATCGGCGTCCTTTGGCAAACCGGAAGTATCAATCCAGCCCAGGAACACTTTATTTCGAACCTGATTCGGCAAAAGCTGATAGTTGCCATTGACGGACAATATTCGTCGGACCCTTCAAATGCAAGAAAATATCTCCTTTATCTTCCGGAAGGTGAGCTTCATGAGTTGAGCCTTCTTTTTGCCGACTATGTGATCAGGTCAAGGCACAATAAGAGCATTTACCTTGGGCAGTCGCTACCTCTTCAGGATCTGGTGTCAGTTTATAACCTGCACAAGCCCGAATTTATCCTTTCTATTCTCACATCGGTTCCTGGTATCGACCAGGTGCAACGTTATGTAAACAAGCTTTCGGGCCTATTCCCCGAATCAACTATCCTTTTGTCCGGGTACCAGGTAATAGGACAGGATATACAGGCCCCTGATAATGTGGTCATTTTTACACGCTCCGAGCAGATCACGAGTTTTGTTGAAGAACACAGCACCGAGGCTTAGTATTCTCAAAGGCATCTATCTCCTTTCTTTCGAAGAAACCTGAATACACTTTTATCGATAAGTGATAAGCCGCATGCCTTGCTCAGGTTAGCTCACGGGGTCATTCAGTCTCGCAAAGTCATTTTGTTTAACAATAACAAAATTAAATTAAACAAAACATTGTAGTTTGTTTAATAGTTTGTAGTTTTGATTAAACAAAATAGCTGACCGATATGACTGCTTTAGAATTCAATTACACTCTCAAAGAAATGTCAGGATCATTGAAACCATTCGCACTGAAGCTGACCAGGGATATGGAAGATGCGAATGACCTCATTCAGGAAACAATGTTGAAGGCATTCAAAAACCGTGAAAAATTTGCCCCCGGCACCAATATCAAGGCATGGCTATACACAATCATGAAGAACACCTTCATTACCAACTACCAAAGAATGGTAAGAAGGAACACCTTTATTGACACTACTGACAATCTGCACTACATCAATTCATCCGGGAGCAGTGTGCAAAACGATGCCTATTCCAGCTTTACAATGGAGGACATTGAACAAGCGCTGAACAACGTAGATGATGTGTACAAGAGTCCATTCATGATGTATTTCCGGGGATTCAAGTACCACGAGATTGCAGACAAGCTTCAAATACCGATTGGCACCGTTAAAAACCGTATCCACATTGCCCGCAAAGAATTAAAGGCTAAATTGACTCCTTACGCTCACAGCTTCTAATTTATGCCAGCACTGGATATTTGCGTTATCGGCTCAGGTTTTGCAGGGCTATCAGCAGCCACTTGCCTGGCTGATCAGGGCCACAATGTCATTTTACTGGAAAAAAATAAAACGATTGGAGGCAGGGCAAGGAAGCTTGAAGCCGAGGGCTTCATGTTTGACATGGGCCCCTCCTGGTATTGGATGCCTGATGTTTTTGAGCGGTATTTTGCGCTTTTCGGCAAGAAGCCCTCTGACTACTATCATTTGAAAAGGCTTGACCCGTCTTACACCGTGGTGTTTGATAAGAATGACCACATGAAGGTGCCTGCCAAAATGAGTGAACTAGAGGCTCTTTTTGAATCACTTGAAAAGGGTGCCGGAAAAAAATTGCAAGCCTTTCTTTCACAGGCTGAATACAAATACGAAGTTGGTATTAACGACCTTGTGTACAAACCGAGCCGCTCATTGCTCGAGTTTATTGACCCACGACTCTTAAAAGGCCTGGTGAAGATGGATGTGTTTCAAAGTATGTACAGTCACGTCCGAAAATTCTTCACCAACGACAAGCTGATCCGGCTGATGGAGTTCCCTGTGCTCTTTCTTGGCGCTATACCGGAAAACACACCGGCGTTGTACAGCCTGATGAACTATGCCGACATGTCGCTGGGCACGTGGTATCCGGAGGGAGGCATGTATAAAGTGATTGAGGCAATGGTTAGCCTGGCAGAGGATAAAGGTGTGAAGATCCTGACTGACCATGAAGTGGAGAAAATAGTGGCAAAGAATGGGAAAGCTGAAAGTGTGCTTACCGCCAAAGGTGCCTTCAAAGCTGATGTGGTGGTGGCCGGTGCCGACTACCACCATGTAGACCAGCACCTGCTCGACTACGAATACAGAAATTATACCCCAAAGTACTGGGAGAAAAGAACCATGGCTCCTTCCAGCCTTTTGTTCTATATCGGGCTGAACAAGAAACTAGAAAATATTACCCATCACATGCTGTTCTTCGACCAGGATTTTGGCCCTCATGCGAAAGAAATTTATGAAACACCTGCTTGGCCAAGCAATCCTTTATTCTACTTGTCTGCCACTTCGGTAACAGACAATACCGTGGCACCCAAAGACTGCGAAAACCTTATTCTACTCATCCCGGTAGCACCTGGGCTGAAAGACGATGAGGCAACGAGAGAAAAATATTATAACATCATCATGGACAGGCTGGAAATCTTAATCGGGCAGAAGGTGAAAAACCATGTGATTTTTAAACAAAGCTATGCGCACAATGATTTCATAAAGGATTACCATGCTTTCAGAGGAAATGCCTATGGTCTTGCTAATACGCTGAAACAAACGGCGATTTTGAAGCCTTCGTTGAAAAACCGGCATCTAAAAAATTTATATTACACTGGGCAATTAACAGTGCCGGGCCCGGGTGTGCCCCCTACGCTTATTTCAGGCCAGGTGGTAGCCAATGAAATAAAAAAAGACTTTGTCAGATAATAGTAACACTATGAACCACATAGATCTTTTTGACAGCACCGCATTAAAAGTAAGCCAGCTTGTTACAGAGCGCTACAGCACGTCTTTTACCCTTGGGATTAAGACGCTGCACAAAAAATTCAGAGATCCAGTGTTTGCTATTTATGGGTTTGTCAGGTATGCCGACGAAATCGTAGATACGTTTCATGACCACAATAAAAAGGCGCTGCTGGAAAGATTTAGAAAAGACACCTACGATGCTATTGACGAGAAGCTAAGTTTCAATCCGATACTACATTCATTTCAATCCGTTGTCAATCAATACAAGATAGAGAACGAACTCATCGACGCCTTTCTGCGCAGCATGGAAATGGACATTATCCAGAATGAATACAATGAAAGTGGTTACCAGGAGTATATATACGGCTCGGCAGAGGTAGTTGGACTCATGTGTCTGAGAGTATTTTGCGAAGGGGACGACGAGCAATTCCGGTCGTTGAAAGCGCCTGCCCGAAGACTGGGGGCGGCTTTCCAAAAGGTGAATTTTCTAAGAGACATCAAAAGCGATTTTAAGGACAGGGGGCGTACCTATTTTCCAGGTGTAGACTTCAATAATTTCTCACAAATCAGCAAAGCTCAGATTGAATCCGACATTCAGCAGGACTTCGACGCTGCCTACGAAGGCATCAAAAGGCTGCCCAAAGGGGCACGGCTTGGCGTGTACCTGGCCTACGTATACTACCTGACACTTTTCAGCAAGATTAAGAGGCTGCCGGTTGCCAGAATAATGACTGAAAGGATCAGGATACCTGACTCGAAGAAGATCATTTTGCTGTTCCAAACCTACCTAAAGCATAGTTTAAACAGCTTCTGATGTCACTCTATCTTTGGCTACATATTGCCACGATCTCATTTCCCCTCGTCAGGTCATTCGAACCAAGAATTGCCTATGCCTCCAGATGGAAGGCATTATTTCCCGGCATTATTCTAACTGCCGGTTTCTTTATTGTTTGGGACGTCATCTTCACAAAAGGTGGTGTCTGGGGCTTCAACGCCGATTACCTCACCGGGCTGTTTTTATTTCATCTTCCGATTGAAGAGTGGCTCTTCTTTTTCACCGTCCCATTCGCATCAATATTTATTTATGATTGCGTCATTTATTTTGACAAAGGAAATAGGCTAAATGTAAAACTAAGTTGGCTGGCGACTCTGCTGGGTTGCCTCTTGATAATTCTGGCCGCCCTCAACATTCACAGAGACTACACATTCTACAGTTTTCTGTTCGCTGGGCTGCTGTTGCTTGCTCAGGGGCTTTTATTAAAACCTGCCTACCTGGGGCATTTCTTTGTAGCATACCTCATCCATCTTATCCCCTTTCTGTTGGTCAATGGTATCCTCACCGGGGGAGTGACTGAAGCGCCTATTGTTTGGTACAACAATGCAGAAAATATAGGCATACGAATTTGGACGATACCCGTTGAAGACACGGTTTATGCGCTGCTGCTGTTGCTCATGAACATTACATATTATGAATTCTTTAAATCGAGATTTGGTCTCAAACATAATTGAAGTTAGATGGTTAAATAAAGTATGCTGAACCTACGTGTAAATATCGATCCTCATTCTGGCTTCTGCTTTGGAGTGGTGTATGCCATTGAAATGGCGGAAGACATTCTGGAAGAGGAAGGCCGGTTGTTTTGCCTCGGCGATATTGTACACAACGACGAGGAAGTGAAACGGCTTGAAAAGAAAGGCCTGAAGATTATCAATCACGACGAGTTAGGCGACATCAGGGACGCCAAAGTGTTGATCAGGGCACATGGTGAGCCGCCATCAACCTATTCTTTGGCCGTTGACAACAACCTGGAGCTGATAGATGCGTCGTGCCCAGTGGTGCTCAAGCTTCAAAACAGGATCAAGAATTCTTTCGACAAAAAGGAAACGATTTACATCTATGGCAAGCCTGGTCACGCCGAAGTAGTCGGGCTGCTTGGCCAGACCAACAATCAGGCTGTGGTTTTTCAGGACATTGCTGAACTGGACATCCCTTCGCTGCCAAGGGAGTTGACCCTGTATAGCCAGACTACCAAAAGCACTGACAAGTTCTATGAAATCACCCGTTTGCTCACCGAAGCAGGTATAAGAGTGAACCCTAATGACACCATTTGCCGACAGGTATCGAATAGAGATAAAGAACTGAGGGACTTCGCCCGGCATTTTGACAAGATTGTGTTTGTGTCAGGTACAAAGTCGTCGAACGGCAAAGTGCTTTATCAGGTATGCAAAAATACCAACCCCGATACCTACTTTATCAGCAACGCTGCTGAGTTGGAGAAACAATGGTTTAAGCCTGGTGACACGGTTGGCATTTGCGGTGCCACCTCCACACCCATGTGGCTGATGGAGTCGGTAAGGGACGAGTTGCTGACCTATTGATTACCTTTGTAGTGAAATTCTTGAAATGATCTGGTTGCTCTACACCTTTCTTGTCATTGGCACTTTCTTCTTTATGGAAGCAATGGCCTGGTTTACCCATAAATACATTATGCATGGGATTTTATGGACTTGGCACCGGTCACACCACAAAGTGCACGACCATGCCCTGGAGCGCAACGACCTTTTTGCATTGGTTTTTAGTATTCCCTCTGTCGCTTGTATCGTACTGGGATCAGAAATTCCAGAGATACGCTGGCTGATGTTCGTTGGCTTTGGCATTCTGGCTTACGGGCTTTTCTACTTTATTTTCCATGATGTGATTGTGCATAGGCGGATCAAAATCAAGTACAAAGCCAAAAGCAAATACATGAAGCGGATCATGAATGCCCACCACGTGCACCATGAAGTGCACACCAAGGAAGGAGCCAGAGCTTTTGGTTTCTTGTATGCGCCAAAGAAGTACGAGAAGGAAAAAGGGAAAACGTCCTGAAAATCCTCTTTCCTTCTGTTTCAAAATCCCATTTTATCCATTCTTCACATCCATCTCTGACTACTTCCCGAGGGCTAGGCCAAGCGTAAAAATCGAAGCTCTTCTAAAGGCTTAGTTGATTAACTAAATAATTAGTTACTTTCTATTTTATTTGCTACATTTAACTTCACCAATTGTGATATTGATGCGAATATTAATACTAACAGCTCTACTATTAGTCGTACTCGGCAAGGTAAAAGCACAAGACTATGTGATCTTTGAAGAAGAAGACACTATTATTTATTCGTTACTTAATAAACCAGCGCCCAACTTTCAAGGATACAACCTGAAAGATAGTCTCATTAACTTCGGAAGCTATGAAGGGCAGAAAATCTTGTTGCATTTTTGGAGTAAGTATTGCGGATCGTGTCTGAAGGAAGTGCGAGATTTAAACAGACTGGCTACGGAGTTTGGCAATGACGTTAAGATCCTTAGTGTCCTTGAAGAAGGTAAAGCTGAGGTAACCAACGCAGAGGGGAATTTCTTCAACGTAGAACTCAACTCTACCGGTTACTATCAGTTTGCTGACAGCATTCACCATACAAAATTGATCGACTTTGAAATTCTCCCAAATGGCGCTCGAATTCGTGAGATGTTCAAAGTGCCAAAAATGTTCCCGTCAACGCTGGTAATAGATAGTGAGTTCATTATAAAGGAGTTCTCAGATGGCTATCTATTGGATGCAATGAATCCAAAGGAAGGAAACTATTTGCACTTGCTTGAGATGCTAAAGAAGGCTGAGTAAGTATCAACAAATTTAATATAGTGGAACAAACGTCTTTTGCCTGCCAAATAAGGCATATTACTCCATTTCTACTTTTTGGGGTTTTATTACCTAAGTGCAAGCCCAGAAGCTATTACCGGCTCTCTCCTACACTTGCCGGGCACCTAAGAACAACTTTACACTTCCGCATTAAACAGTTTGAAAAAACGAGCTTCGTATGGCGCCAAAAGTGACGGACTATTTACTATTTTGGCTGCAAAATAAATATGCTCAATGAGGCAAGTAGTAGCTGGTTTGCTTTTCTTAGTGATTTTGACCCAATGTAAAGTCCCTAAACCGTATCAATTTCAATTGCCTTTTTCAAAAAAATCTGAAAAAAGTCATTCAAATGATTTTATCCCGGGTGCTGAGGAAGAAGATCCATTTTTTGATACGTTGACCTACTTCGAAAAAGAGCAGGAAAAAGAAGCGCTATATTCTCCGGAGTTCAAAGCCAAAAATCTAAATCTGGGCCTCGCCGGAATGCCATCTGATTCATCCATTGTTCCTATTGACCCTGAAATTCTCAAAAGCGACACATCTCAATTGTCTCCAAAGAACAGCGCTATTCAAAAAACCAGTGGATTGGCACAAATCAGCTTCTTCTCTGCGCTGGCGACCATCGCACTGTTCCTTTTACCTATTTCGTACCCCGCTCTTGCTTCTTTTTTGTTCTTGGCAACAGCCGCCTCAGCCCTAACCACCGGACTGATTGCCATTCAGCGCATTAGAAAGAAGAACCAAAGTGGCTATGGCATGGCTCTGTTTGGAATGAGCATCGGCACCCTTGTACTGTCGATAGTCGGCCTGCTTGCTTTCTATGGTTATGTCTTGAATTAGTAGCCGTTTGGTGATCATTTGCTGATCTGCAACTTAGTCCATTTATTCATCCCTCAAGGCAAGCACCGGGTTTTCCTTCGCCGCTCTTAACACAATGAGGCCAACGCTGATCAGGGCAAACAACAAAACGAGTCCACCAGCAGCCACGAATATTGCCGGATCCAAAGCTATATGGTAAGCAAAGCCCTGTAGAAAGTTGTCCATCAGGTAATACGATGCGGGAATCGCAATGACGAAAGCTATCGCCACAAGTAGTAAATAACCCTTCGTTAACGACACCGCCAACTCGCTCAGCGATGCACCCATTACTTTTCTGATACTGATTTCCTTTCGTTTTCGCCGGATCATGAACGAGGCCACACTAAACAGGCCAAGCGATGCGATGATCAATGCCAGTATTGAGAAAAGTGCGGCAGAAAACCCGATGCGCTCCTGCTCGGCATACATGGCAGCAAACTCCTGGTCAACAAAAAAGTAGTCGAGCCCTTCGTAAGACTGCAACTCCCGCCAGTCGGCCTCCACCCTTGCGAGCACCTCCTGGGTTTTACCTGGCTCAAACCGAATGACTACAAAGTTGAAAAAGTCCTGAATGGGGTAGTGCATAAGCGGTTCGATATCATTTTTTAGTGACTGATAATGAAAATCCTCTGTTACGCCAACCACTTTTACAAGTGTACAACCCGCTTCGCCGCCATCACAAAGGTACTTCCCTTCTATCGACTCCCAGCCCAAAGCCTCCATCGCCTTCTTATTGATGACTGCTGCATTGGAGTCGCTGGCCAGGATTCTGTCGAAGCTCCGGCCTTCCACAAATTTCACTCCGAGAGTCTCAAAGTAGTTGTCGGCTACGTAGGCCTGCTTCATGTGTAGGCCGTTTTGAGTATCATCTTTATCCGTCAACCGATTGTAATTATCCCAGTATCGTCCGGGTACATTGTATCCAAAGCTGACAGAGCCAACACCCGGCACAGCCTTATAATCGTCCTGCCAGAGCTTGATTCGTTTCAGCACTTTCTCCGAATCACTAAAGTTTTCGGAATTAACTGAGATAGCCAGCAACTGGCCATCAGCAAAATTGAGGTCTTGCTCTTTCATAAATTGAATTTGCTTCCAAACCACCAGTGTTCCTGCCATCATAAAAATTGAAGCGGCGAACTGGAAAACCAACAAAGACTTTCGCACGACATCGCCAGATTTCCCCACGGAACCCGCTCCGTTCAGGCCTTCCTTCGGTTTAATGGAAGTGGCATAAAAAGATGGGAACAATCCACTGAGGAGCCCCACGCAAAAGACAAACATCAGAGAGACACCAATGAGATTGAAATAGTCCAGTGTGGTAAGCTGTAGTTCTATTGAGAACCTTTCTTCAAGGCCCGGCAGCATCAGGTAAACGACCAGCCAGGCTAATGCAGCCGCTAAAAAATTCACCATGAGCGACTCAATGATAAACTGCGATATGAGCTGCCGTCTATTTGAGCCAAGCACCTTTCTTATCGTTACTTCTCTGATCCTGACAAGCGCCTGTGCCGTGGCCATGTTGATAAAATTGACCGAGGCTATCGAGACGATTATGACTGCCACTATAGCGAGCAGGTTAACAATTGACGCATTGTCTGTATCCACCGTTCGGTAGGCCGCCAGCGGCAACAAGGCAATGGCAATATCCTGTTGTTTGTTCGCAAAATTATCTGCCACAATTTTCGCTAGTTTGTCATCAATCTTTTCTGGTGTTACACCACTTTCCAACATCGCAAAGGCCGGCATGAAGGTGTTGTACCAGTTGGCCATCTCAGGATCCCTCAGCCATTCAGGCCTGTTGTCCCATCCTGTGAGCACATCAAACTGCATGCTGCTGTTTGATGGCAAATCTTCCAAAACCGCTCCGACCAACCAGGTTTTTTTTGACTGGCTTTCCTGAACCTGCCTGCCTACTGCGGGCTCAAAACCAAACAATTTTTTTGCGACCGTCTCAGTAATTGCCAACTGATCCTTTGTCGACAGCGTCTGTTGAAAATCTCCTTCTTTGACTTTAAAGTCAAACATCAACGCAAAATCAGGATCGACAAGTTTGATGACTTCATGAACTCTTCCATTGTTGGTTTC
>TARA_R110002012_G_scaffold7936_1_pt1 | contig 49877 bp, 46 predicted proteins | sample TARA_R110002012 | Tara Oceans TARA_R110002012 (sample SAMEA4396515) | marine metagenome | biome: Westerlies Biome; feature: [DCM] deep chlorophyll maximum layer (ENVO:01000326); material: water (ENVO:00002006), including particulate matter (ENVO:01000060) such as... | depth 40 m
CGGCTGAAGCCGCCGGGGCATCATTGACCGGATTGACTGTGAGCGTGACCGTGGCGGTCGAGCCATCATTGAGCGTGTAGGTGAAGGACTGGCTGGCCGCACCGTCGGTGTTGAAATCGGCGTCGGGCTCAAAGCTAAGCGCAGCGCCGCCGCCGGTAATAACGACAGTGCCGTTGGCAGGCTGGGTCACCGACTGGATCAATTTCGGGCCGCCATCGACATCAGTGTCATTGCCAAGCACGTCAAGGCTTGTGGCTCCGCTGTCCTCGTCAACCGAGAAGACATCATCAAGCGCGACCGGCGCATCGTCGACCGGATTGACGCTAAAATCGAAGCTTTGCGGGACAGGCGCGGAGCTATCCTCATTGCCGTCCTCGACGGCGATATCAAAGCCGGCGGACAGGGTTTCCGATCCGTCATGGGTGAACACCACCACGCCTGCGGCGAGCTCTTCCGGCGTGAATGTGGTTGCTGCCAGACCGTTTACAGTGATGACACCATTGCGCATGCCGGAGACGATAAAGCTGACACCGGTGTCGTCGTCATCGGTGTCGATGTAGCCGATATCGGCAGCGGTCAAAACATAGGCCGCGGCTTCATCGACAACCGCAGCAAGGTCCCCGGCCAGCACCGGCGCATCATTGACAGGGGCAGCATCCGGCTCCTGACCAGTCTCCGTTTCGATGAAGCTGCCATCATCGAGAACATCAGGGCTGGCATTTGAAGGATCATCGGCTTCGGGAGCGTCCTCCAACAGGTTCAAGCGGGCCAACCCGGTGCTGACAATCGATGCTCCGCTCGCGTCTTCGAAGGTCCCGCCCGATCCCTCCGGCGCTTGCGGAGAAACCGAAAGAGTATCTCCAGGGCCCGCCGCCACATCAAAGCCGTTGGACCGCAAGGCGGAGATCAGGGTTTCCCTCGGAACTTCGATTTCGCCGAGAATGAAAGTCGGGACGTCGACGGCCGCGCCGTTGATCCTAACCTGGGTCCCGTCCGGCTGGATCAGAAGCAGGTCCTCGCCATCAACCACTATATTCTCGAGACTGAGAGTTCCAGCAAGCCGGACGGTATTGTCTTCGCCTGGCGTGATCGCAGCGGCCGCGTCTCCGTTCGGCGAAGCGGCTGCACCGGACGCTGCAGCTGGAACCGGATCACCCCCCGTGTCCGCCTGAGCCAGCAATACCGCATCCTCGCGAGGCTCCGCCCGGCTTTCAGCGGGTTGCGTGCTCTCGTTCCGATTTCCGAGACCCTCAGTCATAGCTATGCTCCACACTCATATGCGACTTGAAATCTGACCTTAAATTGCGTGCCGAAACGCGGTCCCTGCCCGGCTTCCCGAAGATGGTTTCAGCTCTCCCGCCGCTACGGGCGCGACCCGTACCAACCGCAGCAACCAGGCTTTGCAGGCCTGACGGGGAGACGAGCGGGCTCTCAAACAAATCACTCATGAAGGGCCTCCAGCAGGTTGGGACAATTCCCCGCGCCACATGACAAGCGAGGGGTGACGCGACACGGTCACCGCAAATTAAAAATTTACATTTTATTAATCTTTACGAGACGTTAAGCTTTCCATATTGTTACGGATAGCCCCTAACAAGAATGATGGATATTCACATCATGAATATGCGTGAGATAGACCTCAACCTGCTTCTGGTGTTCGAGGCGGTCTATAGTGCAGGCAATATCTCGCGCGCTGCCGAACAACTTGACCTCAGCCAGCCGGCTCTCTCCAACGCGCTGGCCAGGTTGCGAAAGCAACTGGATGACAGGCTTTTTGTCCGGAGTGGAAACGGGGTGGCTCCCACCTCGCGGGCGGAGAGAATGATCGGCCCCGTACGCCAGGCGCTGGACGTGATCCGGGAGGGATTGACGCCGGCCAGCACTTTCGATCCGGTCACGACTGAACGACATTTCACGCTGATCATTGCCGATCCGCTGGAGTCAGTGGTGATGGCGGGAATCCTGAATACACTTCAATTGAACACCCGGCTGAGCTTTGAGCTTCTTCCGCCGCAGCTGGTTCAGGTCGAGGACGCGTTGCTGAACCACAGCCTGGATCTATCCGTGTTCCTGTTGCCTCCGCGGCATAGCGAATTCAACAGTCTCACCCTGTGCCCAGTGGATGTCGTGATTGTTGCGCGACAAGGGCACCCAAGGATCAACGCCACCTCAAGCTTCAGCGATCTTGAAGGCGAACAGTGGGTAGGCCTCGCCTTGAAGCCAGGCAAGCTCAAGAACACTGAAAAGCTGACTGTCTGGCAGCGTCCGGACAAACAGCCGATGGTTCTGGTCAACAAGGCCAATTCCATTGCGCATATCGTTGCGAAAACAGATATGGTCGGATTTGTTTCGGCGGTTTATGCCCAGGAATTCGCAGACATATTCGGACTGCAAGTCATTCGTCCGCCGATGCCTGTGAGCAACCAGAACTTTCATATGACCTGGCACAAGCGCTACAATGACGACGCCGGCCATGTATGGCTGCGCAACTGCGTCATGGACTCGGTCCGGCAGATCATGCCCTGATCGTGCGCATAGCCAGGTAATAGTGAAATGCACCCCATAGTCCGGCGACCTGAACTAGCAGCAGAGCATTTCCCAGCGATTTTCCGGGAGAGGCTTGAGGCACCGTATCGCTGACAAAACCGATCAGCGTCGGGCCGATGCCGACACCGACAATGTTGTAGAAAAACAGGAATATGGCAGTCGCCATGGGCCGCATCTCGTTGCCGACGCGACCGTGCAGGAACGCAAAGGTTGGAGCCCAGAACACCCCGGCAAAAGCCACTGCGATGGACATGAGCATCATGGCGACCAGCGTGTTGTCCGACAGCAGAAAGCCGATGATGAAAGGCTTGGCTGCCAGAATGGAAACGATGACGATCCCAAGTCGCCATCTCGGATTTCGCATTCCGAGGCGGTCAGCGAGGACACCGCTGTACCAGGTCCCCAGCCCGCCGATAATGCCAATGACCAGGGCAAGAATAATACCGGTCTGCGCCTGATTGAGGTCATGCGCACGCATGACGTAGGTCGCGTTCCATGCCAGTGCTCCAAAGGTCACAATGCCGGAAATACCTATGCCCAGCATGGCGTGGAACAGCCCCTTGTCACGCCAGATGACTTCGATGGTCTGCAGCAGCAAAGACCCACCAACATGGTTCGGTACAGCGGTAAGATCGCGCTCGGGCTCGCTCACGCTCAAGAAAATCAGGAGTGCCAGGGCCAAGCCGGGAACACCTGCGATGACAAAAGCCCACCGCCACCCGAACATGTGACCGACGATACCGCCGATCAGGAAAGACAACAGGATTCCGACATTGGCACCGACGACGAATGTGGCCATGGCCGAGACGCGCCGTTCCGGCGGATAGAGATCGGAGATGATGGAGTGGGAAGGCACGACAGCACCCGCCTCACCTATTCCCACTCCCAATCGTGCCAGAGCCAGCTGGACGAAATTCTGGGCCGCACTCATAGCGATTGTCAGCGCGCTCCAGACGGCAACGGATGCCCCGATAATGTTGCGCCTGTTTCCTCTTGCCGACAGCTTGGCAACGGGGAATCCGAACAGGGCATAGACCACGGCGAAAAGCGCTCCGGAGAGCAAGCCAAGCTGGGTGTCGGACAATGAAAACTCGTGACCAATCGCCTCAAGCGTAATGCCCAGTATGTTGCGATCCAACTGGTTCATCGCAAGCACAGCGGTCAGAATGAAAAGCGTATAACGCCTTGAAGATCTCAACATAAGCCTCCTCCGGCAGCCCACATGGAGCAACCCACATCAAGCGCCCCCTCCAAGGGTCACCCAATATTTAGAAATGACGCATGTAATCCCTTTTGCGAATCGACTGTTTGGGCGCCATGACCTCAGACGGACATCCCTATACTGTATCGACTGCCCTTACTTGATGCATTTTTTCACACGCCAGTGCCTGCCAATATTGACCCGGTTCACTCCGGTTCAAGCACAGGTCTCTGCTTGCGCAAGCGCCCGGGCCCGGTCAGCCTTGTCCAACGCACCGATCCGTGCAACCTCGGCATAGAAGCGGGGATAGTCGCTTGCGCACAGCTCGAACAAGCGAACAAATGCGGGCACCTGATCGCTGTAGACCGACGTCGCAGCAAGCTTTGCATTGTTGATCGGAGCTGCGAACCAGCGATCATACCCATGGTATCCATTCCAGCGCCCGTCGCGCATCTGCCGGTAGCGCCGCCGCAACCGCTCGATCGCGGCTGCTTTGGCAGCTCGCTTGCTCTCCACCGAGCCAGGACTGCCATAGAGCTGAGCCAGTTCACCGCGTGTTCTTGCTACCAGAGCAACAAAGTCTGCGCTTCGCTTCAAGCCGTTTTCATAGCGGCTCAACCCGACCGCATCTCCAGCGGCGCGCAGCCAAGTCTTTACGCCGGTAATCTCCACCGCAACCGCAAAAGCCTCGTTGAAGGCAGTATCGTCGTTCACATAGACGCGCTGATGGGCGAGTTCGTGAAACACCAGGGCGGCAAGATAGGTCTTGTCCCCGTCAAACATCGTTGAGAGCAGCGGATCGTGCGACCAGCCCAATGTTGAATAGGCGGTGATGCCGGAGACGTGGACGTCCAGCCCCTCTCCCTGAAGCTCACGAGCCGTCCTGATCGCGGTGTCCCGGGAAAAGTATCCCCGATAAGGCACACAGCCGAACACGGGGAAACACCAGACCCGTGGCGTGAGCGAGAATTCCGGTGCTGCGAAAACCGCCCAGGTCACATAGTCCCGCCCGATATCGACATAGGAACGGTAGCTGGCGTTATCAGGGAGATCGAGCTCGTCGGAAGCAAACTGCCTGATATCGCGTGCTGACGCCAACTGCGCCCGCAATGGCTCCGGCGTTGAAGCTTGGCTGATCAGTTTTCCGACATTCTGCCGTGCTGTCATGATCTGCAGATGACCATTGAGCGACTGCGTGTAGTAGGACACGGTGGTACATCCGGCCAGGCCGGACACCAGTCCCATCACCAGGATCAATTGAAGCAGGATACGTTTCACGCTGTGTCCACAGGTTAGCCCACATGCGCCCCTGGGCAGGTGTCGCGAGTGCTCTCCAAAGCAGATCAATTGTTAAAGTGGTGCAACGGATTGATCAAGTCTGGCCCAAACCACGCAAAGGGCTGACAGTGAAACACCAGCTTGAGGGAAGAATGGAAGTCAGGGCGAGCGTGATCGAGGTCCAATCCAGGAGCACGACCATCGGCGTGAGCAGCGCCAGACTGCTCATCTTGACCCGTTATCCCGGATCAGCAACAGCGAAACCTTCGGAAGCAGGAATGGTCGACAAGAGGACAGAGACCAGCACGCGCCCGGCATCGCGAAGCACCCGTCTACAGCGCGCTGTCAGCGTGTACGGCAATAAGCATTTTGTTTCGGTTCTTTTCGTTTGACATTCGGTTGCGGTTCCTTTTAACTTTCTTGAATTCGGGAATGCAGGACTTAAACTCACCCGCGGCAAGCACCGGCAGCGGGTTCAAGGTGCGTCCGCCCCGCAATCCGGAGGCGAGGCTTGGGAGGGCTTCTTCTACATGCTGGAACTGGACAACGTCTCCAAGGTTTCCAACGGGGAATCCCACATCAGTGATGTCTCGCTGCGGCTGGAAAGCGGTTCGCTGAACGTGCTGCTGGGGCCGACCCTTTCGGGCAAGACCAGCCTGATGCGGATCATGGCCGGTCTCGACCGCCCAACGCACGGGCGCGTCCTGAGCGACGGCAAGGATGTCACCGGGCTGGCCGTGCAGAAGCGCAATGTCGCCATGGTCTACCAGCAGTTCATCAACTATCCGGCGATGACCGTTTACGAGAACATCGCCTCGCCGCTTCGGATTGCCGGCGCCGACAAGGCGACGATCGAGCGCGAAGTCGCCCGCGCCGCCGAACTGCTCAGGCTCGGGCCCTATCTGCAGCGCACGCCACTCAACCTGTCGGGCGGGCAGCAGCAGCGCACGGCGCTGGCGCGCGCCATCGTCAAGAAGGCGGGTCTGGTGCTGCTCGACGAGCCGCTGGCCAATCTGGATTACAAATTGCGCGAGGAGCTGCGCGCCGAGTTGCCGAAGATCTTCTCGGAATCGGGCGCCATTTTCGTTTATGCAACGACCGAACCATCGGAAGCGCTGCTGCTCGGCGGCGCGACTGCGACGCTGAGTGAAGGCCGGGTCACGCAGTTCGGCCCGACTGTCGAGGTGTTCCGCAATCCGGTTGACCTGGTGACCGCACAGACATTCTCCGACCCGCCTATGAACCTGCTGCCGATGGAAAAGAAGCAAGGCATGTTCGTCAAACAGGGCGTGCGCGACATCCCGGTTCCCGGCGGGCTTTCGCATCTGGCAGACGGGCCCTGCACGCTCGGTTTCCGGCCGCACAATCTCTCGCCGGTTGCCGGTGCCGGCACCACACCGCTTTCCGCCGAGGTGATGGTGACCGAGATCACCGGATCGGAAAGCTATGTGCACCTCATTCATGAAGACCAGCGATGGGTGATGCTGACCAAGGGCATCCACGATATCGAGGCCGGAAAAATGATGGATGTGCATCTCGATACGGCTCACTTGATGGTCTTCGACCGCAATGGGCAGACGGTTCGCACCCAGCCAGTGGGGGCATGAGGACAGACCATGGCCCGCATTGATCTCGACCATATCCGCCACGCCTACATGGCAAACCCGTCGCGCGAAGAGGACTACGCGCTGCGCGAGGTGCACCATTCCTGGGAAGACGGCGGCGCCTATGCGCTGCTCGGCCCTTCGGGCTGCGGCAAGACCACGCTGCTCAACATCATTTCAGGCCTGCTGACACCATCCGAAGGCAAGATCCTTTTTGACGGCAAGGACGTGACCGGGCTGCAGCCGGAAGAACGCAACATCGCCCAGGTGTTCCAGTTCCCGGTCGTCTACGACACCATGACGGTGGCCGACAATCTGGCCTTCCCGTTACGCAATCGTGGCATGGCCGAAGCCGAGGTGCAGAGCCGGGTCGCCGAAGTGCTGGAAATGATCGATCTCGTCGATATCGCAAACCGCAAGGCGCGCGGCCTGACAGCCGATCTCAAGCAGAAGATCTCGCTCGGCCGCGGCCTGGTGCGCGCCGATGTCAACGCCATCCTGTTCGACGAACCGCTGACGGTGATCGATCCGCACATGAAGTGGCAGCTGCGCTCGCAGCTCAAGCTTCTGCACCGCCGCTTTGGCCACACCATGGTCTATGTCACCCACGACCAGACCGAGGCGCTGACTTTCGCCGACAAGGTGGTGGTGATGTATGGCGGCGAGATTGTCCAGATCGGCACGCCGCAGGAATTGTTCGAACGCCCCAGCCACACCTTCGTCGGTTATTTCATTGGCTCGCCGGGGATGAATGTGCTGCCGGTCGCACTCGACGGCGCACGGGCGCAGCTGGGTCAGCACTCGATCGCGCTGCCGGGCGCTGCGAGCCTCAGCGACGGCAAGCGCACCGAGCTCGGCATCCGCCCCGAATTCGTGAAGCTGGGAACCGAAGGAATGCCGGTCAGCATCCGCGCCATCGAGGATATCGGACGCCAGAAGATCGTGCGCGCGACGATCGAGGGGAGCGAGCTGGCAATCGTGCTCCATGAAGACGAGGCAGTGCCTGCCGATCCGCACGTCACTTTCGATCCCGCCGGTATCAATGTTTACGCCGACGACTGGCGCGTAAAGCTGGGAGGCTGAGATGGACAAGACCTGGAACAACAAGGCCTGGTTCCTGGTGCTGCCAATGCTGCTGCTGGTGGCATTCTCGGCGGTTATCCCGCTGATGACGGTGGTCAATTACTCGGTGCAGGACACGTTCGGCAACAACCAGTTCTTCTGGGCGGGGACTGACTGGTTTTCCGATGTGCTGGCTTCGGCGCGCTTCCATGACGCGCTTTTGCGCAACCTGGCGTTTTCCGGCATCATTTTGCTGATCGAGGTGCCGCTTGGCATCTTCATCGCGCTCAACATGCCCAAGAAAGGCCTGGGCGTGCCGTTCTGCCTGGTGTTCATGTCGCTGCCGCTGCTGATCCCGTGGAACGTGGTCGGCACCATCTGGCAGGTGTTCGGCCGGGTGGATATCGGCCTTCTGGGTTACACGCTGAACGCCATCGGCGTCGACTACAATTATGTCAGCGATCCGTTTGACGCCTGGGTGACGGTGATCATCATGGATGTCTGGCACTGGACCAGCCTGGTGGTGCTGTTGTGCTATGCAGGCCTGGTGTCGATCCCAGACGCCTATTACCAGGCGGCCAAGATCGACGGCGCCTCGCGCTGGTCGGTGTTCCGCTACATCCAGCTGCCGAAGATGAACCGGGTGCTGCTGATTGCCGTGCTGCTCAGGTTCATGGACTCCTTCATGATCTACACCGAGCCTTTCGTCGTCACCGGCGGCGGTCCGGGCAACGCCACCACCTTCCTGTCGATCGACCTGGTCAAGACCGCCATCGGCCAGTTCGATGTCGGCCCGGCCGCTGCGATGAGCCTGATCTACTTCCTCATCATCCTGCTGCTGTCATGGGTGTTCTACACCGTGATGATCACCAACGATGCCAAGGGCTGAGGGAGAGCGAACCATGACAAATTCCATCCCCACCGCCTCGCAGACCAGCCTCGATGCCACCGCCGCCATGGCGCGGCGGACCCGGCGGTCCAATGCCATCGCACGGTTTTCCTTCCTGGTCCCGGTGATCTACATCTTTCTTCTGATGTTGCCGATCTACTGGCTCATCAACATGAGCTTCAAGACCAATGCCGAAATCCTCGGGGCCTTCTCGCTGTGGCCGCGCGATCCGACGATTGCCAATTACATGGTCATCTTCACCGATCCGTCCTGGTACAGCGGCTATATCAACTCGATCATCTATGTGGTGATGAACATGGTGATTGCGGTGGCGGTGGCGCTGCCTGCAGCTTACGCCTTCTCGCGCTACCGGTTTCTGGGCGACAAGCACCTGTTCTTCTGGCTGCTGACCAACCGGATGGCGCCGCCCGCCGTGTTCGCGCTGCCGTTCTTCCAGCTCTATTCCGCCTTCGGGTTGATCGACACCCACATCGCGGTGGCCATTGCGCACTGCCTGTTCAACGTGCCTCTGGCGGTCTGGATCCTCGAGGGCTTCATGTCCGGCGTGCCCAAGGAGATCGACGAAACCGCCTATATCGACGGCTATTCGTTCCCGAAATTCTTCGTCAAGATCTTCATGCCGCTGATTGCGAGCGGCATCGGCGTGGCGGCGTTCTTCTGCTTCATGTTCTCATGGGTGGAACTGCTGATTGCCCGCACGCTGACGGTCACCGACGCCAAGCCGATTGCCGCCACCATGACCCGCACGGTCTCGGCGTCCGGGCTCGACTGGGGCGTGCTTGCAGCCGCGGGCGTGCTGACCATCATCCCGGGCGCGCTGGTGATCTGGTTCGTCCGCAACTACATCGCCAAGGGCTTTGCCCTGGGCCGGGTCTGAGGAGGCTGGGTTATGGATCTGTCATGGATGGCCTGGACCGGACCTACCGCGATCTTCTTTCTCGTCATTCTCATGCTGCTCATCGGCATGGGGGTCTGGGAGTACTTTGTCCCCGGCGGATCGCCGCGGGTCGGAATCTTGCGCTTTGAAACCACGCGCGGCGACCGTCTGTTCGTCTCGCTCTTGGGATCAGCGTTTATCCATCTCGCCTGGCTCGGACTTGTCGGTCCGAACCTGTGGTGGGCTCTTGCCCTGTCCGTGGTCTACGCCATCGGCGTGTTCCGCTTCGTCTAGGGTTTGAATACCGGAAGCGGCAATACCGCCGTTTCCGTTTTCGCAAGTCGGGAGGAAACTGCAATGCGGAGACATCTACTGTTATCAACAGCGGCCATGGCGCTCATGTTCAGCGCCGGAGTCGCACAGGCCGGAATGGAAGAAGCCAAGAGCTTCCTCGATGCGGAAATCGGCGACATGTCGACGCTCGACCGGGCTGCCCAGGAAGCCGAAATGCAATGGTTCGTTGACGCGGCCGAACCATTCGCCGGCATGGACATCAAGGTGGTGTCGGAAACCATCACCACGCATGAATATGAATCCAAGGTGCTGGCCCCGGCCTTTACCGCGATCACCGGCATCAAGGTCACGCACGACCTGATCGGCGAAGGCGATGTGGTTGAAAAGCTGCAAACGCAGATGCAGTCGGGCGAGAACATTTACGATGCCTATGTCAACGATTCCGACCTGATCGGCACGCACTGGCGCTACCAGCAGGTTCGCAACCTGACCGACTGGATGGCAAATGAAGGCTCCGAGGTGACAAGTCCGACGCTGGACGTGGAGGACTTCATCGGCCGCTCGTTCACAACCGCGCCCGACGGTAAGCTCTACCAGCTGCCGACACAGCAGTTCGCCAACCTCTACTTCTTCCGCTACGACTGGTTCAACGACGAGAAGAACAAGGCCGATTTCAAGGAAAAATATGGCTACGATCTTGGCGTACCGGTGAACTGGTCCGCCTATGAGGACATTGCAGAGTTCTTCACCGGCCGCGAAATCGACGGCAAGAAGGTCTATGGCCACATGGACTACGGCAAGAAGGACCCGTCGCTCGGCTGGCGCTTCACCGACGCGTGGCTGTCGATGGCCGGCAATGGCGACAAGGGCATTCCGAACGGCCTTCCCGTCGATGAATGGGGCATCAAGGTCGACGAGAACTCGCGTCCGGTCGGCTCCTGCGTTGCTCGCGGTGGCGACACCAACGGACCCGCTGCGGTCTATTCGATCGAGAAGTATCTCGAGTGGATGGAAAAATACGCGCCGGCTGCAGCCCAGGGCATGACCTTTGGTGAATCGGGCCCTGTCCCGTCGCAGGGTGAAATCGCCCAGCAGATGTTCACCTACACGGCCTTCACCGCCGACTTCGTCAAGGAAGGTCTGCCGGTCGTCAACGAGGACGGCACGCCGAAATGGCGCTTCGCCCCCTCGCCGCATGGTGTGTACTGGAAGGAAGGCATGAAGCTAGGTTACCAGGACGCAGGTTCCTGGACGCTGATGAAGTCGACGCCTGAGGATCGCGCCAAGGCCGCCTGGCTCTATGCGCAGTTCGTCACCTCCAAGACGGTCGACGTGAAGAAGAGCCATGTCGGCCTCACCTTCATCCGCGAGTCGACACTGGCTCACGACTCCTTCACCGAACGCGCACCGAAGCTCGGTGGTCTGGTCGAGTTCTACCGCTCGCCAGCACGCGTTCAGTGGTCGCCAACCGGCACCAACGTGCCTGACTATCCGAAGCTGGCGCAGCTCTGGTGGCAGGCCATCGGCGATGCTTCTTCGGGCGCCAAGACTGCTCAGGAAGCCATGGACTCGCTGTGTGCCGAGCAGGAAAAGGTGATGGAACGCCTCGAGCGTGCCGGCGTCCAGGGCGACATCGGCCCGAAGATGGCGGAAGAGCACGATCTGGAGTACTGGAACGCGGATGCCGTCTCGAAGGGCAACCTCGCTCCACAGCTGAAGATCGAAAACGAAAAAGAACAGCCGATCACCGTCAACTACGACGAACTGGTCAAGAGCTGGCAGTAGTCTGACCGGCAAAGGCCGAAACGACCAAACTCATGATCGGGGCCTTCGGGCCCCGAACTTTTTTCGGGACAAGCCATATGCCAATGCGCCTGATCCTGCCCCAATAGACCCTCAGCAACGATCCGGCCTTGAACTGGCCGACGCCAAGGCTGCGCGAAGCTGCGCGCCGGCTTTGCTGGCTTCGGCACCGGCCTCAGGGAATTGCGAGAAAGCAGCCAGCTACGGGCGCCTGGGGCGTCTGGCCGCATGCTTGCTCCGGACCTCAAGCAGCCGCGAATCCCGGACAGCCAATCCCGGTCGAAACTGCAACCAAGCCACAATCGGGCTGTTCCTGTCTGCCCCACAATTGCCGCGGCTCTCCGTCGCTCCCGCTTATGACAGCAGTTTCCGCGGTCCCTGCTGCAAGACCGGCAGCGAGCACACATCATACCGGTTGCTTTAGCCTGATTTCGGGGTTACTTTTCGGCATGACGGAAGTGAATTCCGCATAGCAGAATTGGAGAGGAGAAACTTATGAAACAGATTATTGCTGCAGCGACAGTTGCGCTCATGGCCGCCACCAGCATGGCCGCCGCTGAAACCACACTTATTCTGGGAGAAGCCGGCCCCAACCGCGGCGCCCGCGCTGCGGCGCTGCAATCCTTCGCTGACGACGTCACTGCCCGCACCAACGGCGAAGTCAAGATCGACGTCCAGTGGGGCGGCGCGCTGTTCAAGGCAAGTGCGGCAGCGCAGTCGATTGCCAACGGCGTTGCGGATCTCGGCACCGTCATCGCGGTCTATTTCCCGCAGGAAATGCTGGGCTACGGCATTGCAGACCTGCCGCTTCGCAACGCTGACGCCTGGGTCGGCATGCGCGCGACGGACGAGCTGATGCGCAATTCCGATGCGATCAAGGCCAGCCTTGCAGATCAGAACCTGGTCTATCTCGGCACGTTCACGACGTCTGCGGTCAACATCGGCTGCAAGGACACGGCCATCCGCACCGTCGAAGACATCGACGGTCTGAAGGTGCGCGGTGTCGGCGCCTACGGCAAGGCATTCGGCGACTTCGGCGCCAACCTCGTCTCGATGTCGATCTACGATGCCTATCAGGGCCTGGATTCGGGCCTGCTCGATTGCTCGCAGGGTTATTCCTATGCGGTGGCAGCGCTGAAGCAGCAGGAAGTGATGACCAGCTACACCCTGCTCGACTGGGGCCAGGTCGGCGCGCTCGGCATCTTCATGAACAAGGATGCCTACGACGCGCTCGATGCGGACACCCAGGCTGCGATGAACGAAGCCGGTGTCGCCATGGCCGACAAGCTCGGCGAGCTGATCACGGCTGACAACGAAGCCGCGATCCAGACCATGAAGGATGCCGGGGTCGAGGTGATCGAACTGGATACGGCAGAGCGTGACAAGCTGGTCGAAAAAGGCGCGAAATACGTCAACGACTGGGTGGAACGCGCAAATGCGGCCGGCCTCGACGGCACTGCCCTGCTGGAGCAGTATCGCGCACTGGTGACCAAATACACGGAAGAACGCGACAATCAGGGTTACCCCTGGACCCGCAACTGATATCCGTCAAACCAAAGGTTACGGCGCGCATGCTCGCGCCGTAACCCCTGTTGCGCCGTCAGACTCTGGGAGGAGAGGTAATGTTGCATCGTGTCGAAAGGCTACTGCTCGATCTGGCCGTCTGCGCCGTTTTCGGCCTGGGAGCGCTTATCACCGCCAGTGTCGTGTTGCGGGTGACGCTGAACTCCGGCATCCCCGACACCATCGTCATGGTGCGTGAACTCATGGTGGTCGCGATCGTGCTGCCGCTTGCCATCGCAACGACGCAACGCGCACATATCGTGGTCGAGTTTCTCAGCAACCTGATGCCGCACCGGGTCCAGAACTGGCTCGTGGTGTTTGGCGGCATTTTTGGCCTGCTGGCCCTCTCGCCCCTGATCTTTGCCGGTTGGCGCGAGGTCGTCCACACGTTCAACAGTGGGGCCTTCTTCTTTGGCCAGCTCAATCTGCCGAAATGGCCGGGGCGCGTGATCTTTCTCGTCGGCATCTCCTTTTGCTGGCTGCGGCTGTTGCTGATGGTGATCGGTGACATCCGGACCATCCGCGCCGGTGGTCACATACTTGCGCCGAACCCAGCGCATGAGGAGGGCGTGTAATGGACGGAACACTGGTTGGCATCTGCGCTTTTGCAGCCGTCCTGGGCCTTCTGGCCATCCGGGTCCCGATCGCTTTCGCCCTTGCGGGTGTGGCAACCGTCGGCACCTTTGTCATCTTTGCATTCCGCACCGGCGCCTTCACGCCTGACCGTGCGCTCAAGCCGACCACATCCCTGGTCTTTTCCAATTCCTTCGACCTGATCCATTCCTACGACCTGTCGATGATCCCGTTGTTCATCGCGCTCGGGCACATCGCCTACCGCGCCGAGATCACGACCAAGATCTATGACGCGGCACGGGTCTGGCTGGCGCGCGTTCCGGGCGGCGTGGCGATGGCCTCGGTCGTCGGCTGCGGCGGCTTTTCGGCGATCACCGGATCCTCCGTCGCCTGTGCGTCGACCATGGGGCGCATCTGCTGCCCCGAGATGCTGCGCATGGGATATGACAAGCGCCTCGCCACCGCCAGCGTTGCCGCAGGCGGTACGCTCGGATCGCTGATTCCGCCTTCGGTCCTGTTCATCATCTACGGCATTTTCACAGAAACCTCGATCAGCACGCTTTTCCTTGCGGGGATCCTGCCCGGGATCCTGTCGCTGTTGGGGTTCGTGCTCGTCATCTGGATCTGGGTGAAGCGCGACCCCGCGTCGGCACCGGCATTCACCGGCCGTATCACCATGCGCGAACGTGGCCGGGCGGCACTGGACGCCTGGCCCGCAGTCTCGCTGTTCGTCATCATCGTCGGCGGCATTTACGGCGGGTTCTTTACTGCCACGGAGGCAGCGGCAATCTGTGTCGCGGCTGCCGTGGTCATCGGCTTCATGCAGCGCAAGCTAGACATCGCCGGACTGATTGCCTCGCTGCGCGAGACCTGCGTCCAGACCGCAAGCATCTTTCTCATCGCCGCCGCGGCCAAGATCTTCGTGGCATTCATCGCGTTGACAGGGGTTGCTCCCGCGATCGTCAACACGGTAACGGATGCGCAGCTTTCGCCGATCCTTTTGTTGACCGTGATTGCGGTGATCTATCTGCTTCTGGGCATGTTCCTTGATCCGATCGGCATCATGGTGCTCACCCTGCCGCTGATGGTTCCACTGGTCGAGACCTACGGATTTGACCTGATCTGGTTCGGCGTCGTCGTCATCAAGCTGCTGGAGATCGGCCTGATCACACCGCCGGTTGGCCTCAATGTCTTCGTCATTGCCAATGTCGTTGGCAAGGAAGTTTCAATTGATAAGATATTTGCGGGAATCATGCGCTTTCTGACGGTAGACGTGATCGTGCTCATCTTGATCATTTCATTCCCCGTCATTTCGCTCCTCATTCCGAATTCGATGTGATCTTCGTCTGTCGACGAGCGAAAGAAAAAGCATGGCTGATGAAATCGAGACCGACCGGAGGTTCGCAACGACCCTGGCCCGTGGGCTAAGCGTGCTGCGGGCCTTCCGGCCTTCGGATGACGGCCTGGGCAATGCCGAGATCTCGGAACGCACGGGAATCCCGAAATCCACGGTTTCGCGGCTGACGTTCACTCTGCAGTCGCTGGGCTACCTGAACCATGCCCGCCGACATGACCGCTACCGGCCGGGCCCTGCCCTGCTGGCGCTTGGCAACATGGCAAGCGCGTCGATTTCCTTTGTCGACCTGTCAGCACCGCTGATGCAGCGGCTCGCCGATGAGACCGCAACGCTGGCGCTGCTTCTGGTGCGGGATCATCAGAAGATGCTGATCGTCAAGACTTGGCGGCCGCGCGGCGTTGCGTCTGTGTGGCTTGAGGTCGGGCACCGTCTGCCTTTCAACGGGACATCTTCCGGTCATGCCTTTTTGTCGGCCTTGCCGGAAGACAGCTTCAACCAGGCCGTGACCGATGCGGATGGTGACCGCGGACTGACACCGGAACGGGCTCAGGACGTTCGCCGCAACGGGCGCGGCCAGCTCATGACCGCGGGCTTCGTGGTCACGGACCCCGACCAGTATTTCGCGGCCAACATCCATGCGGTGGCGGTCCCGTTCCATTCCCGCGACCTGAGCGAACCCGTCATCTTCACCTGTGGCGGCATGCCTGATGTCCTGTCGGTCTCGCGCATGCAGTCCGAGGTCGGCCCCAAGCTGCTTTCGGTCGTGCAGGAACTCGAGCGCATGATGGGCCAGGGTCCATCGCGGGCAACCTGGGAATTGTAATTTTCCCACAAATGCGGATCACAAAGCACTGCGTGGCTGCGGCCAGTTCCTGATCAATTGCAGGGGCCGTCGAGCGACCTCGCGCCATGGGTGACAATCGGTTTCCATATATCTTCGTCTTCGGCAGGATACCGGAACTCTATGTGGTGCAGGATGTCGCCTGCGCAACCTGCCGGCCGCTCGACGCGTTGATAGAGGATCTGCCCGTTGCTGATGCCGGAGAGCACAAACCAGTTCTCACCAGAGGGCGTGTAGGTGAGCCTCCACCCGTTCTCTTCCAGCACCTGCCGCGAGAAAGCGCGGTACTCGCTCAGACCGGACGTGAAATCAAAGGCCCCGTAGATGCTGATGGTGCCACCGTCCGGCGCTTCAAAACGCTGGCCATCACCGTTTTCCGGTGGAGGCATGAGCGTGAAGCCGTCTGGAACCTCCGCACTGGTACCAAAACGGGCGTTCTGGTAGTGCCGCCAGTCCATAGCCTCGGCAACCCCGCAAAGCGTGATTGGAATCAAAAACAGATATAAGGCTATTCTGCGCATGCTGTTTTCCGTTTGAGATTGCGGTCCGTTGACTATCTAGCCGGAACAAAACAACCACTGAGATAAATCAAGCCCGACAAACCCTTTCGCGTCAATTCAAACTTGGTCTCCGCTTCCAGGCACGGACATCCCGAGGACAAAACTGAACCGGCAAGACCTTGCCGAGAGCGGTGTGACGTGACATCGATCCCACAACAAAGTGCGGTTCATGGGGGGGGGGCAAGATGGGCAGGACGGACAGCTCGGAGGCAAGCGCGGACAGGATCGACCTGTCGCAGGGATGGACCGTGAGCAACGGAGCGCACCACGTGCCGTTGCCGGTTCCGGGCGATGTGCATTCGGCATTGCTTGATGCCGGGTTGATTGGCGATCCCTACTGGCGCGACAGCGAAACCTCACTGGACTGGGTGCACGAAAGCGAATGGACGGCGACGCTGGATTTCGATCTCGCCACGAAACAGGCCGGGCGATGGACACTGAGCTTTGACGGCATCGATTGCGTTGCCGAGGTCTGGCTGAACGATGTGCGTCTCGGGCAGGCCGCGAACCGCTTCCTGCGGCACGACTTTGAGGCGGGGGAAGCTCTGACAACCGGCGCGAACTGCCTGAAGGTGATCTTCCGTTCGAACTCCAAAGAGGCCAAGCGTCTGGCCGCCGCCTCGCCCTACCCGGTGCCCTATATCGCTTGGAACAACCGGCTGCCGCATTACAATTTCCTGCGCAAACCGCAGTGTGATGCCGGATGGGACTGGAACATCGCCCTGTCACCGCTGGGCCTGTGCGGACCGGTGACGCTGAAACACAGCACCGTTGCCCGGCTCGACGACGTTATGGTGCGGCAGCAGCACCTGTATGGCTCCGTCACGCTGGAAGTCGACCTGCATTATACCGGCTTCGAAGCAGGCATGGTGGAGACCGAACTTGTTTGCGACCAACAGACGGTGCACCACGCGGCACAGGTCTGGCCAGGCGAAGGGTCGGCACGGCTGACGCTGACAATCGATAACCCGCAGCTCTGGTGGCCCGCCGGTCACGGACAGCAGCACCTCTATGATCTGAAGCTTCGCTTCGGCACGGAGCTCCGGACATTGCGGATCGGGTTGCGACAGGTCGAGCTTGTCACCGACGCCGATGAGACCGGTAACCGGTTTGCGTTCAAGGTCAACGGCCGCGAGATCTTCATGCGTGGCGCCAACTGGATTCCCGCCGACGCATTGCCGGCACGGGCCACGCCGGAAGCCGTGCGTGACCTGCTGACTTCGGCGGTCGAGGCCAACATGAACATGATCCGGGTCTGGGGCGGCGGCCAGTACGAGCCGGACTGGTTTTACGACATGTGCTCGGAGCTGGGCCTGATGGTCTGGCAGGACTTCATGTTCGCCTGCAATCTCTATCCCGCGCATGATCACGATTGGCTCAACTCGGTTCGGCTGGAGGCACAGCAGCAGATCCGGCGATTGTCATCACAGCCCTGCATCGCCTTGTGGTGCGGCGACAATGAAGTGATCGGTGCGCTCAACTGGTTCGAGGAAAGCAAGACCAACCGAGACCATTATCTCGCCGTCTATGCGCGGCTGAACATGGCGCTTGAAGACGCCATCGCCGAAGCGCAGCCGGATGTCGGCTTCTGGCCGTCTTCGCCTTCGGTCGGCCGGCTCAACTTCGGCGACGGCTGGCACGACGACACGTCCGGCGACATGCACTTCTGGGATGTCTGGCACTCGTCGAAGGATTTCGAGCATTACCGCAGCGTCCAGCCGCGCTTCTGCTCGGAATTCGGGTTCCAGTCCTTTCCCTCCAACCGGGTCATTGCCAGTTTCACCGAGGAGGAGGACCGCAATGTCTCCTCACGTGTCATGGATGTGCACCAGCGCAATCCGGGCGGCAACAGCCGCATCGTCGAGACGCTGGCGCGCTATTTCCGTTTTCCCGAGAAATTCGAGGACATGACATGGCTGAGCCAGGTCAGCCAGGCGCTGGCGATGAAGACTGCAATCGAGTTCTGGCGCTCGGCCAAGCCACGCTGCATGGGCACGCTCTACTGGCAGCTCAATGACACCTGGCCGGTGGCGAGCTGGGCGTCGCTGGAATATGGCGGCGGCTGGAAACTCACTCATTACCTGGCGCGCAAGTTCTACGCCCCGGTGCTGGTGACGGCACAACCCGACGATGAAACCGGCGATATCGTGCTCTGGGCGATCAACGACACGCCCGAGACGGTGCACCTGCATGTCACCGCATGCCGGGTGTCCGTAACAGGCGCGATGGCCGAGGCAGGCGTGTGGGCCCGCCCCTGCCCGACCGATGGCGCGGTGGAAATCGCCCGGATTCCGAGCAACAACCTTCGCGAAGACGAATTTCTCGCTTTCAGCTGGCAGGATGCTGATGGATCGCATTCGGGCGAGAATGACTACCTTCCGCTGCGCCCGAAGGACTACCGCTTCGCAGATCCCAACATTCACATCGAGGACGACGGTGACAGCATCTCGCTGACCGCTGAACGTCCTGCGCTTTTCGTCACGCTGGATCATGGCGGCTCGGACGTCTGGTCGGACAACGGCTTCACGCTGCTTCCGGGTATCCCGAAAGTCGTGCATCGCAGCCGTGCCCGTGGCGGGGTGCATGGCGATGTGAAGATCCGGCATCTGTGACGACACAAATTTGGTCGCCATGACGGCATTGCGCAGCGCAAGCTCACCCACCAGCAAGAGCGGACCGGCAATACCGGACCATGCTTCGCTGTCAAAACCGGCATGCGGAGCCACGACTTTGCACGGCCACAGCGCCCACGCGTGGGAAAAGGGCTTGATCCTTCTTGCCTGCGGCGTCTATGCCAATGTCATTCGTTCTTTGTCGGACCTTGTCGAAGCGTCCATACGTGACGTTCATCTAGATATTGGAGCCACTGCCTCATGACCAGCAAACCCCTCGCAGAGATGCTGAAAGACCCAAGCCTTCTCGTGACCTCGGCCTATGTCGCCGGCTCCTGGATGAAAACCGCACCGAGCGGCAAGACCTTTGACGTGCTCAACCCGTCGACCGGCGAACTCATCACCGCGCTTCCCGACCTCGGCGTCGAGGAAACCAGGGCTTCGATCGACGCAGCCTATGTGGCGCAGAAGGACTGGGCCGTAAAAACCGGCAAGGAACGCAGCGCCGTTTTGCGCAAGCTTTACGACCTGATGGTGGCCAATGCCGATGATCTGGGCGCGATCCTGACCGCCGAGATGGGCAAGCCGCTGCCGGAAGCCAAGGGCGAGATTCTATATGGCGCCAGCTTCATCGAGTGGTTTGCCGAAGAAGCCAAGCGGGTCTATGGCGACACCATTCCGGGTCATCAGCCTGACAAGCGCATCATCGTGATGAAACAGCCCGTCGGCGTGGTTGCCTCGATCACGCCGTGGAACTTCCCCAACGCGATGATCGCCCGCAAGCTCGGACCGGCGCTGGCCGTCGGCTGCGCCTTCGTCGCCAAGCCTGCTGCGGAAACCCCGCTGTCCGCCCTGGCGATGGCAAAGCTTGCCGAAGAGGCCGGTCTGCCCAAGGGCCTGCTCAGCGTGATCACCTCGAAGTCAAGCGCTGCGATCGGGCAGGAATTCTGCTCCAACGACAAGGTGCGCAAGATCACGTTCACCGGCTCGACCGAAGTCGGCCGCATCCTGATGCGCCAGTCGGCTGACCAGATCAAGAAAACCTCGATGGAGCTTGGCGGCAATGCGCCGTTCATCGTCTTCGACGACGCCGATCTGGATGCCGCGGTCGAGGGCGCGATGATCTCGAAATACCGCAACAACGGCCAGACCTGCGTTTGCGCCAACCGGATCTATGTGCAGGCGGGCGTCTATGATGCCTTCGCCGAGAAACTCGCCGCGGCTGTCGGCAAGATGAAGATCGGCGACGGCTTCGGCGATGGCGTGACCACCGGTCCGTTGATCAGCGAAGACGCAGTGACCAAGGTTGTCGAGCATATCGAGGATGCCAAGTCGAAGGGCGCCAAGGTGCTGACCGGTGGCAAGCGCCACGATCTGGGCGGCACGTTCTTCGAGCCAACGATCCTCACCGGGGTGACCCGCGAGATGCAGGTGGCCGGCGACGAAACCTTTGGCCCGGTGGCACCGCTGTTCAAGTTCGACACCGTGGAAGACGTGATCGAACAGGCCAACGACACCATCTTCGGCCTTGCGTCCTATTTCTATGCCAACGACCTGACCAAGGTCTGGCGCGTGGCCGAGGCGCTGGAATACGGCATGGTCGGCGTCAACACCGGCCTGATCTCGACGGAAGTCGCACCGTTCGGCGGCGTCAAGCAGTCGGGTCAGGGCCGCGAAGGCTCGAAATACGGCATCGATGACTATCTGGAGATCAAGTACATCTGCCTCGGCGGCATCTGAGCTGCAGATTGTTGACCGGACTGCCGCTCCGGCATCCGGTCAACGGTTTACCATCTTCCGCTCAGCGGCTGTCGATGGTGTAGCGCGAGGCCCATTCGTCCATGACCGTGAGGAACTGATCCGGGTCAGCCTCTGCGTCGATGTCCAGATATGGTAGCTCGCGCAGAAGCTGGCGATAATTGCGCGCTCTCGGCGTGTCCCCAGAGACACGCTCCGCCAGCCATTTGAGGCTGAGCGGCACACTTCTTTCATGATGCAGGGGCGTGTAGTAGAGCGCCAAAGGTGTGGCATTCAATTTGGTGCAGATGTTGGCCAATGCCGGCATCAACAAATCATCATTTGCCGCATCAGCCGGATCCCGCACGCCAATGAGAGCGGAAAAGCTGCGCCCGGCTGCCACTGTCTGGGTCACATTGAGAACGAATGTGACCGAAAGGGTGAGTACGATCATCCCGTTGACCGCTGCGAGCATCGCCAGGTTGTCCCATATCGCAGTAGCTGCCTGGACATTGGACGAGCCGACGGTCGACAAGGCACTGCCAATGAAAGCGTAGCTTTGCAACCAGTTGGCAGGTTCGCCTGATTTCATAACCAGGCCGTCCGGATCACTGCGAAAGATCAGTAACCAGCCAATCGAGGTCATGGCAATCCAGCAAAGCGCCAGGCCGCTCATCACGAACGGGCCGGCAAAGCGCAACCCGATTCCCCGCCTCGAAAACCGGGCGATCAGTGTGAAGCAGCGCCACAGGCTGGTGGCTATCTTATGGGTAATGGGGCCCGAGCGATTGGCGCTGACCGTCGTGTAGGCAATGTCGAGCGCGACCGTGGCCAGGATGATGATGCCTGCTACCAACAAGATCCAGTTCATCGCTGTGCTCCCATGATGAGGACAGATGCTGCTGCAGCCGGCGGTTCCGGCTTGTCAGGAAGCGGAGCCGTTTGCGCTTTCACGTCAGGATTCCCAGTCACTACCTGCCGGCTTCCGGGACCGATTGCTTTCCACCTCGACGGCCTCCTCAGCTTCATCATAGTCATCCCGCGACGGGGACGGGGATGGTTGATTGGCATTGCGGGAGGTGAGCGCCAGCCGGTAAAACATGGGAAAATGATCCGATCCGACAAATTTCTGCCGCTCGATCGAAACCAGCTCGAAATCCCGCGAGTGAAAAACATGGTCAAGCGGCCAGCGCAGATACCAGCGCCGGGCGTCAAACGTATTGTACATGCCGCGGCCCTGGCGTGGATCGAGCAGGCCCGAAATCCGCAGGAACCGTCGCGTCGTGCGCGACCAGGCCACATCGTTGAGGTCCCCGGTCACGATGACTGGCAACGGCTCATCGCGGGCATGCTTGGCCGCAACCAGGATCTCCGCATCCCGCCCGAGCGTGTCGCGGGTCGGCACCGGCGGTTCTGGATGCAGAGCAATTATCCTGATCTCCCGGCCGCCCGGTAATTCCGCCACGCAGTGGATGCTTGGAACCTCATCGTTGAGCAGGAACCGCACTTCCTGCTCACTGAGCTTGAGGCGACTGGCGAGGATCATGCCATAGCTGTTATCCTGAGGCTGCTCGATCCGTTCGCGAAATTTTGAAAGACAGGGCCTCAGCGCATCCGCCCAACCCGCGTCCGTCTCCATGAAAATCGCGACATCGGGCTCACGCTCTTCAATCAGATCTATCACTTTCTGGTAGTCGCGGTTGCCTTGTTTGACGTTGCAAGCCAACACGGAAATCGTGGATTCGCTCTGGCTGTCACCCTCAAACCGCACTGTCTGGACGGGCCACAAGGGGGTAAAGCGAACCACGTAGACAAGTTGAATGACGACAGCCACGGCAGCCATCGCCGCTGCAGCGATCAGGCTCATTGAATTCAGGCCGACAACCAGCACTGCCAGGATAACAAGTGAGGAAACACCAATGGCCTGTAACCGGCCGAAATCAAACGAGCGGATCAGGCCATGGCCAAACGGAAGCAACGGCAGCAGGCTCGCCAGCAAGCAGACTGCGGCAAGCAGAAAGAGAATAGCTGCGATCACGCGTGCCCTCCGACGCCTGGTATCCTGAAGCTCATTCCCAAAGAGAATGGGTGCTCGGGCTTCCCGCTGTCAATGCCGCGACCATTCAAATCAGACGGACGCTGCCCCGCAAGTGAGGCGCGCAGGCTCGAGCTCTTCGGTGCCAGGAGCGGATCTACTTCCACCCGTGCCGCCGCAACCGCAGCTTCCCGGCGTTTGAACGGACCTGTGTAGCGGCTACCAAGCTTGTAGTACCAGGCGCCTCTCCAGCTTTCGATTTCAAACAGGGGCTCACTCATCACGGTTTCTCCGGCGTTTGCGTATGCTTCCCAACGCGGCACCACGCTGCTTGTTCCGTGACTTTTACGCGTCCCCCCGGGGAACTTCCTCCCGTGCAACTCGTTAAGCTCTGCAACCCGCCTGAAGAGGCCCTTGGAGAGTGAGACCCGTACCGATGACCGACATTTCCAAGTCGTTTCAGCAATTTATCCAGAACGCCGAGTTTCCCTGCGTCGGCGCAAAATCCGCGCTGGCCCGTGATGCCCTCTCGGTGCTGCCGGTCGGCAAGATCGACAGCGCAACCGACGATGTGGAGATCCACCGCGCGCTTCGTGATTTCAGCGACAAGCTCGACCACCAGAGCCCGATCGTGCGCTCGTTCGTGGTAATTTTCGACGGGCCCGACGGGCTTGATGAAGAAGCTTTCGAGAAAGCGTTGTGGAACCGGCTGCAGTGCCTGCACAATCTTGACGTCGTCAGTGGCCAGTCCTGGAACGAGGCTGTTGACCCCGATCCGCAGTCGCCTCATTTCTCGCTCTCGATTGGCGGCGAGCCGTTCTTTGTAATCGGCCTCCACCCCAACGCTTCACGTCCGGCACGGCGTTTCGAAAAGCCGGCTCTGGTGTTCAACTCGCATCTGCAGTTCGAGAAGCTTCGGGCCGATGGGCGCTTCGACAAGATGAAAGAGATTATCCGCAAGCGCGATGAGGCATTGGCCGGCAGCATCAACCCGATGCTCAATGACCACGGCGAAGCCTCGGAGGCCCGTCAATACAGCGGACGCGCGGTCGATCCCGAATGGAAATGCCCTTTTGCACACAAGGAAGTAGCCTGAGATGACCAATCGCATTCCCCCTCGCAGCGGCACAGCGTTCGAATTGAAGAAAGGCCAGCTGCTGACGGTTGTCGATCCGGAAGGCGAACAGGTCTCCGATCTCGTTGCCTACAACAAGGACGATACACGCGAGTACCTCTCCTCCGGTCGCTCTATCGACTATGCCGGGCGGATGTTCCTGACCACAGATGACATCCTGTACTCAAACCGGTCGGTGCCGATGCTCAGGATCGTCGAGGACGAAGTGGGCCGGCACGACTTCAGCCTGACCCCGTGCTCGCGCGACACGTTCAGCATCATCTATGGGGACAAGGACCCGCATCACGGTTGCCAGGGAAACCTGGAAAACGCGCTGGCGCCCTATGGCATTGGCCCGGACGCAATCCCGATCGCCTTTAACGTGTTCATGCATGTGGCGGTCGACAGCGACAGCGGCGAGATCAAGGTGCTGCCGCCCAAGAGCAAGCCGGGACAGAAGACGGTATTCCGGGCCGAAATGGACCTGATCGTCGCCATGACTGCCTGCTCCGCCGGGCAGTCGAACAATTTCCGCTACAAGCCGATCGACTACCGGATCGAGGGTGCCCCCTGAAAATCAGCCGGCTATGAATACCGTGACGATCTGCGGGAACACCAGCAAGGTCGCCAATGCCAGCAGTTGCAGGCCGATGAAGGGCAGGAAACCGCGGAAAATGTCGATCAGGGTGATGTGGGCCGGCGCTACCGACTTGAGGTAAAACGCCGCCGGTCCGAAGGGCGGGGACAGGAACGACACCTGCATGTTCATGCAGAACACCACGCCAAACCAGATCGCCACATATTTCGGATCGATCGAGCCGAGGAAGCCGATCTCCTCCACCGGCAGGCGCTGCACGATGGGCAGAAACACCGGCATGATCAAGAGCACGATGCCAACCCAGTCCATGAACATCCCCATGATCAGGAAGATCAGCATCATCAGCAGGATGACGCCCATCGTCGGCAATTCGGCACCGATGATCAGGTTGGCGACATAGGTCGGTCCGCCGACCAGAGTATAGGCCGCGGCAAGGGCTGCAGCGCCGATCGTGACCCAGATGATCGTGCCGGTCGATTTCATCGTCCGCATTAGTGAATCCCAGACCACGTCAAAACTCATTTCACCGCGGGCAAGGCTGATCAGAAACACCGCTATGACACCCATTGCGGCGGCTTCGGTGATGCCGGTAATACCGCCATAGATCGACCCGAGCACGACACCGATGACAACGATCGGGGCTACCAGTCCCTTGCCCATGGCCCAGCCGGTCAAGACGCGTTCACGGCCGAAACCGAACTGGAGCGCCAGGGCCCCGGCGACAAGAATTCCGAGAAAATAGGGAATGTGTGTCACCATGCCGAGCGGGATCGGATCAACGCCTTCCAGCACCGCATTGCCGCCGGTGACGGTCTGGAACACGGCCCTTACAAGCAGCAAGGCCGTAGCGCCCATCACCATGACCGTGAGAAAGGCGCCAAACAAGGCCAGCTTCTCGCGGCCCTCGGGATCATCAGGATCAGGTTCGGGAAGCGGCGCCTGTTCGGGGTTCAACTGGGTACGGATAACGATGTAGATGATGAAGAACGACGCCAGCATCAAGCCGGGCAGGAAGGAGGCGGTGAACAGCGCCTTGATCGAGGTTTCGGTGATGAGGCCATAGAAAATGAGGACGATCGAGGGCGGGATCATGGTTCCCAGCGATCCGCTGGCACAAATGGTACCGATGGCCAGGTTCTGGTTGTAGCCCAGGCGCAACATCTGCGGCAGCGCGATCAACCCCAGCAACACGACTTCACCACCAATGATGCCGGACATAGCGGCCATGATCACCGCCATCACCGAGGTGACGATGGCGATACCGCCGCGGGTCCGCGAAAGCCAGACATTGAGCGACGAATACATGTCCTTGGCAATGCCACTTCGCTCGAGCAAGGCGGCCATGAAGATGAACAGCGGCACTGATATCAGCACGTAATTGGTCATCTGGCGATAGATCGCCTGGCCCAGGACCGCAAACGGGCCGCGCCCGAAATCCCTGAACAACAGATCCGGCCCGAACTTCATCAGCAGCACCGCACCAGCCAGTGCAGCGGAGGCAAAGCCCAGCGGCATGCCCATAGCCAGAAGCACGAAGAGACCAATCAACAGCAACAGCGAAAGTGTGCCAATATCCATCCAACTAGTCCTTGATGCTGCGGCGAATGATTTCGATTTCGCTCTCGTCGATTTCATCCATGGGCGAATGGTGTTCCGGCATCTTGTTCCAGTCGGCAATCAGGTTGGAAAGCGCCTGGATCGCGACAAGAAGGATGATGAACAGAATGGCGGGCTTAATGGTGGCCGGGATCGGCGGATCCCAGGCGGTACCGAATGTTTCCCAGCGCAGGATCTTGTCGCGGGATTCATTGTAGCCACCCCAGATCAGCATGAAGGTAAAGGCCCAGATCAGAAGCACCGACACGACATCGGACAGCTTTTGCAGCCAGCGCGGGAACAGGTCATAGACCACATAGATCCGGATGTGGCTCCGCTGCTGCATGGCGTAGAGCCCGGCAAGCAGGAAGACGAACCCCGCGATCCAGAGCGACAGCTCATTGGCCCACAGCGTTGGCTTGGTGAAGACGTAGCGCGAGACCACCTCGTAGAACATCACAAGCACGATCAGGGCCGTTGCAATCATCGACAGGCGTGAGCAAATCAGGCTGACAACGTCGAAAAAACCTTCTGATTTCGATTCGATCATGCCGCGCGTGTCGGAGAGGTAAATGCTGGCCGACAGCAAGGCGATGGTGCCTGCGATCATGGTGATGACAACAGACGTCGTCTCGCCGGGTGACAGAAACTGTTTCAGGCCGATGCCGGTGCCAAAAAACAAGGTGCCGGCTATCAGGAAGAGCGCCAGGGCTCCAGTCGCAATGATGCTGGCAATCATCAGCTTGCGCATAGGCTGGCGAAGCGGACCCAACCACACGCTTTCCCCGCGATCTGTCATGCTTGAGACCTCTGCCCTGTTTTCAATGCCTGAGGCGAACAAGCGGGCTCCGATGGAGCCCGCCTCTCGTCATTTGAAAGCGCCTTGTACAGACTACTCGATCTTGCCGGTGCGACGCAGGAAGTCATGATGGGCTTCCACAAGCGCCTTGGCTTCAGGCGTCTTCTCCGCCCAACCATCCCAGGCACGCATGGCGCCGGCGCGGAACGAAGCGCGGTCTTCCGGGCTCCAGTCGTAGAGGGTCACGCCTTCGCTCTTGAGCTTGGTAGCTGCTTCAAGGTTGGCGATGTCGAAGGTCATCGTGGTCTGCAGCGCCAGGGCCTGCGTTGCCGTGTCGATGATTGCCTTGATATCGTCCGGGAAGCTGTTCCAGACATCGAGATTGAAGGTCACGTGGTCAACCGGCATTGAGTGAAAGCCGGGGAACGTGGCATGCTTGACGATGTCGTAGAGCCCCAGCCCGACATTGTTGGCGAGGCTTGAAGCGTCGGCGCCGTCAATGATGCCGGTTTCCAGAGCGGTGAAGATTTCAGTGAAATCCATCACGATCGGCGATGCGCCGAGTTCGGCAAAGATCTCGGTCTCAAGACCAGGAGGCGAACGGAACTTCCAGTCCTTCAGGTCTTCCGGGCCACGCAACGGCTTGGAGGACGACATGGCTTCCTGGCCACCGGCCCACCAGCCGACCAGGTGCATGTTGTAGGCTTCGTAAAGTTCGTTCGCCGCTTCACGGCCACCGCCATTGTAGAAGAAGCTGTAGAGCTCGTAGGGATTGTCATAGCCGCCCATCGGGTCGCCCACGAACTGGAAGGCCGGGTTCTTGCCGGTCTGATAGGCGCCGCCATGCATCTCGCCATCGATGATGCCGGTGGCGGCAGCATCGAAACCTTCAACCGTCGCGACCACGGCCGAAGACCAGAACATCTCGATCTTGACCCGGCCACCGGACATGGTTTCGACATTGTCGATGAAGCCCTGGGCCAGCTTGCCCGAAACGGTTTCCGGCGCGTAATGCGTCTGCATGCGCAAATTGAATTCCTGCGACAGCGCGGTCGTCGATGTCGCTGCGATCATGGTCAATGACGCCAGCCCCATGAAGGCTGTGGAAAGGACGGTTCCCTTGTTCATTATGCTTTCTCCTCCTAATGGTGCGGCGACCGCACCCTCCCAGATGCCACTGCCTGTGGCGATCTTCTCCCGATATGCCCGACAGGTGCCTCCCAGCGCCAGCGGGCGGTAATTCAATCGCATCAGCCGGCTCCAAGTGACCGCTATGCGGGTCATTCTGCCGGTTTCACTTGCGCCAGCCTCCGTGCCGCGCCAGTGTCTGTTCAGATGCAGATATAACGGGCCGTCTCCCTCGGCCTCTCCCCCATGATCCTGATTTCGATGCCGTTCACAAGCAGCTTTTTATTTGTTGGACAATTGAAAGCTATATAGCTTGGCTTCGGCTGTCAATCGGCTCTTTCCTGCGAAATAGGGCTCAAGATTCAGAAGCCCAAGCGCTATCATCCCACAATTTGGGTGTAGTGAAAGGCAGGAGGGATGGGCTGAGGTCTGCTGCGGCGCACCAGACGACGGGGCCGGTGCTAGAAAATCACGCCTGGAAGCCAGGTGGCCAGTTGCGGCAACAGCCAGACCAGCGAGATACCGATGATCTGCAGCCCGATGAACGGCACGACCCCGGCATAGATCTGGCCGGTGGTGACTTCGGGTGGAGCAGCACCGCGCAGGTAGAACAGCGAGAAGCCGAAGGGCGGCGTCAGGAAGCTGGTCTGCAGATTGATGGCCAGCAGCACGCCGAGCCAGATCGGGTCATGCCCCATCATGATCAGCGGCGGTGCGATCAAGGGCAGCACGATCACCGAGATCTCGACGAAATCGAGGAAGAAACCGAGCACGAAGACGAAGGCCATGCAAAAAAGCAGCGCGCCCATCGGGCCGCCGGGCATGCTGGCCAGAATATGCGCCACGCGCTCCTCGCCGCCAAGCCCGATGAAGACCAGCGAGAACATCCCGGCCGCCAAAATGGTGGCGAAGATCATGGCCGTCATGGTCAGTGTTGAATCGACCGCCGCATGCAGGGTGCGGGTGCGCAGGGTTCCGCGCAGGGCAGCCAGGATCGCGACCGCGCCGATGATGGTCAGGACAATGTAAAACCCGCCTGCCGTCAGCGACAAGACACCCAAATCACTGCGCTGCAGCCGCACCGGAAACAGGCCTGCGAGCACGCCCAGTGCGATCAGCGCTGCCGCGCCTGCGAGGATGATCTTCGGATTGGTGCCGGTTCTGATGCCGGCCATCAGCAATGCGCCGATGGCGCCGACGGAGGCTGCTTCGGTGGGCGTGGCGACGCCGCCGAGGATGGCGCCGAGAACGGCGATGATCAGCAGCACCGGCGGCACGATGGCCGAGATGATCTCGCGCCGGTCGGGCTTTGGCGTGTCGAGCGTTGCCGGCGGCATGTCGTTCGGGCGGATCAGGCCTCGGAGCAGGATATAGATCAGGTAGAGCAGCACCAGCGTCAGGCCGGGAACGATTGCCGCGGCGAAGAACTGGCCGACCGACAGCGCCTCGACGGAGAACTTGCCCTGCTCGTATTGCGCCTGCTGGTAGGCATTGGACATGACGTCGGCCAGAATGATCAGCAGCGTCGAGGGCGGGATGATCTGGCCGAGCGTACCGGCGGTGCAGACGATGCCGGAGGCAACGCGGGGATCATAACCCGAGCGCAGCATGGTGGGCAGCGCGATCATGCCCATGGCAACAACGGTGGCGCCGACAATGCCGGTGGAGGCGGCAAGCAAAGCGCCGACCAGCACCACGGATATGCCCAGCCCGCCGCGCAATTGCCCGAACAGCCGGCCCATGGTGTCGAGCAGTTCCTCGGCAATGCGGCTCTTCTCCAGCACCGCCCCCATCAACACGAACAGCGGAATGGCGATCAGCACCTGGTTGGAAATCAGGCCGAAGACGCGCTGTCCGGTGGCGCCCATCAGTGTAATGTCCATCGCGCCGAGCGCCCAGCCGAGATAGGCAAAAACGATCGCCACACCGGCGATTGAAAAGGAGACCGGGAAGCCAAGCAGAATGGCGCCCATCAGGGCGGCAAACATGACGAGATCGAGATACTGGCTCATGCGTCGGCCCTTGGCGCGGCAGTGTCCGGCAGAAGCAGCCGGATCAACAAAGAGAGCGATTGCAGCACCAGAAGGATGCAGAAGGCGGGAATAAGCGATTTGAGCAGGAACACGGCTTCGATGCCGCCGACCGAAATCGGACCTTCGAGAATTTTCCAGGAATTGCGCACCGACGGCCAGGACCAGTAGAGCAGCACCAGCATCGACGGCATCAGCAGGAACAGGTGGCCGAAAATATCGATGCGGCGGCGGGTGGTCTCGCTCGCCTTGGCATAGAAGACGTCGACGCGGACATGCTTGTCGACCAGCAGCGTGTAGGCCGCGCCCAGCATGAACAGCGTCGCATGCATGTAGAGCACGCTTTCCTGTACGGCGATGATGTTGACGCCGAACACGTAGCGCCCCACCACGATGGCGAACTGCACCAGCACCATCAACAGAGCCAGCCATCGGATCACGCTCGCCGTGGCCCGGCTGATGCCGTCGAGAATGTCGGCCAGACGCTGCATGCCAGTCCCTCTCGTGGGTAAAGTGTCCGACGCGAGAATGACCCCGCGCCGGACGGATTTCGCCGTCAGTAGCCCATCACGGAGGCGCGGGCGTTCATCTGGCCGTTGTCGGCGTAGGTCATGTAGCCGCCCACCAGATCGCGGTAGGAAATGTAGCTTTCGGTGATGCGCTTGACCAGCTCATCATCGTTCTGGCGCAACTCGTCAACAACCTCTTCGGCCGCCTTGCCCATGGCCACGATGACATCGTCAGGCAGCTTGCGGACATTGACGCCATGCTCGGAGACCAGCGTCTTGAGCGACTGGGCGTGCTTGGTAGTGTATTCGGTCCAGACCGGGTTGTAGAGGCTTTCGCAGGCGAGCGAGACGACCTGCTGCAAATCAGCCGGCAGTTCCTCATAGGCCTTGGCATTGACGCCGCATTCTTCGGCCGAAGACGGCTCGCCGACGCCGGGCCAGTAGTAGTTCTTGGCGACCTGGTAGAAGCCGAGCGCGGAGTCGGTCCACGGACCGATGAACTCGCCGGCATCGAGTGCGCCGGTCTGCAGCGCCTGGAACATCGGCGGTCCGCCCATGGCTTCTGCGGCCATGCCCATCTTGGTTGCCATCTCGGAAGCGAGACCGGTGGTGCGGAATTTCAGGCCCTTGAGATCCTCGACCGAATTGATCTCGTTGCGGAACCAGCCGGCCCACTGCGGACCGGAGTTGCCGCACAGGAATGGCTTGACGCCGAAACGGCCATACATCTCGTCGTAAAGCGCCTGGCCGCCACCGTGCTGCATCCAGCCGAACTGCTCGTCGGCGCGCAAACCGAAGGGTTGGGAGCCAAACAGCAGGATGCCCTTGGACTTGGAGCCCCAATAGGCGGGAACGGCATGGTAGAGTTCGGCAGTGCCTTCGGAGACGGCGTCGAACACGCCGGGGCCGGGAACGATTTCACCGGCGGCATAGAGCTTGACCTCGATGCGGCCGCCGGACAGCGTGGTGATGCGGTCTGCCAGAAGCTGGGCGGCGACACCCGGGCCCGGCAAGTTTTTCGGCCAGGCTGTGACCATCTTCCACTGGCGCTTGTCCTGCGCGATGGCCGGTGTTGCAAGTGTTGCAGCTGCGGCTGCTCCGGCGACGCCGGCCTTCAGGAATTTACGTCTCTGCATGTCAGTTCCTCTCTGTTTCGAGTTTACCTTGTTGTTCTCATCCCAATATGCCGGGCAGATTGAGCCCGTGCTCTCGCGCACAGTCGAGCGCGATTTCGTAGCCGGCATCGGCATGACGCCAGACGCCGGAAGCCGGATCGTTCCACAGCACCCGCTCGAGCCGCTTGGCAGCCCCACCGGTGCCGTCGGCGACAACGACCATGCCGGAATGCTGGGAGAAGCCCATGCCGACGCCGCCGCCATGGTGGATCGACACCCATGTTGCACCCGATGCGGTGTTGACCAGAGCATTGAGCAGCGGCCAGTCGCTGACGGCGTCGGAGCCATCCTTCATGGCTTCGGTCTCGCGGTTGGGCGAGGCAACCGAGCCTGAATCGAGATGGTCGCGGCCAATGACGATCGGGGCTTTCAATTCGCCGGAAGCCACCATCTCGTTGAAGGCGAGGCCGGCACGGTGGCGGTCGCCGAGGCCGATCCAGCAGATGCGCGCCGGCAGGCCCTGGAAGGCGATACGTTCGCGGGCCATGTCTAGCCAGTTGTGAAGGTGGGTGTTGTCCGGGAACAGCTCCTTCATCTTGGCGTCGGTCTTGTAGATGTCTTCCGGATCGCCCGAAAGCGCGCACCAGCGGAACGGACCGATGCCACGGCAAAACAACGGCCGGATATAGGCGGGAACGAAGCCCGGAAAATCGAAGGCATTTTCCAGGCCCTCGTCCTGCGCGACCTGGCGGATGTTGTTGCCGTAATCGAGCGTCGGCACGCCGGCGTTCCAAAAATCGACCATGGCGGCGACATGGACTTTCATGCTGGCGCGGGCGGCCTTTTCGACGGCCTTGGGGTCGCTTTCCTGCTTCTCGCGCCATTCGGCGACGCTCCAGCCCTGCGGCAAGTAGCCGTGCAGCGGATCGTGGGCAGAGGTCTGGTCGGTGACGATGTCGGGGCGCGGGCCACCGGCCTTCATGCGCGCAGCGAGTTCGACGAAGACATCGGCCGCATTGCCAAGCAGGCCCACGGATTTGGCTTCGCCGGCCTTGGTCCACTTGTCGATCATGGCCAGCGCTTCATCAAGCGTCTTGGCTTTTTCATCGACGTAGCGGGTGCGCAGGCGGAAATCGATGCGGGTCTCGTCGCATTCCACGGCCAGGCAGCAGGCGCCGGCCATTACGGCCGCCAGCGGCTGGGCGCCGCCCATGCCACCAAGACCGCCGGTCAGGATCCACTTGCCCTTGAGATCACCGCCATAATGCTGGCGACCGGCTTCGGCGAAGGTCTCGAAGGTGCCCTGCACGATGCCTTGCGTGCCGATATAGATCCAGGATCCGGCGGTCATCTGGCCGTACATGGCAAGGCCGCGCTTGTCGAGTTCGTTGAAATGATCCCAGTTGGCCCAGTGCGGCACCAGGTTCGAGTTGGCGATCAGCACGCGGGGCGCATCGGGATGGGTGCGCACAACGGCCACCGGCTTGCCCGATTGGACGACGAGCGTCTCGTCGTCGTTGAGCTTCTTGAGACTGTCGACAATCATGTCGAAGTCCTTCCAGGTGCGTGCTGCCCGCCCGATGCCGCCATAGACCACCAGCTCATGCGGGTTTTCCGCCACGTCGGGATGCAGATTGTTCATCAGCATGCGCATCGGGGCTTCGGTGAGCCAGCTCTTGGCGGTGATTTCCGTGCCGGTCGGCGGATATATGTCGCGCTGGTTGTGTCTCGGATTGGTCATGATTGGCCTCCCAATGATGCTGCAAGGTCAGCAACTGAATTCAGAATTGTCCTGAGGTGCACGCGCAGCCGCTCGGCCTTGGCCTCGTCATAGGCGAAGGGAAGCTTCTCGGTGGCCAGATGCGTGCTCTGCGCCAGCTCCATCTGGATGGCGTGCATGTTCTCGGCCGGACGCCCGTAATGGCGGGTGGTCCAGCCGCCCTTGAAGCGGCCGTTGAGCACACTCGAATAGCCCTCAGCTCCCGCGCAGATACCGGCCACAACCGCCTCGATCACGGAGGCGCAGGTCTCGCCATTGTTGGTGCCGATGTTGAAATCGGGCAGCGTGCCATCAAACAGGAACGGGATGTTCGAGCGGATCGAATGACAATCATAGAGGATGGCGACACCGTGGATCGCGCGCACTCGTTCCAGCTCCGCTTCAAGTGCAGCGTGATAGGGCGCGTGCCAGGCCAGGCGACGGGCCTCGATCTCGGTTTCATCCGGCTCTTCCAGCCACAGCGGTTCACCGTCAAAATTGGTCATCGGCACCAGCCCGGTGGTGTTCTGGCCGGGATAGAGGCTGACACCGGACGGATCGCGGTTGGCATCGATGACGTAACGATGGAAATTGGCGCGGACAGTGGTCACGCCATCCAGCAAGCCGTCATAGAGCCGGTCGACATGCCAGTCGGTGTCGCCCAGCGTCTGGCCGAGCGGTGTCAGGCGGGCGAAGATTTCGCCGGGCACAAAGGTGCCGGTGTGCGGCAACCCAAGCACCAGCGGGCTGTCGCCGCGTCTGACCTCGACCGGGGTCATGCCGCCTCCCCTTGGAGCAGAATTGCCACATCGCATTCCTTCTGCACCCTGCCCTCGGCCACCAGCGCTGCGGCCTTGGCAAGATCACCCGCCATGAAGCGGTCATCCGTCAAAGTGGCAATCTCTGTGCGGATCAGATCCACCGCGCCCTGCAGCACCGGGCTTGTGACGAGCGGCGCGCGGAATTCGACGCCCTGCGCCGCGCACATCAGCTCGACACCGATGATGACGTTGAGATTGTCGTTCATCCGCAACAAACGCCGCGCGCCATGGGCAGCCATGGAGACATGGTCTTCCTGGTTGGCCGATGTCGGCGTCGAGTCAGTCGAGCAGGGATTGGCGAGGTGCTTGTTCTCGCTCATCAGCGCCGCGGTGGTGACTTCGGCGATCATCAGGCCGGAATTCAGCCCCGGTTCCGGGGTCAGGAACGGCGGCAGATCGAAGGACAGAGTCGGGTCGACCATGAGTGCGACGCGGCGTTGGGCGATGGCACCGATTTCCGCAATGGCGAGCGCGATCTGATCGGCCGCAAAGGCCACCGGCTCGGCGTGGAAATTGCCGCCCGAGACGATCTTGCCCTCGGCGACCAGCACCAGCGGGTTGTCGGACACGGCATTGGCTTCGATCTCCAGCGTCTGGCCGGCCTGGCGCAGCAGATCGAGCGCGGCGCCTGCGACCTGCGGCTGGCAGCGGATGCAATAGGGATCCTGCACGCGGGCATCACCATCACGGTGGCTTTCGCGGATCACCGAGCCCTGCATCACGGCGCGCATGGCGCGGGCAATGTCGATCTGGCCGCGATGGCCGCGAAAGGCGTGAATGCCTGCTTCCAGCGGAGCGGTCGAGCCCATGATCGCATCGGTCGAGAGGCAGGACGAGACCACGCTCGCCTCGAGATTGCGGATAGCGCCGAAATAGCCGACCAGCGCACAGGCGGTGGAGAATTGGGTGCCGTTGATCAGGCCGAGACCTTCCTTGGGAGCGAGCACGGCCGGTTCGATCCTAGCCTTGGCCAACGCTTCGGCAGCCGGCATGCGCTCGCCACCAAACATGGCTTCGCCTTCGCCGATCATCGCGGCCGCCATATGGGCGAGCGGGGCAAGATCACCGGACGCACCGACAGAGCCCTGGCTGGGGATCACCGGGGTGACGCCTTCGCGCAGCATGTTCTGGATCACCGAAAGTGTTTTCCAGGTGATGCCGGATGCGCCACGCCCGGCGGAGAGCAGCTTGAGTGCCATCATCAGCCGGGTTGTCGCGACATCGAGCGGCTCACCAACACCACAGCAATGCGACAGGATCAGATTGCGCTGCAGCTGCGCCGTGTCGCCGGGCTTGATGCGCACGCTGGCGAGCTTGCCGAACCCGGTGTTGACGCCATAGACCGCCTCGTCGCCGGCAGCCGCCGTGCGGACCAACTCGGCCGCCGCCTCGATGCCCGGCAGGGCGCTGTCATCGAGAACCACGGCAACGCCCGTGCGCCAGATCTGTTCGAGCTGGTCAAGCGTGGCCTGACCGGGGGTGAGCGTCAGCGTCACAATGCGCCTCCAAAAATCCGCTTCCAGAGCGGGTTAAAACCAATGCGGTAGGCCAGTTCGGCCGGGTGCTCGACGTCCCAGACGGCGAGGTCGGCGCGCAGGCCCGGCTTGATCTGGCCTGTATCCTCGAGGCCGAGCGCGCGTGCGGCGTTGCGGGTCACGCCGGCGAGCGCTTCTTCCGGCGTCATCCGGAACAGGGTGCAGGCCATGTTCATGCTCAAGAGCAGAGAGGACATCGGCGACGAGCCGGGATTGCAATCGGTGGCCACAGCCATGGGGACACCAGCCTCGCGGAAGGCGTCAATCGGCGGCGCTGCGGTTTCGCGCAACGTGTAGAACGCGCCGGGCAGAATGACGGCAACAGTGCCGGACGCGGCCATGGCCTTGGCGTCGTCCTCATTGGCGTATTCAAGATGATCCGCCGACAGGGCACCATAGCTTGCCGCGAGCCGGGTGCCGCCGAGATTGGAGAGCTGCTCGGCATGGAGCTTGAGCGGAATGCCAAGCGTCCTGGCGCGGTCGAACACGCGGGCAATCTGTTCGGGTAAAAACGCGATGCCCTCGCAGAAGCCGTCGACCGCATCGACCAGACCTTCAGCATGGGCTGCCTCAAGCGCCGGAATGCAGACCTCGTCGATATAGGCGTCAGGACGACCCTTGTATTCGGGCGGGACCGCATGGGCGCCGAGAAAACTGGTTTTGACCCGAACCGGGCGCTCTTCGGCAATGGCTCTGGCGGTGCGCAGCATCTTGAGTTCGTTTTCGATGTCGAGGCCATAGCCTGACTTGATCTCGATGGTTGTCACGCTCTCGGCAATCATCGCGCCGACACGGGTCAGCGCATCGGCAAGCAGTTGTTCCTGGGTTGCGGCGCGGGTGGCGGCGACGGTGGAGACGATGCCACCCCCTGCGCGGGCGACTTCCTCGTAGCTCGCGCCTTCAAGCCGCATCTCGAATTCGCGCGCGCGGTTGCCGCCGTGAACGACATGGGTGTGGCAATCGATCAGCGCCGGCGTCACCAGCCGGCCTTGCAGATCAAGGCTTTCATCCGGCATGTATTCACCAGGCAGCTCAGCGGCAGGCCCAGACCAGGCGATGCGTCCGTCGCGAATCGCCACAGTCCCCTGCTCGACCAGCCCGTAAGCTGGCGAACCATCCATGGTCGCCAATGTCGCGTTGATCAGAAGCATGATTTCGCCGTTGTTATGTCCGTGTTATTGGACTATAAGTATATACATAAAAACCTGTCAAGAGGCGTGACACAATGACGATTGTCTGGGCTGAGAAAGCGTTGCTGGAAAGCGGCTGGGCCGAGAATGTACGGGTCGACATCAGCCCCGATGGCGTGATCAATACCATTGAACCGGCCACCCCTGCCGAAGGTCACAGAACCGGAGTGCTTCTGCCCGCGCCGGCCAATTGCCACAGCCACGCGTTTCAGCGCGCCATGGCCGGATTGACCGAGAAACGCGGCCCCGACCCCTCGGATTCGTTCTGGACCTGGCGGCAGTTGATGTTCCGCTTTCTCGACCGGCTGACGCCCCAACATGTCGAGGCGATCGCCGCCTTCGTGCAGATGGAAATGCTCGAGGCCGGCTATTCCGCCAATGTCGAGTTTCACTATCTGCATCATCAGCCCGGTGGCGTGGCTTACGACAATCTTGCCGAGATGGCCGAGCGGATCGCGGCTGCCAGCGCCACCACCGGCATGGGGCTGACGCTACTGCCTGTGCATTATCAATATGGCGGCTGCGACAAGCGGGCGCTGGGTCCCGGGCAGATCCGCTTCGGCAACACGCTCGACGCCTATGCCGAGCTGCATGCGAAGTCGGCGGAAGCTCTGACCCATCTCCCTTCAGACAGCCGCATCGGCGTCGCGCCTCACAGTCTGCGCGCGATTTCGCCCGAGGACCTGGCGCATCATGCCAGACTTGCAGGCGACAGTCCGTTGCACATGCATCTGGCCGAACAGATTGCCGAGGTCGAGGAAATCAAGGCGGCTCATGGCAAGCGGCCGGTGGAACTGGTCCTCGACATGATGGATCTCGATGCGCGGCACTGTTTCATCCATTGCACCCAGATGCTGCCGCACGAGACCGAAGGCCTGGCCCGCAGCGGCGCGGTGGCCGGGCTATGCCCGATTACCGAATCCAGCCTCGGCGACGGCATCTTTGATGGCGTGCGATGGTTTGACAACGGCGGTGCGATTGCCGTCGGGTCTGATTCCAATATCCGGATCTCGCTGTCGGAGGAACTGAGAACACTCGACTATTCCCAGCGCCTGCGCGACCACTCGCGCGCGGCGCTGGCGACACCTGCAAAATCCACCGGACGGCGATTGTTCGACGCCATCAATGCGGGCGGGGCCAGCGTGTCGGCGCGTAACAATGGCGCGCTGGCCGTGGGCAAGCTCGCCGACATGATGGCGCTCAATGCAGATGCTGTGGATCTGATCGGCAGAAGCGGCGACACCATTCTCGATTGTTATATATTCGCCGGCGACGACCGCATGGTAGGAGATGTCTGGTCGGCGGGGCGTCACATGGTGACGGGCGGCAGGCATGTGAAACGGGAGGCCATCGTCTCGGCCTATGCGCGGACGATGAAGGAGCTTGGAGAGGCCATTTGAGCGGGGGAGAATTCAACAGCTGGCAATCGGTGCAGGCGGAGGTGCTGCGCCGGATCAATGCCCGCGAATGGAAGCCGGGAGACTTCATTCCGAACGAGGCGGAACTGGCGATTGAATTCGGCTGCGCCCGGGCCACGGTCAACCGGGCGCTGCGCGCACTTGCCGAATCCGGGTTGCTGGATCGCCGCCGCAAGGCAGGCACCCGGGTGTCGCTCAACCCGGTGCGAAAGGCAACGCTCGACATTCCTGTGATCCGCTACGAGATCGAAGGCAAGGGGCAGACTTACCGCCACACGGTCCTCACCCAGGAACGCGCGGTGCCGCCATCGGGCATCCAGGCGCGGATGCAGGTCGAACAGGGCGTCAAGCTGATCCATCTGGTCACGCTGCATCTGGCTAACGGCAAGCCCTATGTGTTCGGCGACCGCTGGATCAACCCGGAAGCTGTGCCCGGGATCGAGGCGGCCGATCTCACCGTCAAGAGCGCCAATGAATGGCTGGTGGCCAACATTCCGTTCGAAGGCGGCGATTTCTCGTTTTCGGCGATAACGGCCGGACCGCGAGAAGCCGAGATCCTTGCCTGCAAGGAAGGCGAAGGCCTGTTCGTCATCGACCGTAGCACCTGGAACAAGGGGCTGGTGATCACGTCAGTTCGGCTGACCTTTGCCCCGGGCTACCAGATGCACACCAAGATCTGAGTAGCGGCGCTACTTGCCTTTCCAGACCGGATCACGCTTTTCCGAGAAGGCGCGGAAGCCCTCCATATTGTCTTCCGAGCCGTAGAGCGTGTCGACAGTTCTGAGTTGCCGTCTGGTCACCTTGTTCATGGTGTCCTGGAATTTTTCGCCCTCGGCCTCGCGCACCACTTCCTTGATGGCGGCGAAGACCAGTGGCGGGCCTGATGCCAGCAGCTCGGCCATTTTCCAGGCTTCGACCATCAGGCGATCAGCGCTGTGGACGTGATTGACGAAGCCCCAGCGGTTGGCCTCCTGCGCATCAAGCCAGCGGCCGGTGAACAGCATTTCCATGGCGATGTGATAGGGAATGCGTTTGGGAAGCTTGATCGAGGCCGCGTCAGCGACGGTGCCGGAACGGATCTCGGGCAGCGCGAAACTGGCATGATCTGCGGCCAGGATGATGTCGCAGGAGAGCGCAATTTCCAGCCCACCGCCGCAGCAAATGCCGTTGACCGCGCAGATCACCGGCTTGTTCATGTGCGGCAGCTCCTGCAACCCGCCAAACCCGCCGACGCCGTAATCACCATCGACCGCGTCGCCATCATTGGCGGCCTTGAGGTCCCAGCCCGGGCAGAAAAATTTCTCACCCGCTCCGGTCAGGATGGCGACCCGCAGATCCGGGTTGTCGCGGAAATCGCGGAACACTTCACCGAGAATACGGCTGGTTGCCAGATCGACGGCGTTGGCCTTGGGCCGGTCGAGGGTGACTTCCAGCACGTGGCCGACGATTCTGGTTCTGACAGGTCCGGTCATGGCGTGAGCTCCTTGTTGTGTTCAGCGTCGTTGAGACGGATCAGCGCATCGACGGCAATGGCGTCGCCTGCGCGGGCGATCAAAGGATTGACTTCGAGTTCGGCCAGACGATCGGCATTGGCCTCAGCATAGGCGCAAATCGCCAGCACCGCATCACTCAGCGCATGGATGTCGGCTGCGGGTTTGCCGCGATAGCCTTCGAGCAAACGGCCGAGCCGCAAACCTCCAAGCGCAGTCTCGATGTCCGTGCGGGTGGCGGGCAGTAGCAGGCTTGCAGTATCGGCCAGCAATTCGGTCAGCACGCCGCCGGCACCAAGGGTGAGGAGGAATGTGCCAGTGGGATCGCGGGTGATGCCGACGAGCACTTCGGCCAGTCCGCCGACGATCATTTCCTCGACCAGATAGCCCGTCGCGACGCCCTGCATCCGTTTCGCCGCCGCCGCGAGAGCTTGTACGTCGGTCAGGTCGAGGGCAACCAGGCCGGCATCGCTCTTGTGCGCCAGGCCAGTGCCCTTCAGCGCCAACGGATATTCAAGAGCGGCCGCCTGCTGCATCAGGTCATCGATCGACAGGGCCGAGGCCGCGCGGGGTATTTTAAGGCCGAATGCGGAAAGTGCGGCTTTGGAGGCAGCTTCACTCAGGATTGAGGTGTTTGAGGGCCCCTCTTGTGACAGCAGCAGCGGCTCCGGGGCTATCGCGTGCATCCGTCCCGCCTCGATTGCAGCGGCAATGGCGGCGATGCCTTCGCTCATGCCGTGGAGCACCGCCACGCCGCCATCCATGAACTGGCGGGTGAAATGATCCGACATGTTTTCTGGCAGGCTGGCGAGCACGGCAACACGGGCACCCGTCAGCGCTCTTGCGGCGATGATGGCGTCAACCGCGCATTGATAGCCCGCCGGGTCGCAGCGGTCGGCGCGCGGCATGTCGAGAACGAAGACCGTCAGGTCGAATGTCTCGGCCATCACGGTCGAGAACACCCGGGTCATGCGCGGGACATCGCCCCAGATGAAGGTGTGGTAGTCCAGCGGATTGGCGATCGTGACGATGGGCCCGAGCTCGGCCTTCAGCGCCGCACGCTGGGGGGCAGCAAACTCGGCAAAGTCGAGCGCGGTGCCGGCGCTGACATCGGCCATCAGGCTGGCTTCGCCGCCGGAACAGCTGACCGAACAGACCGCGGCACCGGGCAGCGGGCCCAGGGTGTGGAGAAGTTTGAGGGTTTCAAGAAACACAGCGATGGTGTCGACCTCGATGATGCCGAGACGCTTGAGCAAGGCCGAGCCCGCTGCGGCATTGCCGGCCAGCGAGGCTGTGTGGGTCATGGTCGCCGCGCGGGCCTTGTCGGAGCGGCCGATCTTGATGGCAACCACCGGCTTGGCCTTTGCCCGCGCTTTCGCGGCGAAATCTTCCAGCGCGCGGATGTCGCCGAACCCTTCGAGGTAGAGGCCGATGGCGCTGACCCGTTCATCATCAAGCAGGGCTTCGGCAATATCGCTGGCGCCGGTCTGGGCCTGGTTGCCGGCGGCGACGACATAGGCAATCGGCAGGCCACGGGCCTGCATGGTCATGTTGATGGCGATGTTGGAGGATTGGGCGACAATCGCCACACCTGTTTCGGCCGGCAGCCCGCCGTGCTGATCCGGCCACAGCGTAACATTGTCGAGATAGTTGATCAGGCCGTAGCAATTGGGCCCGAGGATCGGCATGGCGCCCGCCGCCCTGATCAGCCGTGCCTGCAGATCGGCGCCGCCCGCGGTTTCACTCTCGCTTTCGAGGAAACCGGAGGCAAAGCAGGTCGCCCCGCCCGCGCCCATGGCGCTCAAGCGGTCGACCACCTCGATGGTCGCATCGCGGTTGACGCCGATGAAGCTGGCATCCGGCACGCCCGGCAGGTCGTCTATGGAGGCAAGGCACGGCACGCCGAGAATGTCGGCGCGCTTCGGGTTGACCGGCCAGATCTCGCCGGCAAAGCCGGATTTCTTCAACTGCGCCACGACATTGACGGCCCAGCCGCCACCAAACAGCGCGATGGACTTCGGCCTCAGCAGGCGGGAGAGGTCGGGCGTCATTCGTCGATCTTTGATGGCTCGACATGGCCGAGATCGCGATCGGGATCGATGCGGTCACGCACCCGGCCCTTGAGCGCCTTGACGTCCGGAAAGCCGCCATCACGCTTGCGCTCCCAGATCAGTTCGCCGTCGACCACGATGGTGAAAATGCCGCCAGTACCGGGCACGAGCGTGACCGAGCCGAGCTCCTCCGAGAAGGTGGAGAGCAGTTCCTGGGCCATCCAGCCGGAGCGCAGCAACCAGTTGCACTGGCGGCAATAGGTGATGGTAATGGACGGTTTCATGCCTGTGGCACTCCATTGTTGTGCGATGATTGCTATGCGCCGAACGGTCGCAGCAGCGCCCGGGAAATGATGTGGCGCTGGATCTCGGATGTGCCTTCCCAGATGCGTTCGATGCGGGCGTCGCGCCAGATCCGTTCGAGCGGAAGTTCATCCATCAGGCCCATGCCACCGTGGATCTGGATTGCCTCGTCGGCGACCATCGCCAGCATCTCGGTGGCCTTGAGCTTGGCCATCGCCATGTCAGCATCGGACACCGTGCCCTGATCGAACTTCCAGCCAGCCTCCATGATCATCAGCTCGGCCGCCTTCATCTCCATGGCCATGTCGGCCAGCTTGAACGAGACCCCCTGGAACTTGCCGATCGGCTGGCCGAACTGTTCGCGGGTCGCGGCCCATTCGACCGAGTGCCGGAAGGCGCGGTCGGCGCGGCCAAGGCAGGTGGCGCCGACCTGCAGGCGCGTGGCGCCGAGCCAGGTGTTGGCGACCTCGAAGCCCTTGTGGACCTCGCCGAGCACGTTTTCGGCGGGGATGCGGCAATTGTCGAATTCGAGCACCGCGTTGGTGTAGCCGCGATGGGAGACATTGCGGTAGCCATCGCGGACGGCATAACCGGGCGTGCCCTTGTCGACGAAAAAGGCGGTGATCAGTCTCTTCTTGCCGCGCGGCGTGTCTTCTTCACCCGTGGCCATGAAGGCAATGGTGAAATCGGCGATGTCGGCGTGAGAGATGAAGTGCTTGGTGCCGTTCAGGATCCAGTCGGATCCATCCTGTTTGGCAGTCGCCTTCATGCCGCGCAAATCGGAACCCGCACCCGGCTCGGTCATGGCCAGGCAATCCCATTTCTCGCCGGCCACACAGGGCTCGAGGTAGCGGGCGCGCTGATCCGGCGTGCCGGCGCAGAGAATGTTGGACGGGCGCGCGACGCAGGTCCAGTGCAGCGCGTAATTGGCGCGGCCCAGTTCCTTCTCGTAGAGCAGCCAGGTCGGCGTATCGAGACCGGCGCCGCCGAATTCCTCTGGAATGTTCGCGGCATAGAGCCCGGCGGCGATCGCCTTCTGCTGGATCTCGCGCACGAGGTCCATGTCGAGATGGCCGCTGCGTTCGACCTCGGCTTCGTGCGGATAGAGTTCATTCTCGACGAAGGACCGCGTGGTCTCGACGATCATCTCCTGTTCCTGGGTCAGTCCGAAGTCCATTGTTTCACACCTTTGGATCTGGGTTTTCAGTATGGCCATCGACCGGGATTACCTGGCCGGAAACCAGCCGCGCGCCGTCGGAGGCGAGAAAGACTGCCATGTTGGCCACGTCCTGCGCGGTGACGAAAGCGCGCATCGAGACGCCCGCCTCGTAGCCGGCGCGAATCACTTGCGGCGTCGTGCCCTTGGCGCTGGCCTCGCGTTCGATGACGCCCTCAATGCGCGGTCCCTCGACACAGCCTGGCGCAATGGCATTGGCGCGGATGCCGTAGGGGCCGAGTTCCATAGCCAGCGTCTTCATCAGGCCGATCACCGCCCATTTTGCCGATGCATAGGGAGAGCGGTTGGGGAAACCGTTGATGCCGGCATTCGAGGACGTGATCAGGATCACCCCGGATTTCTGTGTTTTCATCATCGGCGCGGCATATTTGGCGGCCAGAAACGCGCCTTCAAGATTTACTGCCACGCAGCGGCGGAAGTCCTCCGGATCGACGTCCTCGACCAGCGCCGTCGGGCCGGCAATGCCGGCATTGGCGCAGACGACATCGATGCCATCCCACTCGTCCGCCACACGTACAAAAACTGCCTGCATGTGCTCAGGATCGCTGGCGTCGCCAGTCATTTTCAGCCAGCTGCCCGGGCACCCGGCCAGGGCCTGCTCGTCCATGTCGGTGACAAGCACCCGCGCGCCTTCGGCTGCAAAGGTCTCGGCCATCGCCTTGCCGATGCCCGATCCGCCGCCGGTGATGAGAACGCGCTTGCTCATTGCCTAGTCCCGCATGCTGGCGGGTTTCGGCAGCTTCGACTGCGCTTCGCCCAAGGCAGTGATCTTGGCCAGAACCTCGCCTTCGGGCTCGCAGGTGCGGCGGGTTTCGAGCGAGACATGCAGAAGCAGCTGGTTGCAGGTTGCCAGCAGCTCATCGTCCGCAGTCCGGATCATCTCGTGATAGAGCCGCAGCTTCTTGCCGCGGGCTTCGAGCACCTGGGTGCGGACATGGATGACGTCGCCGAGATGGGTTTCGTTTACATACGAGATCTCGTTGGAGACGGTGAAGTAAGACAGGCCGCCGGCGATGTAGTCAGGATCGGCGCCGACCATCTGCATGACCACGTCGCCGGCATCGGAGAACACCTGGCCATAGCGGCTTTCGTTCATGTGGCCGTTGTAATCCATCCAGTCGATCGGGATGACGCGGTTCAGAGTTGTCAGCGGCTGATCGATGTCGGCGGGCAGCGGCGGCTTGCTGCGCGCGTCCTGAGAGTTCAGCAACTCGCCCGCCCCCCAATTGCGGCCTTTCAAGGCCCGCATCATGGCAACCAGATTGTCGTCGCGGATGCGCTCGAGCTCGCGGATCGAATGCATGCCTGACTGTGCGTCCGACTGATCGGCGATCATGTTAGTCAGCTCATCGGTGAGTTCGGGCACATCCATCAGCTTGGTCCAGGGCCAGCTGAGGCACGGGCCGAACTGGGCGATGAAATGGCGCATGCCGGCCTCGCCGCCGGCGATGCGGTAGGTCTCGAACAGGCCCATCTGGGCCCAACGCATGCCGAAGCCGTAGCGGATGACATCGTCGATTTCCTGGGTGGTGGCGACGCCGTCCTTGATCAGCCACAGCGCCTCGCGCCAGACCGCTTCGAGGAACCGGTCGGCAATGTGGGCGTCGATTTCCTTGCGCACAATCAGCGGCTTCATGCCGATGGTTTCCAGTACGTGCTTGGCGCGTTCGACGGTTTCCTGAACGCCGACTAGCTCGATCACCGGCAGCAGATAGACCGGGTTGAACGGATGGGCGACGAAGATCTGCTCGGGGCGTGCCGCGCCCTGTTGCAGCTCGGACGGCTTGAAGCCGGAGGTCGACGAGCCGATCAGCGCATCGGTGTGGCAATGGGCCTGGATCTCGGCAAAGACCGTGTGCTTGATGTCGAGACGTTCCGGCGCGCTTTCCTGAATCCAGTCCGCGTCGGTCACGGCTTCGGCAAGCGTTCCCGCAAAGCTCAGCTTGCCTTCCTTCGGGACGGCCACATCCGACAGGGCCGGCAGGGAGCGCCGTGCATTGGCCAGCACTTCACCGACCTTGCGTTCGGCTTCCGGATCAGGATCGGAAACGATCACGTCCCAGCCGTTCAAGAGAAATCGCGCAGCCCATCCGCCACCGATGACACCGCCGCCGATGATGGCAGCTGTTTTGGTTTCACTCATGTGTTTCGCTCACTGGCAAGGGTGGGATCGGTAAGGTCAACGCGTTCGCCGGCACGGATCACGGCGGGATCATAGGCCTTGCGGGCAAAGACCTCCTCGACCATGCCGCGGAAGAATTCGATGCCTTCATGGGCATAGTCCGGATCAAAGCTGTTCTGGTCCCAGCGCTCGCAGAAGGTGGCGCAATCGTCGTAATAGGCGTGGCCCTTGTAGGCGTCGCGGGCATGCGGATTGCCGCCGACATGATGGGCATAATAGAGCTTCTGGAAGTCGCCGTGCTTTTCCACCACCCAGGCACATTGCTCGCGCACGAAGGGCTTGAGGATGGCGGCGGCATATTCATCGTGATTGTAGGGTGCGTAGATGTCGCCGATGTCATGCAGCAGGGCTGAAACCACCCAGTCGGTATCGGCGCCATCGCGCCAGGCGCGGGTGGCGGCCTGCAAAGAATGACCAAGCCGCGTGACCTGGTAGCCGGACAGGCTTTCATCAAGATCGACCATGGCTGCGAGCAAGCGCTCCGCGGTTTTCGACGCATACTCGATCTCGTGCTCGATGAGGAACTCGTAGTCCTCCCGGTCACCATGCTTCATTTCGGTGAACTTGACCTTGTCCATGCCACCCTCCCCTTCAAAGACTATGCCGATGCCGGTGCGCGCTTGGTCAGGTTGAGCCGTTCGCGAACTTCCTGCGGGCCGATGACGCGCGCACCCATGTTCTCGACAATCGTCACCGCGCGCTCGACCAGTTGCGCGTTGGTGGCGAGCTGGCCCTTGCCGAGCCAGAGATTGTCTTCAAGACCGACTCGGACATTGCCGCCGGCCAGCACGGAGGCTGCGACATAGGCCATCTGGTTGCGGCCGAGCGCGAAGGCCGACCAGTTCCAGTCGTCGGGCACATTGTTGACCATCGCCATGAAGGTGTTGAGATCATCCGGCGCACCCCAGGGTACGCCCATGCAGAGCTGCACCAGCGCGTCGGGCGCCAGCACGCCTTCCTTGACCAGTTCCTTGGCAAACCAGAGATGGCCGGTGTCGAAGGCCTCGATCTCAGGCTTGACGCCAAGCTGGGTCATCATGCCGCCCATGGCACGCAACATGCCCGGCGTGTTGGTCATGACGTAATCGGCCTCGGCGAAATTCATTGTGCCGCAGTCCAGCGTGCACATTTCCGGCAGGCATTCGAGAATGTGCTTCATGCGTTCGGATGCGCCGACCATGTCGGTGCCGACCGGGTTGAGCGGCAACGGCTTTTCGGTCGGGCCGAAGGTGATGTCGCCGCCCATGCCTGCGGTCAGGTTGAGGACGACATCGACCTCGGCCTCGCGGATGCGCTCGGTGACTTCGCGGTAGAGCGCGACATCGCGGCGCGGGGCGCCGGTCTCGGGATCGCGGACATGGCAGTGGACGATCGCGGCGCCGGCCCTGGCGGCGTCGATCGCGGAATTGGCGATCTGCTCGGGCGAGCGCGGCACATGCGGGCTGCGGTCCTGGGTGGAGCCGGATCCGGTGACGGCGCAGGTGATGAAAACCTCGCGATTCATGGTCAGGGGCATTCAGCAATCCTCCTCTTGATAGTCCCGCAATGATGACCGGGTTGCGGCCACATGCCTTTCGATTTACGAAGGAAACATGACACAAAACAAAGCACTGACAGGGATTTCGGACACCGGTCGCCCCATCACGGTCGATCTCCTGGTGCTGCCGGGGTGTTCGCTGCTGACGCTGGCCAGTGCGGTCGAGCCGCTCCGCGCGGCCAACCGGCAATCCGGACGCATGGTGTTCGACTGGCGCTTCGTGTCGGTGAACGGCGACGCACCGGTCACGTCCTCGGGCATCGCCTGGCCGGTGTCCGGCCGGCACGACCCGGCTTCGCGCTGCGACGTGCTGGGTATCGTGGCCGGGTTCGGCGCGGCGCAAATGACCGACCGGCGGCTGATCGGCCACATCTACCGGGCGGCGCGCAACGCGATGATTGTCATGGGGATCGAATCCGGGCCCTGGCTGCTGGCGCGCACGGGGTTGCTGGACGAGCATCGCGCGGCCACGCACTGGGAGGATTTCGAGGATTTTGCCGCCGCGTTTCCGAATGTCGATCTCAGGCCCGACCGCTATGTGACGGATGGCCGGTTCATCACCACATCGGGCGCCTCGCCGACCTTCGACATGATGGTCGACCTGGTGCGCCAGGTGCTGGGGCATCCGGCAGCGCTGGATGTGGCAAGCAGCTTCGTGCACGACGATCTGCGCGCGGCGGGCGACCCGCAGGTCAACGTCACCCTGGGCGACGCCAACCACGACCCGCGGCTGGTGCGTTCGATCCGGCTCATGGAAACCCATATCGATACGCCGGTCAGCATCGCGGCGATTGCCCGGCGGGTGTCGATGTCGGCGCGCGGCCTGGAGCAGCTGTTTTCCCGGCAGCTGGGGCAGACGCCGGGCGCCTATTTCCTGTCGCTGAGGCTGGCTGCGGCGCGCCGGCTGGTCAATGACACGCGGCTGAGCATGACCGACATCGCGTCGCGCACGGGGTTTTCCTCGGAATCGTCGTTCTCGCGCGCCTTCAGCCGTCAGTTCGGCCTGTCGCCCCGCGCAAGCCGCAAGCAACCTTCCGCGGCACAGAAAGTGGCCGGCGTCAGCCGCCCTTGACCGGGACCTTTGCCTCGAGCCAGCGAAACGCCAGGACCAGGATTCCGGTCAGGATCATGTAGATCAGCGCCAGCAGGAGCAGCGGCTCATAGGTCAGATAGGTGTCCTGACGAACGCGCGAGATGATGGCATAGACATCGACCACGGTGATGGTGGCAACCAGCGGCGTGGCCTTGAGCTGCAGCACGGTTTCGCCGGCCAGCGTCGGCAGCGCCCGGTGGATGGCGCGCGGCAGCCAGATGCGGCGGAACACGGTCAGGGGCGACATGCCATAGGCGCGGCCTGCCTCGAGCTCGCCCTTGGGCACGCCGGTAAAGGCGCCGCGCATCACCTCGCCCTCGTATCCTGCGAAAGAAAGCGTCAGCGCCAGCACGCCGTAGGGCCAGGCAGAGCGAAGATAGGGCCAGGCCCAGGACTGGCGGATTTCCGGCCAATAGGCAAACAGCGAACCCAGCCCGTAGTAGAGCAGCCAAAGCTGCAGCAGCAGCGGCGTGCCGCGGATGACGGTACAGAACATGCGCGCGGGGCCCGACAGCCAGACCGGTCCTGCGGCCTGGGCCAGGCCAAGCGGCACGGCGAGAAGAAAGCCGAGAGCGCTGGTCAGGAACAAGAGCCACAACGTGGTGCCGACGCCCGAGACGAGCTTGCCCGAGTAACGCGGCAGCCAGTCCCAGCGCATGTTGAGAGCCGCAAAGACGATGATGCCGATGCCGATGGCCAGCAGCACCAGCCGGTGCGGCTCCCGCCAGCTTCGGGTTTCGGGGCCCATCAGCGCACCGCCGGCATGCCGCGGCGGGCATAGCGTTCAACGCGGCGGATGCCGACATTGGAGATCAGCGTCACCATCAAATAGAGCAGGCCAGCGGCGCAGAAGAACAGGAAATAGGATTTGGTGGTGCCGCCGGCCTGTCGTGTGACCAGCGTGAGCTCTGCCACGCCGACCACGGCCAGCAGCGCCGTGTCCTTGGTGGCGATCAGCCAGAGATTGGCAAGGCCGGGAACGGCATGGGGCAGCATGCCGGGAAGCGTGATGCGGCGCAGCACCTGCAGCGGCGACATGCCATAGGCGCGCGCGGCTTCGGTTTCGCCATGCGGCACCGCCTTGAAGGCCCCGCGCAGAACCTCGGTCTGGTAGGCGCCCTGCACCACACCGATAACGAAGATGCCGGCTGCCAGACCGCTGATATCGACCCGCTCGGCGCCTAACAGGATCATGATCTGGTTGAGAGCGTCGGTTCCGGCGTAATAGAGCAGCAGGATGAGGACCAGCTCCGGCACGGCGCGCACCAGGGTAGTGTAGACGTCGAGAATGTCACGCAGGATCGGGCCGCCATAGAGTTTCCCGGTGGCGCCGCCAACGCCGATCAGGAAGCCCAGGAGATAGCCGCCGACTGCCACCTGCAAGGACACCGCCAGACCTTTAAGCAGCACACCGCCCCAGCCGGGCGGTTCAAACGCCAGCAGCTCCCAGGCGGCAAGGCCTGCGATCCAGTCAAACATGTGAAACGGCCTCACCGGCCCGGCGGATCAGATCCGCCG
>TARA_R110002012_G_scaffold243642_2_pt1 | contig 49812 bp, 38 predicted proteins | sample TARA_R110002012 | Tara Oceans TARA_R110002012 (sample SAMEA4396515) | marine metagenome | biome: Westerlies Biome; feature: [DCM] deep chlorophyll maximum layer (ENVO:01000326); material: water (ENVO:00002006), including particulate matter (ENVO:01000060) such as... | depth 40 m
ATCTCTAAAATCAGGCTTGGCATCTCCATCAGTATCAACTGGAGTGATTCCTTTGGTTGTGCCATTTTCATAGTGATCATCTAAACCATTGTTGCTACTGTCAACGCCGCAGGGTGCAATAAATCCCGCCGTAGGCTGAGCTTCAACATTATCTAAAATACCATCATTATCCGAATCAATATCTCTGTAATCGGGCTTTCCGTCTTTATCTGTATCAATTGGAATTAAACCTCCACAAGCTCCTGGGGTTTCTTCATAGGCGTCATCCAAACCATTACGGTCAATATCATCACCACTTGGTGGAGTATAGCCAGCGGTAGTTTGGGCTTCAACATTATCCAAAATACCGTCATTGTCAGAATCAAGATCAAGATAATCTGGAATACCATCTTTATCTGTATCTCTTGGCGGTTTAGATGTAGATCCTTCATTCGTATCAATAATGCCATCACCGTCATCGTCAATATCGACGTTGTTGGGAATGCCATCACCATCGGTATCTAAAAACATCTCAGCAATGACCTCACTAGAGGCATCTGCTTCATTAAAAGAAAAAGAAGTTATGGCAAAAAATACCAAGACAAAACTCATGATAAGCCTAAGTTTGTTGTTGGCACTAATTTTAATACAAGTAAAAATATCCATACGCGTTAGCTTTTTATTCAACTAATCACCATGGCTGTAGGTTTAATGCTTAAGTAATTGTAAGAAGTTGGGACTTCAATTCAATTTTATGGTGCAAGATATAGTTAAATTAGCAATCGAATATACTCTCGAGCATTCGATATGTTAAAAATCTACAAAAAACGTATTTTACCGACCAATGACCTATGCCTTAGATCAGTAATTGCAAGTTATCGATAAAATAGATTTTTAATTTTTATTGTTTATCCTAAAAAACAGTACATAAACGATTTAAACAGAAAACCGCAAGCCATAAATAGCTCTGGAAAATTAGTATAAACAAAAAATCTTGATGCTAGTTGAAGCACACTAAGCTGTATGGCGAAGGAAACATAAAAGTGAAAGGATGTTAAGTGACAAAAAATTAATTTTAGTTTTTTTAAAAATTGATGCTCAATCTATTTTAACGTATTTTTGCCGAAATTTTGAGTATGAGTTTTGAGAGTGAAATTAAAAGAAGACGAACTTTTGGCATTATATCTCACCCCGATGCCGGAAAGACGACTCTTACCGAAAAGTTATTATTGTTTGGTGGTGCCATTCAAGAAGCTGGAGCGGTAAAAAATAATAAAATAAAAAAAGGCGCCACAAGTGATTTTATGGAAATAGAACGCCAAAGGGGTATTTCTGTTGCCACTTCAGTTCTTGCTTTTATTTACAAGGATAAAAAAATTAATATTTTAGATACCCCTGGTCACAAAGATTTCGCAGAAGATACCTTTAGAACACTAACTGCTGTAGATAGTGTTATTGTAGTAATTGATGTGGCAAAAGGCGTTGAGGAGCAAACGGAAAAATTAGTTGAAGTTTGCCGGATGCGTAACATTCCAATTATTGTTTTTATTAATAAAATGGACAGGGAGGGTAAAGATGCCTTTGACCTGTTAGACGAGGTAGAACAAAAATTAGGTTTAACCGTTACCCCCTTAAGTTTTCCTATAGGCATGGGATATGACTTTAAAGGCATTTACAATATTTACGAGAAAAACATTAACCTTTTTAGTGGTGATAGTAAAAAAAATATTGAAGATGTCATTGCTTTTAGCGACATTAAAAGTCCGGAGTTAGAAAAAACTATTGGCGCGAAAGCAGCAAAAGAACTCAGGGAAAATCTAGATCTTGTTCATGGTGTTTATCCTGAATTTAACAGAGAAGATTATCTACAAAGTAAATTGCAACCTGTATTTTTTGGCTCAGCCTTAAATAATTTTGGAGTTCGTGAGTTGTTAGATTGTTTTGTTGATATTGCACCAACACCTCGGCCCAAAATGTCTGAAGAGCGCCTTGTTGCTGCCAATGAAAAAGATTTTACTGGTTTTGTTTTCAAAATTCATGCCAACATGGATCCTAAACACAGAGATCGCCTAGCGTTTATTAAAGTAGTTTCTGGAACCTTTGAAAGAAATACGCCCTATTTACACGTAAGAAGTAATAAGAAATTAAAATTTTCGAGTCCTAATGCGTTTTTTGCCGAGAAAAAAGAGATTGTTGATATTTCTTACCCAGGCGATATCGTAGGATTACATGATACCGGTAGTTTTAAGATTGGCGATACCTTAACCGAAGGAGAGATCCTTCACTACAAAGGAATACCTAGTTTTTCCCCTGAACATTTTAGGTATATCAACAATGCCGATCCCATGAAATCTAAGCAATTAGAAAAAGGTATTGACCAATTAATGGATGAAGGGGTAGCACAGTTATTTACCCTTGAAATGAATGGTAGAAAGGTTATAGGTACCGTTGGAGCCTTACAATACGAAGTAATACAATACCGCTTAGAACACGAATATGGCGCTAAATGTACTTATGAAAATTTCCCTGTTTTTAAAGCCTGTTGGGTGGTGCCAAAAGATCCTAAAAACGACGAATTCAAAGAATTTAAGCGTGTTAAACAAAAGTTTTTGGCTAAAGATAAGCGTGGAAAATTAGTGTTTTTAGCGGACTCCCAATTTTCGCTACAAATGACCCAACAAAAATACCCTTCCGTAGATCTTAAATTTACTTCTGAGTTTGAGTGATTTTAAACGCCGTAAGAGACCATCTAAAAGCTCTTAAAATTAACTAGAGAGCTATTTACAGCGGTTGAAAATAAGCATTAAAAAATCCTGTTCTGTATCAGAACAGGATTTTTTATGAAGTGATAAATCTTATCTTTAGGGCTTCATTTTTTATGAAATCTCCCCATGTTAATTCATCCTTTGCTTTTTCAAAATGTTGGGTTTCCTTCTCAGCTATTATTCCGGTATATTTTTTAAAATAGCTAAGGTAAATGTCCAGAATTTTTGAACCGATGAAATTTGAACACGCTCGTCGGGAGAATGCGCACCTCTAATGGTGGGTCCAAAACTAATCATATCCATTTTTGGGTAATTTTGACCTAAGATTCCGCATTCCAATCCGGCATGGCAAGCAGCTACATTCGGTGCTGCATTAAATATTTTTTCATATTGGTTTTTTAGTACTTCTAAAATTGCAGAATCTGGATTCGGATGCCATCCAGGATAATCGCCACTAAAACTAACCTTACAATCTGCAAGTTCAAAAGCCGCGCGTAGCGATTGTGCTACATCTATTTTTCCAGAATCCACAGAAGATCGTGTTAAACAAGCAATCCGTATTTTTCCCTTTTCAACCTCAACCCTCGCTATATTATTAGAGGTTTCTACTAAATTATCAAAAGCTGCACTCATCGCATAAACGCCATTATGAGCTGCATATAGGGCATTTAAAAGCTTTGTTTGCACTTTTTGAGGCAGTACTCCTTTTGGTCGCTTAACCTCCCGAAGGGTAATTTCTAAAGCCGGTTCGGTAATTAATTTTTCTTGCTTAATCGTGGTCGACCAATTTTCAAAATCGTTTTGAAAGGCATTCAGCTTTTTCTTATCGATGACTACGGTTGCCACACTCTCTCTAGGTATAGCATTTCTAAGGCTACCTCCTTGTAGAGTACCTATTCTAAGTTTATGATGTTCCGCACCCAAATGCAACACTCTATTCATAATTTTATTGGCATTCCCAAGTCCTTTGTGAATGTCCATACCACTATGACCACCTTTCAAACCCTTAACAATGATCTCAAATGCTAAGGAGTTTTTTGAGCTTGATTTACTTTTATACTTTCGTTCTGCAGTAACATCAATACCTCCTGCACAACCTATTCCAATCTCATCATCTTCTTCGGTATCTAAGTTCAATAATATGTCGCCTTTAAGAACTCCTTCCTTTAACCCTTTGGCACCTGTCATGCCAGTTTCTTCATCAATAGTAAACAAAGCCTCTAGTGCTGGGTGTGGAATATCAACACTTTCTAAAAGTGCCATTATGGTGGCGACTCCTAACCCATTATCCGCACCCAAGGTGGTACCCCTAGCGCGTACCCAATCTTCATCGACATACATCTCGATTCCTTGGGTCTCAAAATCAAAATTCGTGTCGTTATTTTTTTGATGTACCATATCTAAATGCGATTGCAGGGTCACCATTTTTCGCTTTTCATAGCCTTTCGTGGCGGGCTTTCTAATAATTACATTACCCACCTCATCTTTAAAGGTTTCTAATTTTAGCTGTGCACCAAAATCAAGTATAAACTCAATTACTTGTGCTTCTTTTTTTGATGGTCTTGGCACTGCGTTTAAAGCTGAAAAATTTTTCCAAATTGCTTTAGGCTCTAATTCTAGTATCGTTTTGCTCATAATCCTAATATTCTTGCTCAAAAATACGGATAGTTATAGAAATGCCTATTTTTGAATTAGAAATTTTCTTGAATGCAAACAAAAATTAAAAATATAATAGCACTATCCTTACTTCCTCAAATCTTATTGGTAAAATACTTGAGTTTTTATCCCGAATTCATTGAAAAATATTACAGCTTGGGGTTTTATCAATACTGTGCTCAACTTTTTAGGTTTTTAAATGGCTGGATTCCCTTTTCACTAGGCGATTTGCTTTATGCAGTACTTGGAATTTACGGGATTCGATACCTTGTGATCAAAAGAAAATGTATTTTGAGAAAACCATTATACTTTTTAAAAAACGGAATTGTTGTTGTCGCCATCGCCTATTTTACCTTTAATATGTGCTGGGGACTTAACTATCACAGGCTCCCAGTTTCAATCGCTCTAGGCATTGAGGAAAATGCTAATCGCGACGATTTGCGCTCTTTTGTACAGGAGTTAATTAAAAAAACCAATGAAACTCAGCTACTGATTACGAACGATAGTACGGCCATGGTTGAAACACCTTATTCAAACCAAGAAATTTTTGATAAAACCATAAAAGGCTATAAACGCTTAGAAAAAGTTCATCCTTTTTTAAAGTACCAAAATCCGAGTGTAAAAAATTCGTTATTTAGCATTCCTTTAAGCTATATGGGATATAGTGGATACCTCAATCCCTTTACAAATGAAGCACAAATCAACAGCTTAATTCCTCCTTTTAGATTTCCGGTGATTAGTGGTCATGAGGTAGGCCACCAATTAGGCTACTCGGCTGAAAATGAAACCAATTTAATTGGATATTTAGTGACAGCTCATAATGATGATATGTATTTTAAATACGCAGCCTATGCCTATGCGCTTAGTTATTGTTTAAGCGATATTAAACAAAATGATGAAGCACTATTTCAAAGTTTATGGCCAAAAATTAATCCAGGAGTAATAAAAAATTACGAGGCTTTAAATACCTTTTGGCAAGCGTATGAAAATAGAACAGAACCCGTTTTTAAAGCTATTTTTAATTCTTTTTTAATAATGAATAATCAGGTTGATGGTATTAAAAGCTATAGTAAAGTGGTGTTACTATTGGTAAGCTATCATCAAAAATTTCCACTGTAGCTATTTTTTTTTAGAGGATAGTAGTAGTAGTAGTAGTAGTAGTAGTAGTGATACTAGAACATCAGGCTTAACATCTTAAAAAAGAAACATTAGGTAATGCGCTGCCTATTCTTATAAGTACCCAGATGTAAGTCTATTTTTTCAATTGTTAAAAAAAGCTTAATTCGCGTCTTGTGTCATTCATTTCACTTATTTTTAAGACCGACTAATTAACTAAATTTAAATTTATGAAAATGAGACTTCTCGTGCTCACCTTGTTGTGGTGCACCGGCGCTATGTTTGGACAAGATTATTTCCCCAAAAATGATGGAGTAAAATCAAAAAACAACAATTACACCGCCCTTACAAATGCCAAAATATTTGTAACCCCTACTCAGGTTATTGAAAATGGAACCCTGCTTATCCAAAATGGAAAAATAGTACAAGTGGGTAACTCTGTAAGCATCCCCAAGAACACAGTAACCATTGACCTTAGCGGAAAATCTATCTACCCTTCTTTTATTGATTTGTATTCTGATTTTGGCGTTGAAAAACCTAAAAGAGCTACTGGTGGAGGTAGAAATGCTCAATACGAACCTTCTCGTGAGGGTTTTTATTGGAATGACCACATCATGCCAGAAAACAATGCCTTAACAGCCTTCAAATACGATGATAAAAAAGCTAAAGATTTACGTGAAGCTGGTTTTGGGGTTGTGAACACGCACATTCAAGATGGTATAGCACGAGGAACAGGTGTTTTAATTACCTTAAATAGCGAAGAAACGGATGCCACTCGTGTTATTGATGGCAAATCTGCACAATATTTTTCACTTGAGCGAAGTGTTTTATCCAGTCAAGCTTACCCAAGCTCTCTTATGGGAACTACCGCTTTATTGCGTCAAATGTACAGCGACATGAACTGGTATGCTCGAGGAAACTCAAGCACTAAAGACCGCTCTCTAGAGGCTTTAATAGCCAATAAAAATCTCGTTCAAATTTTTGAAGCGAAAGACAAAAAAAATGATGTATTAGCCGATAAAATTGGTGATGCCAATGGGGTTCAATATGTGATCGTTGCCGGAGGTGACGAATATGAAAACATTCAAGATATTAAAGCCACCAACGCTAAATATATCGTGACTTTAGATTTTCCAAATGCCTACGATGTTTCTAATCCTTACCAAGCGGGCTATGTATCTTTGGCTGATATGCGTTATTGGAACCAAGCACCAGGTAACCCAAAGGCCTTGGCGGATAATGGTATTGCATTTTCATTTACCATGCACGATTCTAAATCAGCAGCAAAATTTAAAGAAAATTTGTTGAAAGCAATCACCTATGGCCTTTCAGAAACAAAAGCCTTAGAAGCTTTGACTACCATCCCCGCTCAAATTTTAGGTAAAAGTGGTCAAATAGGCTCTTTACAAGCGGGTAGTTATGCTAATTTTTTAATTACCTCTGGTCCTATTTTTGATAAAAGCACAACGCTCTACGAAAATTGGGTTCAAGGAAATAAAAGTATCGTTAACGACATTAGTTTAAAGGATATTCGCGGTGACTATGAGCTAACTGCTGGTGGCAACAAATATCAACTAGCGATTACGGGAGAAATAAGCAAACCGAAAGTAGAAGTAAAACAAGACACAATAAAATTAAAATCAAAACTAAGCTATGCTGACAATTGGGTAGACTTATCTTTTTCCACAGACGAAGGGGAGAAAATATATCGAATGACCGGTATGGCCGCTAAAAACACTGATGACATTTCTGGAAGACTTATTCTTCCAACTGGAAGAGAGTCTGCATTTAAGGCGGTAAAAACCAAAAGCTTTATCGAGAAAGCCAAGGAAGAAATAGCTTCAGAAGCGCCCAAAGTAATGCCAGTTTCTTATCCTAATATTGGCTATGGAAATACATCAAAACCAACGCAAGAAACCATTTTATTTAAAAATGCTACCGTTTGGACAGGTGAAAATGAGGGCGTTTTAAAAAATACTGATGTACTGGTTAAAAACGGAAAAATTAGTAAAATTGGAACCAATTTAAGTAGTAGTGGTGCAAAAATTGTTGATGCAACCGGGAAACACGTAACGGCAGGCATCATAGATGAACACACCCATATTGCCCTATCCTCCGTAAACGAAGGCGGACAAAACTCATCAGCTGAAGTGACTATGGAAGATGTGGTCGATAATGAAGACATGAACATCTATCACAATTTAGCTGGTGGTGTAACTTCTGCACAATTACTTCATGGCTCAGCAAATCCTATTGGTGGTCGTTCGGCGATTATTAAATTGAAATGGGGTGAATCGGCTGACAAAATGATTTATAATAACAGTCCTAAGTTTATAAAATTTGCTTTGGGAGAAAATGTAAAACAATCGAACTGGGGAAGCTTTAGTCGTTTTCCTCAAACGAGAATGGGTGTTGAACAGGTTTTTATAAACTACTTTCAAAGAGCAAAAGAATATGACGTCATAAAGAAAAGTGGCAAACCATTTCGTTACGATCAAGAAATGGAAGTATTGGCCGAAATATTAAATGGAGAGCGTTTTATCAGCTGTCACTCGTACGTTCAGAGCGAAATAAATATGTTGATGAAAGTAGCGGATAAATTCAACTTTAAAATCAATACGTTTACGCATATTTTAGAAGGCTATAAAGTTGCTGATAAAATGGCAGAACACGGTGTTGGCGGCTCTACTTTTAGCGATTGGTGGGCTTACAAATACGAAGTAAATGATGCCATCCCGTACAACGCAGCCATCATGCACAGCCAAGGGATTACGGTAGCTATTAATAGTGATGATCGTGAAATGTCAAGACGTTTAAATCAAGAAGCTGGAAAAATTGTAAAGTACGGTGGTGTTTCTGAGGAAGAAGCTTGGAAAATGGTGACCATAAACCCTGCAAAATTATTACATATTGATGATAGAACAGGAAGTATTAAAGAAGGTAAAGATGCCGATTTAGTGCTTTGGTCAGACCATCCTTTGTCTATCTATGCCAAAGCAGAAAAAACAGTTATTGATGGTGCTGTATATTTTGATATGGATAGAGACAAACAACAAAGAGAGGCTATTCTCAATGAACGCAACACCTTAATTAATATGATGTTGACCGAAAAAGAAGGTGGAAAACCTACTCAAAAGCCAATGAAAAAAGACAAAGAAGAATTTCATTGCGATAGTATGACGTATAGCAACTAGTTGTTCATAGCGCGAAAACACAATAGAAATAAAGAAGACTAAAATAAAGAGCTTAGGGCATAGCGCCCTAAAGCTTAAAATTAAAAAGCCTAGGGCCTAAAGCATACCACTTAAGGCCTAAAGCATAAAGCCATAAAAAATGAAAAAACACATATGTACTCTCATGCTGTTTTGCTGTGCAAGCATTGCTTTTGCACAACAAACACCAGCACCAAAACAGACTCAAGCCATTAGTATTGAAGGTGCTACAGCACATTTAGGTAATGGGCAGGTTATAAACAACGCCCTTTTGATGTTTGAAAACGGCAAAATTACTTTTATTGGTAGTGCCAATGCAAAAATTGCACGAAATGGCACGGTCATAAATGCAACTGGAAAACATATTTATCCTGGTTTTATTGCTCCTACTAAATCTTTAGGATTGGTAGAAGTAGATGCCGTTCGTGCCAGTGTAGATGAAGATGAAATTGGAGACATGATACCACACGTACGCAGCTTAATCGCCTATAATGCAGAATCTAAGGTCGTTGAAAGTATGCGTCCAAATGGCGTTTTAATTGGCCAGATTACGCCACAAGGTGGACGTATTTCGGGCACCTCTTCTATCGTTCAGTTTGATGCTTGGAACTGGGAAGATGCAGCACTAAAAGTAGACGATGGCATTCATATGAATTGGCCAAATGCTTTTCGACAAGGGCGTTGGTGGGCTGGCGAAGAACGCGGCTTTAAACCTAATGATAACTACAAGAAAGAACTAGATGACATTAGCGTGTTTTTAAAAAATGCCACCGCTTACAATCAATCAACGGCGAAAGAAGAAAACTTAGCCTTCAAGGCCATGCAAGGCTTGTTTAGTGGTTCCCAAAAGCTATTTATTTATGCTGATGGTGAACGTGAAATTATTGACGCCATTACCTTAGCAAAGGCGCATGGCATAAAGGAAATAGTACTTGTGGGCGGCTATGAAGCCTATAAAATAACCGATTTTTTAAAAGCACATGATATTCCGGTATTAGCTAATTTTACGCATAACGTACCAGAACATGAAGATGAAGATTATGATTTGCCGTATAAAAATCCAAAATTATTGATAGATGCCGGACTTTTAGTAGGCATGCAAAATGCAGATAAAGCTAATTTTCAGACTAGAAACCTACCTTTTTATGCAGGACAAGTGGTTGGCCAAGGACTAGATAAAGAAGTGGCGCTGCAGATGATCACAGGTAACAATGCTAAAATTTTAGGAATTGATGCCGATTATGGCACCTTAGAAGTGGGTAAAAGCGCTACCCTATTTGTATCAGAAGGTGATGCATTAGACATGCGTACCAACCTATTAAGCCATGCCTATATTGACGGAAGGGCTATATCTTTAGAAACCCACCAAACTGAACTGTGGAAACGTTATATGGGAAAATATGAAGGTGAATAAACTATAAAAAACATTCAATGATATCATAAAAGCATCAATTTTTTAATTGGTGCTTTTTTATTTTGTTTCTACAAAAACCACCAAGGCTCCTTTTTCATAGGCTGTATCTTGATCTGGCAAGCAAATGAAGCCATCTGCTTCTGAAAGGCTAGTTAAATCTCCAGATCCATTATGGGCAATAATGGACGCGTACAAAGAACCATTCTCCCAGTAGGTTTGAACAAGGTGAAACAGCATCATTCCCGTGCTATTCAAAAGCGGTTCATCTATTTTCACAAACTGGTCGCTATAGCCAACACCAATAGAATTTTTAAACCAAGGTAAAAAATAACTATGGTAATTGACAAATGTAGAAACAGGATTTCCGGGAAATGAAAAAACCAAAGTTTGTAATTTATCATGAATTCCAAACCAAAAAGGTTTTCCTGGCCGTTGCAACACTTTATGAAAAACTTTTTCTACCCCTAAATCATCCATGACTTCAGGTATAAAATCAAATTTACCTTTTGACACTCCTCCACTTAACAACAAAACATCATTTTCTTTAAGTGCCTTTTTTATTTTCTTCGCAATTGTTTTTTTACTATCCGATATATGCATGTGGTTCGCATTCATATGCTCCATGCTTAATGCTGCTTGCAGCGAAATAACATTTGAAGTTCTAATTTGATGTGGTTTCGGTGTTTCTGAAACTGACACGAGTTCATTTCCAGTTGAAATAACAAGCACCTTCGGTAATTTTGTGACTAGAACTTTTCGCTTACCTACCGAAGCAAGAATCCCGATTTCTGCCGGCGTTATTTTTAGTCCCTTTTCTAATAGCGCAGCACCTTTTAATTTATCTGCCCCTTGTATATGAATGTTCTGACCCATTTCTGGAGCCCTTAAAATAGTGGCAAAACCATCCTTTATTTCAATATCCTCGTACATAACAATGGTATCTGTATTTTGAGGCAATACCGCTCCTGTCATTATCTCTAAACAATTGCCAGCATCCTTAAGTTCGCTTTGAGGCATTCCGGCCCCAACAACAGCTTCAATTTTATAGGAGTTTGTTCCATTTTCAAAGCTTGAAAAATTTATGGCAATGCCATCTTTTGTAGCCCGCGTAAAAGGAGGAAAATCGCGATCTGCATGAATTGTTTCGGCAAGAACTCTGTAATTACTTTTTAATAAGGGAACAGACTCAACACCGTATTCTTTGGCATAAAGCATTACTCTTCTAAAAGCTTCGTCATATGTTATCATAATACTTCTAATCCATTTTTTAATAATACTCTTAACCCCACGACTAAAACTAGCAGTGCCGTTACTCTTTTAATTCCGTTGGGCGTTAATTTTTTTAAACTAATTCGAATGCCTAATTGTCCCCCTAAAAAAACAACGATTATTAAAACAATAGCTTCTTTCCAGGGCAAAACCAGGGTGTCAGCATGAAACAAACCCACCAATCCTGAAATTGAATTTACCAAAATAAAAAAACTTGCTAGGGCCGCTATTTTTATAGGATGACTCCATTTCAAATGATTTAAAATAGGGGCTAAAAAAATACCCCCACCAATGCCCACCAGACCTGATAATAAACCAATAGCCCCACCTATACTATAACTAAAAAAAGACGGATAGTTTTTTATCGCTGACCTTGTTTTACTAAAGGTTTGCCATGCCAAGGCCAAGGCTGAAATAATTAAAGAAATACCTAGAATGACAAAAAAAACGTTTTCACTTAAGGTAAAGCTAGCTCCAACATAGGCTAAAGGAATACTCGTCACAACAAAGGGGAGAAAATCTTTGAGTTTTGCATGACCGTGTTTAAAATACAAATAGGTGCTGGTACTCACTACCACTAAATTACACAGTAAAGCTATAGAGCGAATGACAAAAAAACTAGCAAAAAACAAGGTCAACAAGGCCAAATAACTAGATCCTCCACCAAAGCCAACCGAAGAGTACAAGGTAGCCACGACAAAAAATCCCAAACAAAGCATTATTAAGTTTTCATTGCTTAGTATCATGGCTCTTGAATTTTTCAATCCCCCCTACTACATTGATAAAATTAGTTTGGGGAAAATACTTTTCTAAAATTAAAATGGCCTGTTGGCTTCTTTTTCCTGAAGCACAAAGAACATATATTTCTTGGGTAATAGCTAATTCAGTGAGCTTATTTTTTAAATCAGAAAGTGGAATATGAAGGGTGTTTTTTAAATGAAATTCTTGAAATTCTTCTTCGGTTCGCACATCTAGTACTTGAATCGATTTTTTGCTTAAAACAGATTCAAAGCTATGCGCATCAATGGTCGAAAAGCTAGTCGCACAATGAAAACCGTAATGCTGTTTTAATTGGCTTATTTTTAAATTTTCAGGTACTTTTTTAAAGCCAATTTTTTGATAGTTTTGTTGCAAAGCATCGAAAAGCAATACTTTTCCAGCCAGTACTTTCCCTATTCCAGTGATGACTTTCACCACTTCTAAGGCTTGTAAATTCCCAATAATTCCAGGGATAACCCCCAGAACGCCATTTTCATCACAATTAGGAACAGTATTGGCTTTTGGGATGGCAGGGAATAAGCAACGATAAGTAGGACCATCCTGGTAGTTAAAAACACTAACTTGCCCTTCAAAACCGTGTAATGCCCCATATACAAAAGGTTTCTTTAAAATTACACAAGCATCGTTTACTAAATACCGAGTGCCAAAATTGTCAGAGGCATCAACGACCACATCATACCGACTAATTAGCGCTAAGGCATTTGTTGTGGTGAGTAATTCAGAATGCTTATGTAAGTTAGTTTCTGAATTCTGAGCCATTAAAACCTCAGATAAAACCTCTACTTTTAGTTTTCCAATGTCCGATTCACGGAAGGCTACTTGGCGTTGTAAATTAGAGAGACTAACGACATCGTCATCGATGATACCCAGTGTTCCAACACCCATAGCATTTAAATACATCAGCACCGGAATTCCTAAGCCTCCAGCGCCAACCACCAACACTTTAGCATTGAAAAGCTTTTTTTGTGCTATTTCACCAAATTGTGCAAGTTGAATTTGCCTGGAATATCGCTTACTATTCATGACTACTTACTAATTTAAGGGCATGTTCATACTCTGATTCGGAATTAGCATTTAACAGTACGTTTTCCTCCTTCGGAAAAACAAGTTCCACATCGTGGTGAATTAAAAATTTGCGAGGTCCGGTACCCTGTTCACTTTGTATAAAACCTAGCGCTAGTGACAGCCCTTTTGCTTCCCAAATAGCAGCTAAAGGCTCAGGCAACGGATTATCTCTTAAAGCAAAAGCCGTGGCGTATTTAGACCTGTTCCGTTTTGAAATTAGCGCTACTAAAGCCTCTATTTTCATTAGCGGTAAATCGCATGCTAGCACCAACCAAGCTACTTTTGGGTGTTTTTTATGCGCTGAAAGTATCCCATTAAAAGGACCATTAAACTCATCTCCGTCTACGATAACTTCAAATTTTTTAGAAACCTCATCTAATTGATTGAGGCGGATACTTAAAAAAGTTTTGTCGCATACTTTAGTCAACAAATCGTAAACGTACTCCCGTTGAGGTTTGTTGTGATAGGTAAGTAATCCTTTGTCCGTTCCCATTCGGGTACTTTTACCTCCAGAAAGTACTAAACCATATAATGTATCGGGTAAAATCATTTTCAATAAGCTTTTTATCTGAGGCAGTACTCATAAATTTTTCAAAAAAATAGTACAGCTTCTAGGGCACCCTAGGTTTCTAAAATTTTGCATTTAAAATTAATGCAGAAAGTTAAGGATAATGGGTGGCAATAAAAACTGAAAATTGCCAAATGTTTAACGGAGACTTTCTGTAGATTTTGTTATACTTTTGACTTTCAAGGATACAGGTGGTAAATAGAATAGAAAACATATTGTTTTTTGGTCAAATTTATTTTGGTAGTCATTTAGCAAGGCATGAACAGGTATAAAGAAATAAGTAGCTTACAAAACCCATTAATTAAAAAGGTTTTAGTCTTAAAAGATAAATCGCGTGAACGTAAAAAAACAGGTGAATTTGTTTTAGAAGGACTACGAGAGCTTCAATTAGCCCTAAAAGCTAATTATGACATTACAACTGTTTTTTTTAATGAAGCCATTCTATCAAGCGATCAAGTAGCACAAATTATACCGATTGATCAAAGTGAACTAGAAGTCATAAAAGTTTCAAAAGAAGTGTATCAAAAAATAGCCTATCGAGAAACCACAGAAGGCATCATAGCTTTAGTGAAAAGTAAATCGCACTTATTATCCGATTTAAAGTTTAAAAATAAAAATCCGCTTATTCTAGTCGCTGATGCCACCGAAAAACCAGGTAATTTGGGTGCTATACTACGTACCGCCGATGCGGCTAAACTAGATGCGGTGCTGATTGTCAATCCCAAAGGTGATCTCTATAACCCCAACATCATTCGCTCCAGTGTAGGCTGTATTTTCACCAATGCTATTGCAACGGGAAGCACAGAAGAAGTAATTGCTTTTTTAAAAGAACATAAAATTTTTATCTATTGCGCAGCACTTACAGCCTCTGAAAATTATTCGAAAATTGACTATACAAAAGCTAGTGCTATTGTCGTGGGCACAGAAGCAACTGGTTTACCTCAAGAATGGCTTAAAAACAGTACTCAAAATATCATCATTCCTATGGAAGGCGAAATAGACTCTATGAATGTGTCGGTCTCTGCCGCAATAATTATCTTTGAAGCCAAAAGACAAAGAGCCATATAATTCAATGGCCACACAAACCAAACCAAACCATCACGCTCATGAATACGCAAGTTTTATTTTATATCATCATCACTATTCTCACCCTTCAATTTATTATTGAAACCTATTTAGACTATCTAAATGCAAAACACTATAAGGACGCCATTCCCAATGAGTTAAACGATGTTTATGATTCTGAAGCCTACAAAAAATCACAAGAATACAAACAAGCGAATTATAATTTCGGATTACTAACCTCTGCTTTTTCTTTTGTACTAACCCTATCCTTTTTACTGTTTGGTGGTTTTGAATGGATAGATGCACTGGCTCGAAATTTGTCAGATAACCCCATAGTAATTGCCTTAACCTTTTTTGGAATCATTATGATTGGCAGCGATATTATCACAACGCCATTTTCATACTATGCCACCTTTGTGATTGAAGAAAAATATGGCTTTAACAAGTCAACCAAAAAATTATTTATCCTTGACAAAGTAAAAGGATGGTTAATGACGGCGCTATTGGGAGGAACAATTTTGACCTTAGTCCTTTGGTTTTTTGAATGGGCTGGCACTAACTTTTGGATCTATGCTTGGCTGGTCGTAACCGCTTTTACCTTAATCATGAATTTATTCTACAGCAGATTAATTGTTCCCTTATTCAATAAACAAACCCCGCTAGAAGACGGAAGTTTAAAACGTAAAATAGAACACTATGCCGCCACGGTGGGTTTTGAGTTACGCAATATTTTTATCATAGACGGTTCTAAACGCTCCACAAAAGCCAATGCCTATTTCTCCGGGTTTGGCAAAGAAAAAAGGGTAACGCTCTACGATACCCTAGTCAACGACTTAAGTGAAGATGAGGTTGTCGCTGTTTTAGCCCATGAAGTTGGACATTACAAACGAAATCATATTGTATTTAATTTAGTGGCCTCCATTATACTTACAGGATTTACGCTGTTTATTTTGTCGCTTTTTATAAATACACCAGAAATATCCTTGGTCATTGGGGTACAACAAGCTAGTTTTCATGCGGCCTTGATTGGCTTCGGAATTTTGTACAGTCCTATTTCTGAAATTACCGGATTGATGATGAACTTTATGTCTCGTAAATTTGAATACGAGGCTGATGATTATGCAAAATTTACTTTTGCCGCGGCTCCCTTAATTTCCTCGCTAAAAAAATTATCAAAAAATAGTTTGAGCAATCTCACGCCACATCCTGCCTATGTATTTATGCATTATTCACACCCAACCCTACTAGAAAGAATTAAAAATTTAAAGGCATAATTTTTGTAACTTAGTATAGCTATTATAGTATACGTACCATTTATGATGACCGAAGAAGCTTTAGAAAAAGAAAACAAACAAATTGCCAAGCAATACAAAGAGTTATTACGCATAAGCTACCAGACACTAAGCGACGATGATAAAAAATTAATTCGGACTGCTTTTGATGTTGCGGTTGATGCGCATAAAGATCAGCGGAGAAAATCTGGTGAAGCCTACATATTTCATCCTATTGCAGTAGCTAAAATTGTAGCTTCTGAAATTGGCTTAGATGCTGTCTCAATCGCTTCTGCCCTACTCCACGATGTGGTAGAAGATACCGAATATACTTTAGATGACATTGAACGTATGTTCGGTGAAACTGTTGCGCGAATTGTGGACGGACTTACCAAAATTGCCCACCTGAAAAAAGATATGAACATATCGCAACAGGCTGAGAATTTTAGAAAAATGCTTTTGACCTTAAATGATGATATTCGGGTCATCATCATCAAAATTGCAGATCGGTACCACAATATGCTTACGATGGACTCTATGCCAGAGCATAAACAAGTAAAGATAGCTTCGGAGACTTTATACATTTACGCACCACTCGCCCATAGAATTGGCTTATATAATATTAAAACAGAATTAGAAGATTTAAGTTTAAAATACACAGAGCCTGAAGTCTACAATGACATTCTTGGTAAAATTGAAGAAACAAAGGAAGAGCAAAAACAATACATTGAAGATTTTTCAGCCATCATCAGCGATTCTTTAGATAAAGAAGGCTTAAACTATACGATAAAAGGCAGGATGAAGTCTATTTATTCTATCCGAAGAAAAATGGTGACTCAAAACGTGACCTTTGATGAAATTTATGACAAATTTGCGCTTCGTATCATTTATAAATCTGATAAACCTAACGAAAAGTTCTTGGCCTGGAAAATTTATTCTATTGTCACAGACCATTTTACACCCAACCCAGTGCGCTTGCGCGATTGGATTTCTTCGCCTAAATCTACGGGCTATGAAGCCTTGCACATTACCGTAATGGGGCCCTTAGGAAAATGGGTAGAAGTACAAATACGCAGCGAACGCATGCACGAAATTGCAGAAAAAGGATACGCAGCTCATTACAAATACAAACACGGCAACCAAAAAGAAATTGGGATTGAAGAATGGCTCAATAAATTACAAGAAGCCTTAGAAAATGCAAATACCAACGCCGTAGATTTCGTTGAGGAATTTAAATTGAATCTATACGCCAAAGAAATATTTGTTTTTACCCCTCAAGGTGAGTTAAAATCACTACCAAAAAATGCGACCCCTTTAGATTTTGCCTTCAACATTCACACCGAAGTAGGGATGCATACGCGTGGTGCCAAGGTAAATGGCAAACTAGTACCTTTAAATACCACCCTGCAAAGTGGTGACCAAGTAGAAATCATCACTTCTGAAAGTGCGCAACCTAATCAAAATTGGTTAGACTATGCCACTACGGCTAGGGCGAGATCAAAAATAAAATCGGTTTTAAGAGAAGAAAAAAAGAGTGTTGCCCTAGAAGGCAAAGAGGTGTTAAGACGAAAACTAAAATCCCAAAAAATAAATTTCAGCGAGGATACCATCAATAAAATGGTCATCTATTTTAAGTTAAAAACAAGTCTAGACTTATTTTACAGAGTGGGTATTGGGGCTATAGACAATCAAAAAATAAAAGAATTTGCTTCGTCTTACAGCAACGCATTTATTAGTTTTTTCAAGAATAAAATAAGAAGACAGCAAACGCCTGGTGAAATTGATAAAGAGGAGATTACCTCAAAATTTGATGTTTTAGTATTTGGAAAAGAAGAAGAAAAACTACCCTACAAGTTATCTCCTTGTTGTAACCCTATTCCTGGAGATGAGGTTTTTGGTTTTGTAAGTATTAATGAAGGTATTAAGGTACACTCTAAAAATTGTCCCAATGCCATTGCACTGCAATCTAATTATGCCTATCGTATTATGTCGGCAAAATGGATTGACTCGAGCCAACAAGAATTTACCTCTGAAATTAATTTAACAGGTATTGATAATCTAGGTTTGGTAAGCAAAATAACCGAGGTGATTTCAGGAAATATGCATGTCAATATGCGAAACATTAACTTTAGTACCGATGGGGGTACTTTTAAAGGAAAAATTACCGTTGTGGTCAAAAACAATGAGATTCTTAAAAAAGTTATCAACAATTTAAAGAGCATCAATGGCATTGATAAAGTCAGTAGAATTTAAATTTTAGCTGTACATTTGTAACCTGATTGATGCAAAAGTTCTCATGAGCAATAACAAGAACCAAGACATCGTAAAAAATGTCTTTACCACTTTTTTAGAAGAAAACGGGCACAGAAAAACTCCTGAACGCTATGCTATACTTCAAGAAATATACGCTAGTGAAGATCATTTTGATATAGAAAGTCTCTACATTAAAATGAAAAATAAGAATTACAGGGTAAGCCGAGCTACCTTGTACAATACGATAGAACTTTTATTAGATTGTAAATTGGTTCGAAAACATCAGTTTGGCAAAAATCAGGCACAATACGAAAAATCTTATTTTGATAGGCAGCACGACCATGTAATTTTAACCGATTCGGGTGAAGTTATTGAATTTTGCGATCCTAGAATTCAATCCATAAAAAAAACCATAGAAGAGGTTTTTGATATCACCATTAGCAACCACTCGCTATACTTCTACGGAACAAAGAATAAAAACGAGCACAAAGAAGAAATTAAAAACAACTAAGCAAATTACAAGAATGGCAGTAGATTTACTACTTGGGCTTCAATGGGGAGACGAAGGAAAAGGAAAAATTGTTGATGTATTAACTAAAAACTATGACATTATCGCCCGGTTTCAAGGGGGTCCTAATGCTGGTCACACCTTAGAATTTGACGGTATAAAACATGTGTTACATACCATACCATCGGGAATTTTCCACAAAGGCGCTATCAACATTGTCGGGAACGGTGTCGTTATAGACCCTGTTATTTTTCAAAAAGAATTAGCGAACCTAAAGAAATTTAATTTAGATATTCCATCGATTCTATTGATTTCTAGAAAAGCGCACTTAATTTTACCCACACACCGCTTGCTTGATGCTGCATCAGAAGCTGCAAAAGGGAAAGCAAAAATAGGTTCTACCTTAAAAGGTATTGGTCCAACGTATATGGACAAAACCGGAAGAAATGGGATGCGCGTTGGTGATTTAGAATTAAGTGATTGGAAAGAAAAATACCGTCATTTAGCTGATAAACACGAAGCGATGATTGGCTTTTACAATGTAGATGTTCAGTATGATTTGCACGAATTAGAAGCTGATTTTTTCAAAGCGGTGGAGGAGTTAAAAAAACTGACCTTTATCGATAGTGAAGAATACCTATTCAAAGCTCAAAAAGAAGGTAAAAAAATATTAGCAGAAGGCGCTCAAGGTTCTTTATTAGATATTGATTTTGGCACCTACCCTTTTGTCACTTCCTCGAACACTACAGCTGCCGGAGCATGTACTGGATTGGGCGTTGCTCCGAACCAAATTGGCGAGGTAAAAGGAATTTTCAAAGCCTATACCACACGAGTTGGCAGTGGCCCGTTTCCAACAGAGCTTTTTGATGCTGATGGAGAAACCATGGGACGCGTTGGAAACGAATTTGGTGCTACTACAGGCAGACCAAGACGTTGCGGCTGGTTAGATCTCGTTGCCTTGAAATATGCTGTTCAAATTAATGGGGTTACCGAATTAATGATGATGAAAGGCGATGTATTGAGTGGTTTTAAAAAACTAAAAGTATGCACGGCTTACCATTATAAAGGAGAAAAAATAACCCATTTTCCCTACAACATTGAATCAGAAAGTGTGACGCCTATATACACTGAAATGGATGGTTGGGAAGAAGACTTAACAAAAATGAGTGCCGCCAGTGAATTGCCAGCGGCATTAAACGCATACATACATTTTCTTGAAAAAGAACTGGAAGTGCCTATTAAAATAGTTTCTGTAGGGCCTGATAGAAAGCAGACCATTTATCGCAACTAATTAAAGAATCATATTTAAATATGTAAAAAGCTACTTTCGAGTAGCTTTCTTTTTATTTGCTTCCCAGAATTACTAAAATTATCCCAATCTGCTTTTGACTGCTTGAAAATTCGCTATTTTTGGACAAAAATAAAATAGGTGTATAAAACCCTCTACTTTTTACTAACGTTTGCCATAGGTACTTCTTGTTTTGGGCAGGTAAAACCTGCTGAAGGCAAACAAATAAATATCGTTTACGGAGGTTCGTTTAGTAAAGATGAAGCTCAATATCCTGGCGCCTCTATTTTCAGCAAGGATGAAAGGCAGGTGCAATTTGAGCATCAAGGCGCTGATTTATGGTGCGATATTGCTATCTTTTATCAAAAGGAAAACCGTTTAAAAGCCATAGGAAACATACGGTTACAGCAAGGCGACTCGATCCAAATGACCAGTGGAAAAATAGATTACGACGGAAATACAAAACTCGCCAAAGCGTGGCAAAGCGTGATTCTTGAACAAAATCCAGGTATGCGATTAGAAACCGACACCTTGCGTTTTGATCGTGAGAACCAAGAAGCCTACTACAAAGATTTTGGGACTGTTATCGACTCTGTAAATACGCTGACCAGCCAAATTGGTCGCTACTATATGGAGACTAAAAAATATCAATTTTTAGATAGTGTCCATATTGATAATCCTGAGTACATTCTAGATTCAAAGCAGTTAGATTATTATACCAATTCTAAAAATGCCTACATGTACGGGCCATCGACCATCACCGGGGAAACCTATAAAATTTACTGTGAACGTGGCTTTTATGATACTAAGGTAGAAAGTGGCTATGGCATTAAGAATACCAGAATTGATTACAACAACCGAATAATCGTTGGCGATAGCGTGTATTTCAACAAAGCCAGAGAATTTGCTTCTGCCACCAATAATATTAAAATCACGGACACCATCAATAAAGGTATTTTAAGAGCCCATTATGCAGAAATTTTTAAGGCACAAGATTCTGTTTTTGCAACCAGAAGAGCGGTTGCTGTGAGCTTAGTAGAAAAAGATTCGCTTTATATGCATGGCGATACCTTAATGATAACCGGTGTTCCTGACAAAAGAATTGTAAGAGCCTTTAAAAATGCAAAATTCTTCAAAACAGATTTAAGTGGTAAAGCAGATTCTATTCATATAGATCAAGCGACGGGATTAACAAAATTGATTGGACAAAAAATTCCTGCCTTGGCCAAAGAAAAAGACTGGCCAAAGTTTTATCCTATCATTTGGAATGGTGAAAACCAGATGACTGGGGATACTATACATCTACTTTCAAATGTAGAGACAGAAAAATTAGATTCACTTAAAGTGTTACAGAATGCCTTTATTGTTTCACTTGATACCGTCGGAAAAACAGGGTATAACCAAGCAAAAGGAATTAATTTATTCGGAAAGTTTTTCGAAAATGAGCTCAAAGAGGTAGATTTAATTAGCAATACTGAGGTGGTTTATTGGATGTATAACGATGATCAAGAACTCATTGGCATTGATAAAACCCTATGTAGTAAAATCAATATCACCTTTGCCAATAATGATGTAGAAGATTTAACTTTTTTTGTTGAACCAGACGGCACTATTTTCACAGAATCGAATATAGAAGAAGAATTGCGAATTTTAAAAGGTATGGTTTGGCGTGGCGATGAACGAATTTTAACTAAAGATGCTATTTTTGATGAGGATGATAACAATTTAAGCTTAGTGGTGATTCGCGGGATAGAAAACCCCATCGATATCGATGCCGAAGAATTAGAACGAAGTAAAAATATTTCCGATCCTGTGAATCAGAAAACACAAAAATCAGCGCCAAAAAAAGGTACGGCCACTCCCAAGGTAAAGGCTCCCAAAGAACCAGAACTTATGGAAGATAAATCGAACACCATGTTAAAAAAGTCGAATAATTAGTATGAAAACCGACTTTTACAAACACCAAGCTCAAACCACTCCGCACCCTTTAGCATTGGAGATTTCGCATGCTAAAGGCTCTTATATTTATGATACTCAGGGGAATGCTCATTTAGATTTTGTAGCAGGCGTATCGGCTTGTAGTTTGGGACATTGCCACCCAAAAGTAACTCAAGCCATAAAAGTTCAGCTAGATCAGTATGCCCATGTCATGGTTTATGGAGAATATATTCAAAAGCCAGCTGTAGATTATACCAAATTATTAGCCTCTCATCTGCCCGAAAGCCTACAGACTACCTATCTCGTAAATTCAGGAACAGAAGCCATTGAAGGAGCTTTAAAATTAGCACGCAGAGCTACAGGAAGAACCGAATTAATCGCTGCGAACCACGCCTATCACGGCAACACTATGGGTAGCTTAAGTGTTATGGGGTATGAGGAACGCAAAGCCATATTTAGACCTTTAATTCCGGATGTACGCTTTATAACTTTTAACAAGGAGGAAGACATTCAAAAAATTACAGCTAAAACCGCTGCTGTACTTTTAGAAACAATACAAGGCGGCGCTGGGTTCATTGAACCTGAAAATGGCTATCTCTCAAAAGTCAGGAAACGTTGTAACGAAGTGGGTGCCTTATTAATTTTAGATGAAATTCAACCTGGATTTGGTCGAACAGGAAAGCTTTTTGCTTTTGAGCACTATAATTGTATTCCTGATATTTTAGTGATTGGAAAAGGAATGGCAGGTGGTTTACCTGCAGGGGCATTTGTAGCCTCACAAAGCTTGATGCAGACCTTACAAGACAGTCCAAAATTAGGTCATATTACTACCTTTGGTGGTCATCCTGTAATTGCTGCAGCAAGTTTAGCCACCTTAAAAGAAATTACTGAAACTAACTTAATGGCTCAAACTTTAGAAAAGGAAGCGCTCTTTAGAAGGTATTTAAAACATAAATTTATTAAAGAAATCAGAGGCAAAGGTCTCATGTTAGCTTTAATAATGGAATGTAGCGAGATGGCAGACTTTCTGGTTTTAACCGCGGCGAAGCAAAATTTAATTCTTTTTTGGCTACTTTTTGAACCTAGAGCTGTGCGCATTTCCCCTCCCTTAACCATTTCTAATCAAGAGATTAAAGTGGGCTGTGAACAAATCATTAGTATTTTAAATCACTACACCAAAGAACTTGTTAACTAATTTGTTAATAATATAGCTACATACGCAGGTGATAGACCACCTCAAAATCTTACTTTTAAAATAATTGAAAAATAAAGGCCAATGGCATTAGATGCAGAGGAAAGACCTAGCCAACCCATAACCAAGTTTGAATCCATGTTAAAGACAGATGATGTCTATTTCTTTGATTCAGAGGATTTTGAAGATATTATACACCATTATTTAAATAATGGAAAAATTTCTCTGGCTAAAAAAGCCATAAAAATTGGACTACAGCAACACCCTAATTCTATTGAAATTAAATTGTTGCATGTCGAGGTTTTGGTGTTTGAAGATAAGCTTGAAGCAGCACAAAACTTGTTAGATGAACTTCAAATTATAGCCCATTCTAACGAAGAAATTTACATTCAAAGAGCTAATATCCACTCAAAAAAGAACAACCATCCGGAGGCCGTTAAATTATTAGAACGTGCATTAGAGCTTACAGATGACGCCTTTGATATTTATTCCCTGCTGGGTATGGAGTATTTATTTATGGATGATTTTGAAATGGCTAAGAAAAGCTTCATGAAGTGCGTAGATTTTGATGATGAGGATTATTCCTCGCTTTACAATGTAATTTATTGCTTTGAGTTTTTAGAGGATTTTGATGGTGCCATTAGTTTCCTCAATGATTATTTAGAGAAGAACCCTTATAGTGAAGTTGCTTGGCATCAATTAGGAAAACAGTATTTTTCTAAAAAGAAGTACAAAAAAGCTTTAACCGCGTATGATTTTGCTATTATAGCTGATGATACTTTTTTAGGTGCTTATTTTGAAAAAGGAAAAGTACTTGAAAAATTGGGTAAGTACAATGAAGCTATTGAAAATTACGAAACTACCATTAGTATCGAGGATCCTACCTCACATGCCTATTTAAGAATTGGCAAATGCCATGAAAAATTAGGGAATATCGAAATGGCAAAATACTACTATTACCAAACCGTGCATGAAGACCCGCTATTAGATAAAGGTTGGTTGGCCATTACCGATTTTTATTTCCGCCTAAATAATTTCGAAAAAGCGGGGTATTATATTCATAAAGCCTTAAACATTGACGCCGAAAATCCACGCTATTGGAAAAAATGTGGTAAAATAAAAAACGCTCTAAAAAAGTATGATGAAGCTGATTATGCTTACAAGCAGGCCATTGATTTTGGTGATTATGATTTAGATACGTGGTTGCATTGGGCAGCCGTAGTCGTAAAAAACAAAGAATACAGTGCCGCTATCGAAATTTTAAAGCAAGGCAGGGAGTTTCATCCTGAAGAAGCCTCTATTTTATTTCAATTGTCAGGTCTTTACAGCATAGTCCTAAATAATGAAAGAGCTAAAGTATTATTAGCTGAAGCCATTATTTTAGATGCTGATGGTCTTCCTGATTTTCAAATAGCATACCCTAGGTTTTGCGAAACAGATTGGGTAAAAATGATCCTAAAAGAATATAAAAAGACTTCCAAATAAAAAAAGTATTTTTGTCCACTACTTTCACTAATTCCTATAAAAACCACATTAGGTTTGTTTCTTGAATGATCCAGTTTTGAAGGTATAAAATATTTTACGGGAACAAAAAGTACCCTAATAGATCAGTGAATTTTTATTGGAATGAAAAACAGAAACTTAGTACAATATTTTTTTATCACCTTGAAAGGCCTTGCTATGGGAGCAGCAGATGTAGTTCCTGGTGTTTCTGGAGGTACCATAGCTTTTATATCAGGGATTTATGAAGAGCTAATCACCTCTATTAATAACATTAATTTATCGGTTTTCAAAACCTTAAAAAGGGATGGTTTTAAAGCTTTTTGGATCCAATTAAATGGTCCCTTTTTACTGGCGCTTTTTACAGGTATTGCCATAAGTGTACTTTCTTTAGCCAAAGGCATTAGTTGGCTGCTAATCCACCAACCTATTCTTTTATGGTCGTTTTTTTTCGGATTGGTCCTTGCCAGCATATTTTTTGTAGGGAAATCTATAGAAAAATGGAATCTTGCGGCAGTACTATTTTTTGTTTTGGGCGCGCTTGTGGCGTACTACATCACTACATTACCTCCAGCTGAGAATACGGAAAGTTTGCCGTTTTTATTCTTTTCTGGTGCCTTAGCCATATGCGCTATGATATTACCTGGCATATCAGGTGCTTTTATTTTAGTTCTTTTAGGTTCCTATAAAGTAATTCTTGAAGCTGTTCATGAAAGAGATTTAAAAATAGTGGTTACGGTAGGTTTCGGCGCTATTTTTGGCCTATTGAGTTTTGCTAAAGTTTTAAAATGGTTATTTAACAGCTATAAAAATATCACCTTAGCCGTACTTACTGGTTTTATTTTAGGGTCTTTACCTAAAATTTGGCCCTGGAAAAAGGTGTTAGAAACCAAAATTTTTGGCGATAAAATAATTACGATAAAAGAGCAAAGTATTTCTCCTTTCGCTTACGAGGGTGATCATCAATTATTATTTGCCATATTGCTGGCATTGGTGGGTTTTTCCCTTATTTTTATCCTAGAAAAATCTGCTTCAAAAAAATAAGCAATACTTTATATGTACGAAACTCGAACATCCTCAGATAAGTTTTGGCTTGTTATCAAAGGCTTGTTCATGGGTGCTGCCAATAAAGTACCTGGAGTTTCTGGTGGTATTGTTGCCTATGTGGCTGGTTTCTACGAAGAATTTATTTATTCCCTACAAAAAGTAAACAGCAAAGCTTTTAAACTTTTCTTTAATGGTCGTTTTAAAAGTTTTTACCGCTATACTAATTTACAATTTTTGAGCCTTTTAATTTTCGGCATGCTCGTGAGTTATTTCAGTATCTCTAAAATATTAGATTATTTTTTGGAGCAAAAAGAACTTTTTGTTTGGGCGGCATTTTTCGGTATGATTTTAGGCTCTATCTATTACATTTCTAAAGATTTTAATCACTGGAATAGAAAAACATATACCTCCGGTTTTATTGGTTTAGTTTTGGGTATTGCAATTAGCTTTTTAAATCCTGCAAAAGAAAATACCAATTTAATTTTTATCTTCTTTTGCGGTATCATTAGCGTTTCTGGCATGACTTTACCTGGACTCTCGGGTTCGTTTATACTAATTCTTCTAGGCAATTATGTATTGCTTTTAGTCGATTCAGTAAATGCATTGTATGATACTTTTGCCGAAGTGATAACCGGCGATTTTAGCTTTATAAAAAACGAAAAAAGAATAAACACCTTAACTATTCTAGGCGTATTTACCTCAGGATCCGCGGTTGGCTTAGTCACCTTATCACATGTATTATCGTATTTATTAAAACACTTTAGGCACATTACTAATGCTTTAATTATTGGTTTTATTACGGGGTCCTTGGGCGTGGTATGGCCCTGGAAAAAAACAATTTTCAAAACGGGAGAAAATGGACGTTTAATCTTAGACTCAAATCAGAACCAAATCATTGTTAATTACGAACGCTACTTTCCAAATTTTACAAGTTTAGAAACATGGTGGGCATTTTTCTTTATTATTTTTGGAGTTGGTATTCTTTTAGGTTTAGATTGGTATGGAAAAAGAAAAAAATAAAATTCGGTATGGGTTAATTGGTAAAAATATTGACTACTCATTTTCACGAGCGTACTTCACCCAAAAATTTAAAGATTTAAAACTTGAAAATCACAGCTACGAGAATTTTGATTTTCAAGATATCAACGACCTGAAAGCCCTTTTAAAAAACAAGGAAAACATCAAAGGTTTTAACGTGACGATACCTTACAAGGTAGCTGTAATTTCAATGCTGTCGGCCTTAGACATTACGGCTCAAGAAATTGGAGCTGTGAATACTATAAAGATTACCCCTACAGGATTAAAAGGCTATAATACAGATTATTACGGATTTCAAAAAGCCATTGAACCTATGTTAAAAAAACACCATACCCATGCCTTAATTTTGGGCTCAGGTGGTGCTTCCAAAGCAGTGGCCTATGTTTTTAAGCGCTTAAGTATATCGCATTCCTTTGTGTCCAGGAGTGCTAAGAAAGACCATTTGACCTACACTGATTTAAATGAAGAAGTTTTAGCAAAATATACCATAATTGTAAACTGTACGCCACTGGGTACTTTTCCAAATATGGATCAAAAACCAGACATTCCTTACCGCCATATCACCCACAAACACATTCTTTTTGATTTGATTTACAATCCTGAGAAAACAGCTTTTTTGTTAGCAGGAGAAGCTCAAGGGGCTGAGATAAAAAACGGCCAAAAAATGTTAGCATTACAGGCCGAAAAAGCTTGGGAGATATGGCATAGTTAATTGACGTTTTTATGAAACTCTTGCCCCTACATTGACTTGTGAAACACAGCTTTTTTTAGGGCTTGAAATGCTCGTGTATTTTGAATTTTATTTTTTTGTTCTTTTCTTTTTTTAAAGAAGTTTGCTTAATTTTTTTGAAGTTCACAAGCTTGTTACTATCTTACCCTTGAAATAGGCTCACAGCCAAATACGTACAAAATGTTGGACGAGAAAGATGATACACTACAGAGTAACGGTAGTAATGACCAAACTATAACATCAAAAGGAGATCGTATAGAAGAATCAGAAATAGATAAACCGGACGCTATTCAAGTGAAAGCTCCTGGCAACGAAACTGTTAACAAAGAAAAAACAGAAGAAATTAAACCAGAAGTAGACAAGAAAGCCAATGACGAAGCGTTAAATGAAATCGACGATTCTAATGCTGAGGATGCTGAAGATACAGATAATCATCAACGTCATGTTATTCCGGTATTAGATTACCATGCGCTATCTATGGAAAATTTAGTGGGAGAATTGCAACGCCTGGTGAAAAATGAAAAAGTACAGGCCATAAAAAAACATGTAGATGGCATTAAACATGAATTTGATTTAAAATTTCAAGAGTTTATAGACCAGAAAAAAGAAGAGTTTATAGAAAATGGAGGCCTAGAAATAGACTTTAAGTATAATTCTGTCACTAAAAGACAATACAACGAGGTATATTCGGAGTATCGCGAAAAAAGAAATCAATATTATAAAAGTTTAGAAAAATCGCTAAAAGATAATCTTGAAAATAGACTTCAAATTATTGATGATTTAAAGGGCTTGGTGACCATTGAAGAAGATATTAACACAACCTACAAAAGCTTTAAAGACCTTCAAGAACGCTGGCGACAAGCGGGTCCTATTCCCCGAAATAATTATAATGATGTTTGGCGCACCTACCATCATCACATTGAAATTTTTTATGATTTTTTACATTTAAATCGAGAGCTTAGAGATTTAGATTTTAAAAGAAATTTAGAAGAAAAAGAAAAACTTGCTGAACGAGCCGAGGCATTGGAAAAAGTAGAAGATTTAAACACTGCTTTTCAAGAATTACAAACACTACATAAAATTTGGAAGGAAGACATAGGCCCGGTCGACAAACAACATCGCGAAGCTATTTGGGAACGTTTTAGCAATGCCACAAAAGCCTTACACAATAGAAGACAAGATTATTATGCTGAAATAGAAAAAACCTATGAAATAAATCTTGTTAAGAAGAATGAAATTATAGCCTCAATCGATGCCATTACGGCTAAAGTAGCTAATAATCACAAAGGGCTACAGCAACAAATAAAAGAAATAGAAAACCTAAGAAATCAATTCTTCGGCGCCGGAAAAGTACCTCAAAAAGTCAATGAAAAAACTTGGGCCACTTTTAAAAATAGTGTGCGTGCCTTCAATAGAAAAAAGAATAATTTTTATAAGGAGCAAAAGAAAGAGCAACAAGACAATTTAGACAAGAAAAGAGCACTTTTAGATTTAGCCCTATCGTTAAAAGATAGCGAAAGTTCATCCGATGTAACTTCAGAAATGAAGCGAATTCAAAATGAATGGAAACAGATAGGACATGTGCCTAGAAAATATTCCGATAAAATCTGGAAACAGTTTAAAGACGCTTGTAATCACTATTTTAACAAGCTACATGCAAGTAAAAATGAAGCGCAAAAAGAAGAACTTGAAAGCTTTGAGCAAAAAAATAAGTGTCTAGAACGCTTGCAAGCTTTTACCTTATCTGGAGAAAGAACCAAAGATCTAGAAGCTATTAAAGGGTTTATTGGGGAGTGGAAAACTTACGGAAGAGTACCCTTCAATAAAAAAAATATCAATGTTAAGTTTAATAAAATTTTAGATGTTTTATTTAAAAAATTAGACGTTGACCGAAAAGAAGGTGAATTATTAAAATACGGCAACAAAATAGAACAACTATCCCAGAACGAAGATACAGAACTAGCCTTGCAACGGGAGCGTACTTTTATCAGACGTAAAATAGATGAATGTAAAAATGAAGTACGCCAATTAGAAACTAATTTACAATTTTTTTCAAATGCGTCAGAGGATAGTCCTGTGGTGAAAGACGTGATAAAGAAGATTAACGTGCACAAGGAAGAATTAGCTACGTGGAAAGCAAAACTTAAAAAGCTTAACATCTTTAAGCATACGCTTAGTAAAGAGTCTGAGGAAGACGCTGAAAAGCTCACTGACGATGTGGACCATGAGGTTTAAATAAGATTAAAACCAATCACTGAAAATCCACGGTGCTTTAAATGAAGCATCGTGGATTTTTTTTAAACAAAAATCACAACCCAAATTTTCGAGTTAAAAAAGTTAATTAATAGATAATTTACTAGGTTATTTTTCTGGTTTTTACTAACTTAACGTGAAAAAAATTAAACAAATCCTAGGAATCATGAAACAAAAGAAAACGAATATCTCAAAAAAATCCTGCGTAGCGGCCTTTATAATGCTCTTACTTGGGTCTACAGCATCACTCGATGCTGCTATAGTTCAAGATCAAGTTGCTCCAAACGAAAGCTATATTCAATATAAAGGAAAAGTTATAGATGCCGAATCGAACAAAGAGTTGGTTTTTGCGACAATTTCTATAGAAAATTCGAATATCAGTACCGTTTCCAATACGGAAGGAGAATTTTCACTTAAAATACCTTCAAGTCTTAAAAACGGAACTGTTGTTGTTAGTTTCTTAGGGTATAAAACCAAAGGAATTTCATTAGCCGACTTAAAAGATTCTTATAACACCATAGCACTAGAAACTACGGTGCTTCAGCTGTCAGAAGTAAATGTTGTTGTCCCAAAAAATGCGGAAGAATTAGTTAGAGAAACCTTTAAGAAAAAAGGACAAAATTATTTTGAAGACCCCACATTGATGACTGCTTTTTACAGGGAGACAATTCGTAAAAGAAGAAAAAATGTGTCTTTGTCTGAGGCTGTAGTAAATATTCACAAAGCAGCGTATTCTTCAAACCAAAGAGATGATGTAGAACTTTACAAGGCACGCAAGAGTACCGATTATGACAAACTAGATACCTTAGCTCTAAAGTTACAAGGTGGTCCATTCAATGCACTATTTGTAGACATCATGAAATATCCCGAATATGTGTTTACGCCAGAAACCCTGTCGTTTTACAATTATTCCTTTGACCGCTCTGCACGAATAAATGATCAATTAATTTATGTCATCAACTTTTCACAAAAAGAGAATCAAACAGATCAACTCTACCAAGGTCAATTATTTATCGATGCTGAAAAGAAAATTTTAACCAGTGCCATTTTCAATTTAAACATAACAGATAAAGATGAAGCTTCACGTATGTTTGTGAGAAAGAAACCAGCAAGAGCAAATGTTTACCCAACTGAGGTGGCCTATAGAGTCGATTACAGAGAAAAAGATAACAAATGGTATTACGGGTACAGCAATGTCATGTTAGAATTTAAAATTAATTGGGATGACCGCTTATTCAACACCGTTTACAGCATGACCTGCGAGATGGCCGTTACCGATTGGGAGAAAAACTTAAATGACCGCTTAAAAGGCAAAGAAAAATTGCGCAAAAGTATTATTTTAAGTGATGAAGCTATCGGATTCTCAGATCCTGATTTTTGGGGAGAATACAATATTATAGAGCCAGAGAAATCTATTGAATCGGCTATCAAAAAAATTCAAAAACAACTTAAGAAAGATAAAATTGGAGGCACTGTTGCGATTGCAGATCCAAAACCTTGATTTTATAGTACAGGTGCATTATTGCTTACAAATTAAATATGGTGTTAGTTTATAGGATGTAACGTGTAAACTAGCATTGCAAAAAGCAATTTAATGACCATACTTGTTGGTCATAATTTTAAAAAATGGATTCAACACTAAACTAAAACAAATAGTTTAAGGTTAAGTCCATTTTTTTTATCTTGGTTTAAAATATCGAATTTATGAAGACTCGGAGACATTTTTTTAAAAATCTTTTTGGAATATCTACCGCATCCTTATTTCCATTTTCAACAGTTGTGAGTACATTTTCAACACCACACCATGTAATGAACATAAAGCCTAACAGGCTAAAAATAGGTGATACAATTGGTCTTATTGCGCCAGCTTCGGCAATTAAATTAGATGTTTTAGAAGCTGCAAAAGACACACTTCGAGGTTTAGGTTTCATCCCTTACCATACCCATCGAATTTTAGGCAATCACGGTTATTTTAGCAATACTGACGAAGAAAGAGCAGCTGACCTTAACGAAATGTTTGCTAACTCTAATGTACATGGTATTTTATGTGCACGTGGTGGTTATGGCTGTACACGAATTATGCAAAGCATTGATTATGACCTTATCAAAAAAAATCCAAAAGTATTGCTTGGTTTTAGTGACATTACGGCGCTGGCCAATGGTATTTACAAAAAAACTGGCTTAATTACATTTCATGGGCCTGTTGGTAGCACTCTTGATAATGAATACAGTATTGCGCAATTAGAGAAAATATTAATAACTCCCCAAGAAAACCTACGCATAGAAAATGTGCCTTTAGATCGCATCCCGATGAAAGACACTGAATTTGAGCGCTATACCATACATTCTGGCAAAGCTACAGGCAAACTCGTTGGGGGCAGCTTAACATTAATGACTGCAATGATGGGTACCCCACATGAAATAGATTTTACGGGTACTATTGTTTGTATTGAAGATGTGGAAGAAGCACCATACCGTATGGATCGAATGCTAACGCAACTCATAGAAGGTCCTACTTTTAAAAATGCTGCCGCCATTATGCTCGGGGTGTCAAAGGGATGTGACAAACCACCAAAACCTGATGGTTTCACCTTAAAAGAAGTAGTAATTGATCGGATAAAGCCGCTGAATGTTCCTGCCGCTTACGGGATGAGTTTTGGCCACGTGGACCACAATTTCACTATTCCCATAGGCATTGCCGCTACTTTTGATGCAGATGCCATGACCCTAGATGTATTAGAAACAGCGGTGAAATAAAGCAGTCTACTGTCATTGCAAAAAACGTAGTGTAATACCTGTATGGACATAAAAAATAGGCCAAGCTCAAGGAATCAAAACATTTCGAAACGTCAAAAAGCGCGACTATTCAAAAACTTTTAATTTTTACTGAATTCGCTTGTTTCTTTAATCCAGAAGCTTGGGTTTTCAAATTAGGGAAGTGGGACATTTAATTAGCCACTTCGCTAATAAATTTAATTCTGAATAAGCGCAATTCTTCATCTTCGTAATCGCCTTCAAATTCATCTATAGCTGCGTCAATACCGTCGGTTTCTGCTTCTAGAAAATAATCATGAAGCTCTTCTTGCTGATCTTCATCTAAAATATCATCAATCCAGTAGCTAATGTTTAGTTTGGTTCCACTATAAACAATCTGCTCCATCTCTTTAATTAATTCAGGAATCGCTAAACCCTTAGCGGAAGCAATATCATCTAAAGGCAATTTTCGATCTACATTCTGAATCACATATAATTTTAAAGCAGAATTAGCTCCTGTGCTTTTAACAATCAAGTCATCAGGGCGAATAATATCGTTCTCCTCTACATAGTTCTTAATAAACTCAACAAAAGGCTTCCCATACTTTTTAGCTTTTCCATCACCAACGCCATGAATATTGACGAGTTCATCGATACTTATTGGATATTTTAAAGCCATATCTTGTAAAGAAGGATCTTGAAAAATAACAAAAGGAGGCACTCCCAGTTTTTTTCCTTCTTTTTTTCTTAAATCCATTAAAACTTTTAGTAGCTTTTCATCAGCGACACCTCCACTAGTTTTAGCAGCACTAACAATAGCATCATCAGTTTCTTGGTTGTAAACATGGTCTTTAGTCATCATAAAGGAAACTGGCTTTTTTAAATAGGCCTTCCCTTCATCCGTAACATGCAAAATACCATATTGTTCTATTTCTTTACGTAAAAAACCTGCCACTAAAGCTTGGCGAACTAAAGCCATCCAGTACTCTTTGTCTTTATCTTTTCCAATACCAAAAAAATCTTTTCCTTCTAGTTTATGCGAAGCAATTAAAGCATTGGTTTTTCCTATCAATACTTTTACGACTTCTTTGGATTTAAACTTTTCTGCGGTGCCTTGTACTACTTGAATCACCTTTACTAAATCATCTTTAGCTTCTTGCTTTTCTTTAGGGTTTCTGGTATTGTCATCCATTAAAGCCCCTTCTCCATGTACCTCATCGAAAGACTCCCCAAAATAATGTAGAATAAATTTTCTGCGCGACATAGAGGTTTCTGCAAAGGCCACCATTTCTTGTAAAAGCGCATTGCCTATTTCTTGCTCTGCCACGGGTTTACCAGACATGAATTTTTCTAGTTTCTCAATATCTTTATAAGAATAAAAAGCCAAACAGTGACCTTCTCCCCCATCTCGGCCCGCTCTCCCTGTTTCTTGATAGTAACTTTCAATACTTTTCGGAATGTCATGATGTATCACAAAGCGAACATCAGGTTTATCAATACCCATTCCAAAAGCAATTGTAGCAATGACCACATCAACATCTTCCATCAAAAACATGTCTTGATATTTAGATCTTGTTTTGGTATCAAAACCAGCATGGTAGGGCACGGCACTCACACCATTTACTTGTAAAACCTGAGCTAACTCTTCTACTTTTTTTCTACTCAAACAATAAATAATACCTGATTTTCCTGAATTTTGTTTTACAAATCGGATAATATCAGATTCTATGTTCTTTGTTTTTGGTCGTACCTCATAATAAAGATTAGGTCGATTAAAAGATGCCTTAAAAAGAGAGGCATCAGGAATGCCCAAGTTTTTAATAATATCTTCTTGAACTTTAGGCGTTGCCGTTGCCGTTAGCGCCATGATAGGAATATTTTCCCCTAATTTACTGATGATATGCTTTAGATTGCGGTATTCAGGTCTAAAATCATGACCCCATTCTGAAATACAATGGGCTTCATCAATGGCCACAAATGAAACCGTCACAGATTGTAAAAAATCTACGTATTCGTCTTTCGTTAGTGATTCTGGAGCTACATAAAGTAGTTTCGTTATACCACTTGTAATATCGCTTTTTACTTGTTTTATTTCCGTTTTTGTTAAGGATGAATTTAAAACATGCGCCACACCTATTTCTGAGGAAACACCGCGGATAGCATCAACCTGATTTTTCATTAATGCGATAAGGGGAGAAACAACAATAGCTGTACCCTCTTGCATTAAAGCTGGCAACTGATAGCAGAGCGATTTTCCACCTCCTGTTGGCATAATTACAAAAGAATTTTTACCCTCAAGAATGGTTTTCATAACTCCCTCTTGAAGTCCTTTAAACTTAGAAAAACCGAAATATTTTTTTAGTGAGGAATGTAAATCAATTTCATTCGAACTCATAATGCTATGTACTATTTATATATTTTTGTTGCTGATTTTAAGGATCAGTGATTGATTCAAATTTAATATAAAAAACAAATTTTTATATTACAGAAAATTACGTCTTCTAAAAACATTAAGTTTACGTAATTTTGTAACTAAATATAACACATTCTTTTAGCAATACCATCAAATAATTGATTTTATTACATTGAAAAACAATTCTACCATTCTCAAGATTGCCAGAAACACTATCGAAAATGAAGCAAAAGCAATACAGCACTTAGCGACACTTTTAGATGCTACATTTGCAGAGGCCGTGACCCATATTTTAAATTCCTCAGGAAGAGTCGTTATTTCAGGTATTGGAAAAAGTGCCATCATCGCTTCAAAAATAGTAGCTACCTTAAATTCAACCGGAACACCTGCTATATTTATGCATGCCGCAGATGCTATTCATGGCGATTTGGGCACCATTCAAGAGCAGGATACGGTGATTTGTATTTCAAAAAGTGGAAACACCCCAGAAATTAAAATGTTAGTACCCTTAATAAAAAAAGGAGGCAACACCTTAATTGGCTTAACCGGAAATCTAGACTCTGCATTAGCCAAACAATCGGACTATGTTTTAAATAGTTTTGTAGAAAAAGAAGCTTGTCCCAATAATCTAGCGCCGACTACTAGTACAACAGCGCAGTTAGTTATAGGTGATGCTTTAGCCATATGCCTTTTAGAGCTTCGTGGCTTTAGCAGTAAAGATTTTGCTAAATATCATCCTGGTGGTTCCTTAGGAAAAAGACTTTACCTTCGTGTTTGTGATATTGCACAAAATAATATGAAACCACAGGTCGATCTCAACGCCGATGTAAAAGAAGTGATTATTGAAATCTCTGAAAAAATGCTGGGTGTTACTGCTGTCCTAGAAAATAATCGCGTTGTAGGGATAGTCACCGATGGGGATATTCGAAGAATGCTCAAAAAATATGATGAAATAAAAGGCCTCAAAGCAAAAGATATTATGAGTCCTCACCCCAAAACTATTGCACATACCATGCTTGCCGTAAAAGCACTAGAATTAATGCAATCTGAAGGAATTTCTCAACTCCTTGCGATGGAAAACGACACCTATATGGGCATAGTACATGTACACAATTTAATCAACGAAGGAATACTATAATGGCAAAGAAAACCGCAACAGAAGAGATGTCTTTCTTAGACCATCTAGAAGAATTACGTTGGCATTTAATACGTTCAACACTTGCCATTTTAATTATTGGTTCGGCTGCTTTCGCCTTTAGCAAAATTATTTTTGATAAGATTATTTTTGCACCCACACGAATGGATTTTCCTACCTATAAATTCTTTTGTAGCATCGCAACCTATTTTGGTTTTGATTCTGATTTCTGTGCAGAATCTTTACCTTTTACCATACAAAGTAGAACAATGGCTGGGCAGTTTTCTGCCGATATTTGGACTTCTGTTTGGGCCGGATTTATTATCGCTTTTCCCTATGTACTCTATGAGATCTGGAAGTTTATCAGCCCTGGTTTGTATGAAAAAGAACGTAAAAACTCAAGAGGCTTTATCATTATCGCTTCATTTCTATTCTTTTTAGGGGTATTATTTGGCTTTTATGTTGTGGCTCCATTATCTATTAACTTCTTAGGGACTTATTCTATTAGCGAGGTGGTGACTAACGAGTTTGATATTGGTTCCTATATATCAACCTTAAGGGCATCTGTTGTTGCGTGTGGAATTATTTTTGAGCTGCCGATTATCATTTACTTTTTAACTAAAGTAGGATTAGTAACTCCCGCTATTCTTAAAAAGTATCGTAAAATTGCATTGGTAGTCGTTTTAATATTATCTGCAATTATTACACCTCCAGATGTAGCGAGTCAAATTGTTGTTGCCATTCCTATTATATTTTTATACCAGATCAGTATTTATATTTCTGGTTACGTATTGCGAAAAGAAGCAAAAAGAGAAGCGAAAGTGAAGAAGAAAGCAGCATCAAAATAGTGTTGAGCTCAAGGCTTAGAAGGTTAAATTTTAGCAAATAAATTGAGGAACACTATAATTTACCTTAGTTTTGAATTTAGAATTGAATTTTAAAATCTAGCTCTTATACCATTAAGAAACCGTTTATAGAATAACCATTTATGAAGTTACGTGCAGAAAATATAATGAAGTCGTACCGAGGTCGGCAGGTGGTTAAAGGTATTTCTTTAGAAGTAAACCAAGGTGAAATTGTAGGTCTTCTGGGTCCCAATGGTGCAGGTAAAACAACATCGTTTTATATGATTGTTGGTTTAATAAAACCAAATGGAGGAAATATCTATTTAGATGATATGGATATTACCAAATTTCCTATGTACAAAAGAGCACAAAACGGAATTGGCTATTTGGCACAAGAAGCATCGGTTTTTAGAAAATTAAGCATTGAAGATAATATTTTAAGCGTTTTACAACTCACGAAGCTCAGTAAAAAAGAGCAAGAAATGAAGATGGAATCGCTTATTGAAGAGTTTAGCCTAGGTCATATTCGCAAAAACCGTGGCGACTTACTTTCAGGTGGTGAGCGCCGAAGAACTGAAATTGCACGAGCCTTAGCCACCGATCCTAAATTTATATTGTTAGACGAACCCTTTGCAGGGGTTGACCCCGTGGCCGTAGAAGATATTCAACGTATTGTTGCGCAATTAAAGGATAAAAATATTGGTATTTTAATTACTGATCACAATGTTCAAGAAACGCTAGCCATAACAGAACGCTCGTATTTAATGTTCGAAGGCGGTATTCTAAAATCTGGAATTCCTGAAGATTTAGCTGCCGACGAAATGGTACGTAAAGTCTATCTAGGTCAAAATTTTGAACTCCGGAAAAAGAAATTATTTTAGGATTTATTCACGACGTACCTTACCCGTCATTTCTTCAACATGAATAACAAATACAATCGGAATAAGGCCGTTTTCAATTTTTACAGAAAACTCTCGAATAAAATCAAGGTCTTTTAATTCTTTTTTCAAAACCACATCTTTAACCCCCAGCGAAAATTCATGCAACATGGCTTTGGCCGTAATACCATCAAGTTCTTCGTAGGTGCCATGTGCTACTGCAGATTGCCAATTATTTACTGATCCTATCTCAGCAACCTCTAAGGCAACCGCATTGTTGGTTCGCAATGCCTTAATTTTATGTCCGTCGTTTGAATAACAAATGATTTTAGCATCTTTATAAAAATATGTGATTGGAACTACAAATGGTCTATGTTGATAAACATAAGCCAAATGGCCAATATAATTTTGCTGCAATAGCAGCTCACATTCTTCTGTAGGTATAGATTTTATCATAACTCTAAGTTACAAATTATTGCCGATATAAAGAATGACAACGATCAGTATTTACATGGCCAATGGACATAAAAAATAGCAGAAGCAAAAGGGAATAAACTTAATTATGAATCAAAAGCGCTAGCCATACATCTGTCATTCCTAAAAACTTAGCTGCGAATAAAATGCTGGGTGCAGGCTTTTGAGGTCAACATTTTATGGAGAAAAAGTTGCTATGTTAAGTTTAGTTTTATCTAAAATTATATTTATCTAAACCTTTCACTGATGGCATAAAAAAAAGATCAAAATTAATATCCGCGCTAGGGATAAGCTTGAATACTTACGATTCGTCTAGTTCTTGAAATAAGATCCTCGAAATTTTTTACAATAAAATACCCTTAAAAATTGAACCCTCTTTAGGCCTTTTTTAGTTGGCCCTATAGTTTTCTATTTAGGATATTTTCTTATGCTGAATACTATGACCAACAGACAATAGCACATAAAACACAATGATTGCTGGTACTGCTAAGTACTGTAAGGTTGCCAAAAGTATAACACTGATCATTAAAAACAAATAGCGAATTTCATTCCCAACAAAACTCCAAGTTTTAAATTTTAAGGCAAAAAGCGGTAAATTGGCATTTAATAAAAAAGCGCTTAAAAACGTAAGTCCTATTAAAAACCACGGATTTAAAATCAAAGTATTTAAAATATCGTTGTTGTGGTAAAATAAAATTAAGGGTAAAGAGATAATAAGCAGCGCATTTGCCGGTGTTGGTAAACCAATAAAAGAATCAGTCTGGTTTTCATCCACATTAAATTTCGCTAAACGATAGCCAGAAGCCAAGGTTATAACAAAGCCTAAAAGCGGCCATAAATTAGAAATTTCTAAACTATCCGATAAATTGCCGCTGGTTTCCCAACCATTTGAAAGTGACATTTCTAATAACTTAAACATGACCAAACCCGGCACCACTCCACTAGTTACCATATCGGCAAGGGAATCTAACTGCAAACCTAATTCGCTTTTTACATCTAATAATCGGGCAGCTAGGCCATCAAAAAAATCAAAAATAATCCCTAAAAAAACAAAAAGTGCTACCATTTCAAACCGATTTTCAACAGCAAAAAGTATGGCTATACAACCGCAGAATAAATTCAATAAGGTAATCAAGTTTGGAATGTGCTTCTTCATTTTTAATGCTATTTTGGTAAAAATAAGATAATTTTTCTTTAAATTATTTAAGATAAGGGCAATCAAAAAAAATTTCTTTGCATATTTGTTTGGCAGTTATTAGGTTGTAAAGATGTGGTTAAAAAAAGCGCTTGTAGTATTTTCTATCTTATTTACAGTTATTGGTTTTTCACAGCCAGAATTGTCTACCTCATCCACCATTAGCATTCTTACGGTTGGTACAGCAGATGAGTTGTATGCCAAATTTGGGCATAGTGCTATCCGAGTTCAGGACCCTGTATTAGGCATTGATGTGGTCTACAATTATGGTCATTTTGACTTTACCACTCCCAATTTTTATATGAAATTTACGCGTGGAAAATTACTTTATAGTCTAGCAAGACAGCGTTTTTCTAATTTTTTATACAATTATGAACTTGAAAATAGATGGGTTCGCGAGCAAGAATTAAACCTGACTACCGATCAGAAAAATAAAGTATTACAATTTTTAGAAAATAACTATCTCCCTGAAAATAGATTTTACAAATACGATTTTTTATTTGATAATTGTTCCACCAGAATTCCTGATGCACTAGTAACAGTTTTAAAAGATGAATTAACTTTTGATTATTCACATATACAAAACCGCTACACCTTTAGGGAACTACTGCATCAAAATTTAGACGTAAATTCATGGTCAAATTTCGGCATAGACCTTGCGCTAGGCTCCGTTATAGATCGCGAAGCTAGCCCTTATGAACAGCTGTTTTTGCCTATTTATGTGTACAAACAACTCTCTTATGACAGCCTAAACGGCAAAAATTTAGTTGTCAAGGACACTTTAGTATTAGCTAAAAAACCAACTACAACTAGCACTAATTTCTTGACATCTCCCTTATTTTGGCTCAGCATAGCAGCCATTTTTATCTTGTTCATCACCTATCAAGATTATAAAAATAAAACAAGAGCACGTTGGTTAGATTTTAGCTTGTTTTTAATGACGGGATTAGCAGGTATGTTAATTGTTTTTCTGTGGTTTGGTACAGACCACAAAGCGACCGCCAATAATTATAATTTTTTATGGACGTTTCCCCTCAATTTCTTCATCGCTTTTTTGCTTGTTAAAAAAGCGACAATTCCAAAATGGATCGCTACATATGTGATGGTGCTTCTAGGTTTTTTAATGCTAAGCCTTATCCTTTGGGGTTTTAAAGTACAAGTTTTTTCACCTTTAGTACTGCTCATTATAGCGCCCTTGAGCCTTAGGTATCTATTTTTAATTTATAGTCAAAGGTCAAGTAGAGTTCACTAACTTTGCAGCGGTAAAAAACAATTTTTTCAGTTTAACTTTCAATTTTCATAATGAACCTACTATCCGTAGAAAATATAGCCAAAGCCTATGGTGAAAACGTACTGTTTTCAGACTTATCTTTTGGTATTAACAAGGACCAAAAAATAGCTTTAATTGCTAAAAACGGTACGGGAAAAACATCTATTTTAAATATTCTTTCTGGTTTAGATAGTCCTGATTCAGGACAAGTAAATTTTAGAAAAGGAATTCGAGTTTCTTTTTTAGATCAAGAACCTGATTTAGACGAAAACTTATCGATTGAAGAAACTATTTTTGCTTCCGATAACGAGGTTTTGCAAGTGATTAGAGCATATGAAAAAGCGCTAGAAAATCCTGACGATGCTGACGCCTATCAAACTGCTTTCGAAGGTATGGAACGTTTCCAAGCTTGGGATTTTGAAACTCAATACAAACAAATTCTTTCTAAATTAAATTTGAACGACATTCACTTAAAAGTGAATATTTTATCAGGTGGACAAAAAAAGCGTTTAGCCCTCGCTAATGCATTGATCAATAAACCAGACTTATTGGTATTAGACGAACCTACCAACCATTTAGATTTAGAAATGATCGAATGGTTAGAACAGTATTTTGCCAAAGAAAACATGACGCTTTTTATGGTTACACACGATCGGTATTTTCTAGAACGTGTATGTAATGAAATCATGGAACTTGAAGAAGGCGTATTATACAGTTACAAAGGAAATTATTCGTACTATCTCGAAAAAAAAGAAAACAGAATTGAACAAGAAGCTACAGAACAACACAAATCTAAATTGTTGTTTAAAAAAGAACTGGATTGGATGCGTCGTCAGCCAAAAGCACGTACTACCAAATCTAAATCGAGAATAGATGATTTCTACGAAATAAAAGAACGCGCTAGTAAAAGAAGAAATGACAATGAAGTTGAATTAGAAATTAATATGGAGCGTATGGGAAGTAAAATTCTTGAGCTGCATAAAATATCAAAATCATACCCTGGCAAGCCTATCCTAGATAAATTCGAGTACAATTTTTTAAGAGGTGAGCGCCTAGGAATTATTGGTAAAAACGGTACGGGAAAATCGACTTTCCTAAATATTATAAGTGGTCGGGATGAACCGGATAGTGGAAAAGTCATTGTAGGAGAAACCATTAAATTTGGATACTACACTCAAAAAGGCATCAATATTAAAGAAGGGCAAAAAGTTATTGATGTAATCCGCGAATTTGGCGACTATATTCCCTTAATGAAAGGACGACAAATATCAGCACAACAGCTTTTAGAACGCTTTTTGTTTGATCGTAAAAAGCAGTACGATTTTGTGGATAAATTAAGTGGTGGTGAACGTAAGCGTCTGTATTTATGTACTATTCTAATTCAGAATCCTAACTTTTTAATTCTCGATGAGCCTACCAACGATTTAGATATAGTGACCCTCAACGTTTTGGAGAGTTTTTTAATGGATTTTCCGGGTTGTTTGCTTGTCGTGTCACACGACCGGTATTTTATGGATAAAATTGTAGATCATCTTTTTGTGTTTAGAGGAAATGCTGTGATTGAGGATTTTCCCGGCAATTACTCCGACTATAGAAGTTATGAGGATAGTGTGGTCCTCGAAAATAGAAATACTAAAAAAGATGTAGCAACGCCTGTTGCTGTGCATGCACAGGATAAAAATTCTAGAAAGACAGAAGAAAAGAAAAAACTATCTTTTAACGACCAAAAAGAATTTAACAATCTGGAAAAAGAAATAAAGAAGCTAGAAGCTAAAAAAATAGAAACCCAGCATAAGTTTGCAGACGGTTCACTATCTGGAGAGCAAATAGACAAGCTTGCTATTGAACTAAAGGAGCTTGAAGATCAAATTGAAGCTAAAACAGAACGTTGGTTTGAAATTTCGGCGCAATTAGAATAAGAAGTCACCGCTTTTAAAAGTTTAAAAAACACCACACTAAAAATGTATTTTTTTAGGTATTTGAAATTCTTGCTTTCTGCCACCAATCAGCATGGGGTACACTCACCCTTTGTCTATGCTTTTGTGACAAAATGCCTATATGCCAAAAAAAAGTATCGTGCACAAAAATCGGTAAACGTACTTTTAAACGTACTGAGCTATTTTAAGGTGGAGTCGATGCATGTAGCTCAAGGAAATGTTGAAATAGCGGATCAAATTATAAAAATATTTCCGGAAATGGATCTCTTGGGTACGGAAGGAAACTTTTTGTATGTTAAGCCGATAAAAGTGAATAACCTTTTAAAAAAAATAACGGAAAATCACTTCCACAACGAAAGTATATGGTTTATTGATGAGATTTACAAAGAAAAAGATGCTTGGCAAACATTGATTAAATCTGAAAAAATTACGGTTAGTATTGATCTTTTTTACTGTGGCATCGTTTTTTTTAGAAAAGAACAAGTAAAAGAGGATTTTAAAATTAGGATTTAAACCGGTATTTTTGAACTACATCAGTATTAAAAAAGAACATTATGAAATACGGTTTATACATTCTATTTGTTGTACTCGCAATTGTTTTTGTTTTCAACCTTATCAACAACAAAAAAAGAACTAAAAAAAGAAAAGATCGTAAGTTTTTAGATCGAAAAAAAGAATAACGAAAGTGAATCTGAAGGTATTAGGCTTGGCAAAAAAAGCAGGTTAGAGAACATAAAACATGGCATACAACTAAGAAACCCCTATCCACTACCCCTGATTTTCTTGGTAGCATGCCATTGCATGACCTGAGTACTACCTAAGGGGAATAAAAAATTCAATAGTAGAGACAGAATATTTAGATACTAATTTATGAAAATATATACCAAAACAGGTGATAAAGGAACAACGGCCCTATTTGGCGGCACAAGAGTTGCAAAACACCACATAAGAATAGAAAGTTACGGTACTATAGACGAACTTAACTCTTGGATTGGGTTGATTCGTGATCAAAAGATACAGCAACACTCCAAAGATATCTTGATACAAGTACAAGACAAGCTCTTTATTATCGGTGCTGTTTTAGCCACAGATCCTGAAAAGGCTATTTTAAAAAACGGCAAAGAACGTTTAAATATCACTAAAATCAGTGATGCCGACATTGCGCTTTTAGAAACAGAAATGGATGCTATGGAAGCACAATTAAGTCCAATGACACATTTTTTATTACCCGGTGGCCACACCACAGTGTCATACTGTCATATTGCTAGAACAGTTTGTCGTCGTGCTGAACGTATAGCATCGCATTTAAATGAATTAGAACCTTTTGAAGCTAATGTATTGTCTTATATTAATCGACTTTCGGATTATTTATTTGTATTATCTCGAAAATTAGGGGTAGAACTTCAGGCAGATGAAATAAAATGGATTCCTGAAAAAAAATAACAAAGCCAGTAAAATGGGCACTAACAGCCTTTATTTCAATACGATATCCCTTACTGTTGCATAAATAAAAATATTAAGCACAAATTTACTTGTATATATCATTTTAAAATTTATTTTTGCAAAAATTAAAAACAGACTACTAACATGTATTGGACTTTAGAATTAGCATCGTATTTAAGTGATGCACCCTGGCCAGCTACCAAAGACGAATTAATAGATTATGCTATTAGAACCGGTGCTCCATTGGAGGTTGTAGAAAATTTGCAATCCATGGAAGAGGAAGGTGGTGAAATTTACGAATCTATTGAAGAAATTTGGCCAGATTATCCAACCGAAGAAGATTACCTCTGGAATGAGGACGAATATTAAAATAGAATCGAATAACATTAAAAAAGTCTCATCTGAGGCTTTTTTTTTACTTAATTTTGAGCTAGATTAAGTTAGCTTACTCGAAATCGTATAGAGAGATCATTCTGTCATGTTTTTTTACCAAAAATCGTTTGGTATGGTTATGGCATATTATTATATAAATAAATTACTAGTATGAGTATTTTAAATTCAGTTTTAAAAATTTTCGTAGGAGATAAGGCGAAAAAAGATGTCAAATTACTACAACCAATAATCGACAAAATTCATTCCTTTGAAAAAGAGCTTGAGAAATTAAGCCTTGATGAAATCAGAAATAAAACCTTAGCATTTAAAGAGCAAATAAGCCAAGACTGTAAAGAAATTAACGATAAAATTGCCGTACTTCAAGCTGAAGTAAAAGCTTCAAAAGATATTGATAAAAATGAAGATATTTATGCGGAAATTGACAAGCTTAAAGAAGAGTCTTATAAAATCTCAGAAAAAACATTAGAAACGATTCTTCCTGAAGCATTTGCTGTTGTTAAAGAAACCGCAAAGCGATTTAAAAATAACACAAACTTAACGGTGACAGCTACAGAGTATGACAGGGAGCTCTCTGGCACTAAGGATTATGTGACTCTTGATGGGGATAAAGCTATTTGGAAAAATTCTTGGAATGCTGCAGGAAAAGAAGTCACCTGGGATATGGTACATTACGATGTACAATTAATTGGTGGTATTGCACTACACCAAGGTAAAATAGCCGAAATGCAAACAGGAGAAGGTAAAACTTTAGTAGCAACTCTTCCACTCTATTTAAACGCATTAACAGGTAAAGGAACACACTTAGTAACCGTAAACGATTATTTGGCAAAACGCGATAGTGCTTGGATGGCTCCTATATTTCAATTTCATGGGATGACTATTGAGTGTATCGATAACCATCAGCCTAATTCTGAAGGAAGGCGCAGTGCTTATAACGCGGATATCACCTACGGCACCAATAATGAATTTGGTTTTGACTACCTAAGAGATAATATGGCACACACACCAAGCGACCTGGTGCAACGCCCTCATAATTTTGCGATTGTCGATGAAGTAGATTCTGTTTTAGTGGATGACGCGCGTACTCCATTAATTATTTCTGGTCCAGTTCCAAAAGGCGATATTCATGAATTTGATCAGTTGAAGCCAAAAGTGAATGACTTAGTACTGCTGCAAAAGCAATATTTAACTGGTGTTTTAGCTGAAGCCAAAAAATTAATTGCTGCAGGGGATACCAAAGAAGGTGGTTTTCAATTACTACGTGTTTATCGAGGCTTACCAAAAAACAAAGCATTGATCAAGTTTTTGAGTGAAGAAGGCGTTAAACAACTGCTTCAAAAAACCGAAAATTTTTATATGCAAGATAACAACCGAGAAATGCCCAAGGTTGATGAAGAATTATGGTTTGTTATCGATGAAAAAAATAACCAGATAGAACTTACTGAAAAAGGAGTTGAGCATATTTCAGGAGAAGACGATAAAGAATTTTTTGTGATGCCCGATATTGGTGGTGAAATAGCAAAAATTGAAAAGCAAAATCTCGATATTGAAAAGGAAGCAGAATTAAAAGAAGTACTGTTTCAAGACTTTGGGGTAAAAAGTGAACGTATTCATACTTTAAATCAATTATTAAAAGCCTACACCCTATTTGAAAAAGATGTAGAGTATGTAGTAATGGATAACAAAGTAATGATTGTCGATGAGCAAACGGGCCGTATTATGGATGGGCGCCGTTATTCTGACGGATTGCACCAAGCTATTGAAGCGAAAGAAAACGTAAAAATTGAAGCCGTTACTCAAACTTTTGCAACGGTTACTTTACAAAATTACTTTAGAATGTACAGTAAATTGGCAGGTATGACCGGTACTGCAATTACTGAAGCTGGAGAATTTTGGGAAATCTACAAACTAGATGTTATGGAGATTCCCACAAACAGGCCTATTGCACGTGAGGATCGAAACGATTTAATTTACAAAACGAAGCGAGAAAAATACAACGCGATTATTGACGAGGTAACCAAACTTTCTAACGCAGGCAGACCTGTACTTATTGGAACCACCTCCGTAGAAATTTCTGAACTTTTATCGCGCATGTTAACGCTTCGCAAAGTACCCCATAATGTACTGAACGCAAAATTACACAAGAAAGAAGCTGATATTGTAGAAGAAGCAGGTAAATCGGGAATCGTTACTATTGCTACGAACATGGCGGGTAGAGGTACTGATATTAAACTATCTGAAGAAGTGAAAAAAGCCGGTGGTTTAGCCATTGTAGGAACCGAACGTCACGACTCTCGAAGAGTTGACCGTCAGTTAAGAGGTAGATCTGGCCGTCAAGGAGATACCGGAAGCTCACAATTTTATGTTTCCTTAGAAGATAACCTCATGCGTTTATTTGGCTCCGATAGGGTCGCTAAAATGATGGATAAAATGGGCTTAGAAGATGGTGAGGTAATTCAACATTCGATGATGACCAAATCTATTGAACGTGCTCAGAAAAAAGTAGAGGAAAATAACTTTGGCGTTCGTAAGCGTTTGTTGGAGTATGACGACGTGATGAATGCTCAACGTGAGGTGATTTACAAAAGAAGACGACACGCACTGCATGGAGAGCGTTTAAAAGTAGATATCGCAAATATGATTTATGATACTTGCGAGGTTATTACCGAAACCAATAAAAACGCCAGCGACTATAAAAATTTTGAATTTGAGCTTATTAAATATTTTGCAATTACTGCTCCTATCTCAGAAGAAGAATTTACAAAAAAAACCATACAGGAGATAGCTACCTTGCTTTACAAAAAGGCTTATGAGCACTACTTGGAAAAAATGGATAGGAGCGCTACCAGTGCTTACCGAGTCATCAAAAATGTTTATGAAGAAGAAGCCAATAAATTTGAACGTATTGTAGTTCCTTTTTCTGATGGGATTAAAACCTATAACATTGTTACGGATTTAAAGGAAGCTTATGAAAGCGACGGAAAACAGCTCATCAATGATTTTGAAAAAAACATTACCCTAGCTATCGTTGATGATGCTTGGAAAGTTCATTTAAGAAAAATGGATGAATTAAAGCAGTCGGTACAATTAGCAGTTCACGAACAAAAAGATCCTCTTTTAATTTATAAGTTTGAAGCCTTTGAACTTTTTCAAAAAATGATTGAAAAAGTGAATAAAGAGGTTGTATCGTTCCTATATAAAGGAGACATTCCCAACGGAAACAACACAAATATTCAAGAAGCAAGAAATGTGAGCCGTCCAAAAGAAAAATTGAACTTAAATAAGGAAGAGGTTTTAAATAGTGATGAGTTAGCTGCTCAGAACCGTTCTGTTGGCCAAAATCAAGGAAATAGACCGCAAGTTACTGAAACCATAACACGTGAAGCTCCAAAAATTGGACGTAATGACAGAGTAACCATAAAAAACGTACTCTCAGGTGAAAGTAAAACCTTAAAATACAAACAAGCCGAACCATTAGTCTCTAAGGGAGAATGGGTAATTACAGAGCATTAATTGTGCTTCACTTATCATATTTCAAAAACGACAGCAAAAAAAAGCTGTCGTTTTTGATTTTCATCAAAAACATAATTAGCTTTACAATATGATAAGCAATAGCTACTTTTATGTGAAATTACTTATCTTCATACTCTTTAAGAGTTTTTAATAAAGATAATTACTAGCAAGTAAAAAACTGAATGGCCTACCAACAACGCCTTAAAACAAAAACCAAGTTAACCTTAAAGGTAAGTTACTTTTCCTCAGGACTGTCATTTTTGTTCGGTTTATCGTGTATTTATCTCCTAGAAGTTTACCGTGTAATTCCTTATATTTTTATTGGATTTTCGCTTTTGAATTTACTCAATATTAGTGCTTTTAAATTTCACAAAAATCTAACAGCTACCTATAACATAAGTTCTTTTCTTGCCCTAATTAGTGCCGTGCTCATTACCATGTATAGCGGGGGTATCAATAGCGCCTTTATTTTTGTTTTAGCGCTTATAGTCTTTGGAGGCTATGTTACCACTAAAAAGTACGGTAAATTTTATTTGTACCTGGTATTTCTAATTGTAAGTTTAATTTATATTGAAAGCATTGCTGAACTCAAGTTTCTGGTCAACGTTGTTCCCGAATCCTCAAGAAATTTATTTAGCTTTATGAGTATCATGTTTTCTGTGTACTTATTAGGAGGTGTTTTTGGAAAAGTATTGGTTAAAACGCATTATGACCTCTACAGATCTAAGATGGAAGTAGAACAACAGGTTAAGGAAAAAGAAACATTGCTTAAAGAAGTACATCACAGAGTAAAAAACAATTTACAAACGGTTTCAAGTTTATTGAGTTTACAGGCTCGAAGCATGAATGATCCTGACATGAAAAGCATGATAAAAAGTAGCCAAAATAGAGTAAACTCTATGGCTATGGTTCACGAAATGCTCTATATGCGAGAAGATTTATCGAAAATTGAATATAAATCTTATGTCGAAGAACTCAGTGATTATTTAGTGCGGTCTATAAAAGGTACAGATAATAAAATCAAAGTAGCCATCGATATCATCGATATTAATTTAGGAATCGACACTGCCATTCCCTTAGGCTTATTAATTAATGAAGCTATCACTAATTCTTTAAAATACGGCATTAAAGATAATGGTGAAGGGGAAATAAATATTACCCTTAAAAAAGAAGATGAAGATAACTATATCTTAAATATAGGCGATAACGGAGAGGGTTATGCAGAGAATATTAATCCGCAAACCACAAAATCTTTAGGCTTAAAGCTCATCTACAACCTTACAAGGCAGCTCAAAGGCTCTATTTTAAAAGATGACAATAAGAAAGGCACCAATTATATCATAAAGTTCAAAGAGATCGGCCAACACTTTCAAGCTATCGGAGCTCAATAAATCTATTTCCTATCTGCTTTTACCTTAATAGGTTTGGTAAACTTTGTTTTATTCTGAAAATAAAATAATGAAATGATGGTTGAGATGCCTACGAAAATTAAAATACCTATCATAATTACGCTAATTTAGATTTGTTTGCTTTAGTTGCGAAAGACAACTCTTTTTTTACTTTGTAATTCTTATCCATGTACAAACGAGCTACTTTAGTTTCGTTAGTATTTAAAACAGACTCGATTGTTGGTGTAACCAAAACAACAGTTTCTA